>Ga0209580_10000089_pt1 | contig 71533 bp, 50 predicted proteins | sample Coa_R1_5_FD_187153 | JGI IMG/M metagenome (GOLD analysis project Ga0209580, IMG submission 187153) | Surface soil microbial communities from Centralia Pennsylvania, which are recovering from an underground coalmine fire - Coalmine... | ecosystem: Environmental > Terrestrial > Soil >... | reverse complement strand
CAGCGCCAGTAAGGTCGAAGACCTCTGGAACACACGCCTCGGCATAGCATACTGCCACCGAACTCCGTTTTCATTGATCGTTGTGGCGCTCTCCGCCATGCAGAACTCATCCCATCTGATATCGACTTCAAGACTGACAGTATTCAAGTTCGGGAATCAAAGGACGCGATCGGGGATTCGAACCGTACAATTTCGACCAGCCTGTAGGAAACTAACTTACACCTGTGTCGTTGGAAAGCAAACGAAACCCATCGAAGATAATCACAGGATCTTCTTCTCGGTACTTGCACTCGTTTTTCAGCTGCGAGTGGTCCAAGGCAACCTAATGGTCGATTGACGTGGAGCAACCGTTCTGTTCCGTTTTCTTAACCTTAAAGATTGCTTGGATCATCGTGTCAGGCTTGTTCCGAAATACGGGGCCGGCTCGGCCGATGAGTCGACCAAAAACTCCTCCGCAAACTGGCAACAAGGTCGTCGACATTCGTGTGCAAACCGTCACTTGGGCAACAATGGCTCGGCACTGCTGGGATTGCCGTGGCGCTAGGTGTCTTCAAAAGCATGTGCTATTGCCGTTGGCTCTACCTCGTAGGACAATACCAAGGGGCATTCGACCCGCTTTCCGCCGTTGGGTCATCGTTCTACTTCTTCTCCCCGAGGCATCGGAGTTCGCACAGCGCGCCATGGCAATGAGCGTACCCAATAAGATTGGGAGATACGACGTCATCGAGATGATTGGTAAGGGCGGCATGGGGGTCGTTTACCGTGCCAAAGATCCCGCTCTCGACCGGTTCGTCGCCATAAAAATAATGACGATTAACTACGCCGACTGTCCCGATTTACTACAACGCTTTTATCGGGAAGCCAAGGCAACCGCATTCCTGCAGCACCCCAATATCGTGACTGTCTATGAACTCGGAGAACATGAAGGCAACCCGTATTTTGCGATGGAATACCTCGAAGGCGCCAGCCTCGACGTGCTTTTGCGCTCGGGAGAACAGATAACGTTGCTCCAAAAGATCGAGATCATCGTTCAGACATGTCAAGGGCTGGCGTATGCACACCAGCGAGGAATCATCCACCGAGACATCAAGCCCGGCAACATCATGGTTTTGAAGGATGGCATGGTGAAAATCGTGGATTTTGGTATTGCCCGCGTCGGCGATACCAATTTTACACGCAGTGGCCAGTTCATGGGCAGCCTGAGTTATATGTCTCCGGAGCAATTGAACGAGAAACTGCAGATCGATCAGCGGACCGATGTCTACTCCGCAGGCGTGGTGTTATACCAGATGTTTACAAAGAAGGTGCCCTTCGAAGCCGAGAGCACAGCTGCCACATTGCTCAAGATTTTGAATGAACCGCCACCACCGTTCTCCAGGCTCCTACCGGATTATGTTCCCGAAATTGAAGCCATCACGATGAAGGCCTTGGTAAAGGACCGCGATCAACGCTTTCCATCTGTTGATGATCTGGCTTTTGAACTTACACAGGTGAGGGATCGCTTCAGGTCTCGGATGGTCGATTCACACATGCAGAGAGCCCAACTTCTCTTGCAACACAACAACCTTAATGAGGCGAGTGATGCCTTGTTCGAGGTACTGAAGCTGGACAAGCAGAACACGAAGGCAGCGTCCCTACTTCGTACTCTGCGGAAACAGATTGAAAGGGAACAGAGTGCTGAACGCGCACGGCAACTCCGCGAAAACGCAGAAGCTGCTCTGCAACGCAAAGAGTTTGATCTTGCACTCGCATACTTGGAACAGGCAATTAGTCTCGATACGACGAACGTTGACTTGCAGCAGCTTCGCAACAGGGTATATACGGCCAAGTCGGAGTCTGAACACCTTCGGCAACTTCGAAAGCAGGCAGACGAGGCGTTGGTACTTCGAAAATGGGACCAGGCACTGGCTCTGCTCGATCAAGCAGCGGCGATCGACGATAGCAACCCGGAGTTAATCGAACTTCGCAACTCTATTCGGCGCTCGCGCACGCAACGAGCGGAAGGTCTGCGACGGGCAGAGCAGGCCCGAAGAGCAGGTGACCTCACCGAAGCGAAACTTGCTCTCGAGGAGGTTCTCGCGCTTGATCCGGCAGACTCAACGGCGAAGGCTCTCAATGCAATTGTCTCCAAAGAGATCGCGGAGCGCGCGAAACGGAAAAGGCTTGACGAGTTATGCCTCGCTGCGCGTAAGCATATGTCGCTCAGGCAATTCACAACCGCACTTGACATGTTGTCGCAAGCGAAGTCCATCGATGCTTCCGCTCCCGAAATACAAGAGCTGATCGATAGTGCCACCTCTGCGGTCGAGCTCGAGAAGAAGCGTAACGCACTCGAGCGGGCATGCAACGAAATAGAGGATCTGTTGAATCGGGATCAGTATTTGGCAGCGTTTACGAGAGCAGATGAAGCCCTGCGAATTTTTCCTCAGGATCAGGGTCTGCTGGCGCTCCGGAGCTTCGCGCAAGAAAAGCACGCCGCTGAAAGCCGGAGGCTCCATGTAGAGTCGCAACTTGCATCGGCGAACAGCCTTCTTGGTTCAGGCCAGTTACAGCAGGCTCAGATGGTCTTGAACAATGCATTGAAAAAATACGCCGACGAGACCCGCCTGCGATCCCTTCTCAAGACTGTCACTGATGAAATTGCGAAGCAAGACGCGCAATGCATTGAAGCTGAGCGCAAAGCTGATGAAAAGCGACGTTACGTGAACGCTCAACTCGCAGCGGCGGCAGACCTGCAACGCTCCAGACAAACTGAACAAGCCCTCTCCAAGTTGGAAGATGCGCTAGGCGTATATCCAGACAGCTCCGAACTCTTAAATCAAGTTACCGTCTTCGACAACATACTCGCGCGCGAAGGGCTTGTCCGAAAACAAGCTGAGGAAGAACAGAAGCAAAAGCGGGAGGAGGCTGTTAAGGCGGTCGCACTTGCGCGCCAAATGATGAACGCCCAGTTGTTCAGCAGAGCGGCGGAAACGTTGGAACAAGCTCTCCACGGTTGTCCCGAAAGCGACATCCTGAATGCGGAACTCGACATTGCGCGCCGGCGCCTGGCCGAGGACATGGCGGACCAGGAGCGCGTGCGAGTTGAAAAACAGCGCCAACAGGCCGAGATCGATAGAGAGATCCTCTCTGCCACCCGATTAATTGAGTTAAAACAAATCACGCAGGCGCTCACACTGCTGGGAAACGCTGCTCAAAGATTTCCCGCCAGCACTGAAATCAAATCCCTCATTGAATCGACAAAATATCAGGATGAGCAAGAGCGTCTGGAAAGAATTCGTGAAGAAGAAAGACTTCTACGGCGCCGGGCTGAAATTGCGGACCAGATTACCGCCGCTCGGGCGTTGCTCACCTCTCACCAGACCTCGAAAGCCGTGGCCAGCCTTGAACGAGCCGTCCGAAACTGCCCAGAGAGCGAGGACCTGGCTTCTCTACTCAGAGAAGCCCGCGACGCACTGAAACGGGAGCAGGCCCTTGAAGAAGAAGCGGAGCGAGAAGCACGGAAGCGCCGCGGCAAGATCGCGACGGAACTCGAGACCGCAAGGGGACTGCTCAAGGCGAATCAGGCTTCGAAGGCTGTTACGAATCTGCAGGAAGCTTTGCAGCGATATCCCGACAGTGAAGAACTACGTTCCCTTCTCACGACGTCGCAAGGACGGGTTTCCCGGGAGTTGGCGGACCGAGAAAAGGAGGAAAAAAGACAAATCGAACTGCAGTCTGAAAAGGCGAACGCGCAGGCGCTTTTCGATGCGGGAGAACCTGAGCTTGCGATAGCCGCGTGCGAGGCAGCGCTGCGCAAACTCGGAAACGATGGTGCGCTCGAGACTCTGCGGGCACAGGCCAGGACCGCAGTAAAGCAAAAGAAAGCTCTGGAGAAGAAGAGCGCCGAGGAGCGCAAGCAGGCAACGGAACTCATCCGCCGCAGAGAGCGCGATTTGGCTGATTTGCGGGGGCGTGCTGCACATGTGTCAGGTGCCGAGAGACCGTCTGCGGAGAAATTTCTGAAACAAGCTCAGAAGATCACCGCTAAGTATCCCGATGATGCTGAGATTCAACAGGTGCTTAAAGACTTGCAACGCGCAGTGGACTCGCCTACCGCAACGGAAGCGAGTCAATTGCCCGATGAGTCCATTGCTGCCACACGCCTCTTGGGAGCGAAAGCTCCGCCCCCCAAACTAGCAGAATCGGAGAAAGCCGCCAGCGCAACGACTTCGACTGTGCCCTCAAGCGAATTTGTGAAAGACGCTTTCGCTAGCCTGCAATCAAAACTCTTCAATCGATGGGCCGCAGTAGGAATTCTAGTTTTTTTGGTCGTAGGGTTATCAGTGAAGTTCTGGATGGAACACTCGGCTTCACCACAACCCCCGAGCACCGTCATTATCAATATTGAAACTAATCCGACAGGGGCAAAGATTCAGGTAGGAGACCATAGTTGCGTCACGCCCAATTGCCGATTAAATTTACGCCCTGGAGAATATGAGATACATACCGAAATTGACGGTTATATTCCATCCTCGCAGCATCTGACCGTTGACGCGAAAAGGCCGATTACAACGGTAAATGTGGAACTCGTGCGAGCAGCCTCTCCCGACACCGCCGGATTCTTGATTGTGAAAGCAGGCATCGCAGGAGCCGAGGTGATCGTTAACGGCAAGCGATATTCTCAAACGGATTCCGGCGGCACATTGCGCCTGCCGCTCGACCCGGGCCCGTACAGAGTGGAAATCAAAAAGAAACTGTACGAAATTCCCAAAGCTCAGAGTGTGACGATAAGAACGGGAAAGGAGATCACAGCACAGTTCAAGCTCACTCCCTTGCCTACCCAGGCTGCTCTCTTAATTGCTGGCGCTCCTCCCAACGTCCGGGTGCGTGAGGATGGACGCGAATTGGGAGCAACGGATGGACGCGGCATGTTTTCCCAATCAGTCGATCCCGGGGAACACGAAATTGTCGTCTCGGATGGCACTCGCGAATCAAATCCCATCCGCAGAAACTTCGCTTCCGCGGAGCGGTTGACTCTTGATTGGGGACAGTTCTCGATGAAGCCGGTTCCTGTTCTGAAAGCGATAGTGACCGTCAGGAATCTGCCTTCGGGAGCTGCCCTGACTGCGGACGGATCAACTTATCGAGCCGATACGTGGGGGACAGCCCAGTTCGAAGTCCCACTTGGAGACCACACCCTCCAGATCTCTGCAGAAGGTTATACGCCAAAGGAAATTTCACGCCACTTCGATAAGGGCGAGACTGTCATCGATGGCTCCCTCGAACGCTTGGATCTGGAGAAACAGGACTGGGAAAAGTTGACCTCCAGTGGTTCGCTGTCTGATCTCAATGCGTTGCAGGGTTTTCTGAACAGATATCCTACCGGCACCTATGCGAAACGAGTCCAGTCGACATTGGATAACCTCATTTCGAACAGCGAATCCGTGCCAGACCTGACCAGTTTCTACAGGAGATTCCCCGGCACGGTGGCGGGCGAAGCAGCGCGAAGAAGAGCAGAAAAGCTGCAGGACTTGACAGACCGTGGTAAAATCGTCGCGCTCTTGGGGACCCTTGAAATCGGCTACTCTAATAAGGACTCACGCCAGATCTGTGAGATATGGATCGGATGTCCACGTAGGGCGTTAGAGGACGAATTCAGGAACTTTGTCTTGGTCGATATCAAGTTTCAAATCACTAGAGATCTCGTTCAGCTTTGGGGGGGGGGAGAGGCGAGCGCAGAATGTCGTAGAGTCAGTAATTTGACTAATCGAGGGTCACAACACACCACTCATAGTGACAATGTAAGGATCAAGTTCCGAAAGCAGAGCGGAGATTGGCGCATTGATTCACTAGAAGAAGTGGTCGGGCCGGCGCGTTGATTCACTCGTAGTGATCGGGCGCAAAAATAGGCAAAGAGAGAAGCAACTAGACACTGCAACAGTAAAATCTTCGACTTCCCCCGGGAAAGGATGGTTCGATGGTGCGAAACATCGCGCTCGGGGTGTTGCTTGTCGCGTCATCCTCTGTTCTGGCTGCGGCGCAGCAGGATCGATGTGCCCAGACTTCGAATCAGAGCAAAGTTGGCTGCACGCTGGCGTACCTTTACCAAAGCCCCTCATATACGGGAGTTCCACTCGGTACCCTCCCTATTTACCAGAATGGTCAACAGGCCAAAGACAATGGCTTCGATTTCCAAACTAACCACGCCGCCCTGACGGCGACACTCGGGACTGAACTGTCTACCTTGCCACTGACTGCACCGGGGTCCGGATTTGTTTATCAATACGATGCCGCTACGGGATTGGAGGCTCGCTCAACGCAAAGCCTCGGCCCCATCCTGGCCGAGCGGGGCGACACCATCGGGCGACATAAGGTCTTTGTTGCTTTTGCCTATCAGTATTTTCGATTCAATACCCAAGACGGTATTCGCACTAGTTCGTTGCACAATGTTCTTCAGCACACCGTCGATTCACCTCCTGCCGCGGAAGATTCCGACTTGGTGACAACCAGCGACGCGATCGATTTGAAAATCCATCAGTTCACCGGATTCGTAACATTCGGCGTCACGGATCGAATTGATGTTTCTGCTGTTGTGCCAATTCTGAATGTTCGCTTTGGGGCTTACTCAGCAGCGACGATTCAAAACATTGCACCTCGTGTCTCCCACTCGTTTTGTCAAACGGGCACGCCCTGCCTGATATCGTCGTTTTCAAAGTTCCAGTGGGCAAGTGGAATTGGAGATGTAATTTTTCGAGTTAAGGCAAAGGTGTGGGGTAGCGAGCACACCAAACTTGCGTTAGGCGCAGATCTTCGAGTGCCCAGCGGAGACGCCATGAACTTCCGCGGCTCCGGAACTTTTGGAGCTCGGCCATTCGCAGCGTTGTCCTACAGCAAGCGTAGAATAGCACCCCACGCCAACCTTGGTTTTCAGATCAATGGTGACTCGATACTTGCCGGAGACTTTTCGACGGGTACAAAAGCACATCTTCCGAACGAACTTACATACTCGGTAGGCACGGACTTCGGGGTCACATCCAGGTTCACGCTGGCCGGAGATTGGATAGGAGAGCGAGTGATCAACGGCTTTAACATCCACCAATCCACCTGTAGCGAGACCTATCCGCCGACCAGCGGATTGGTGGCAACGTGTGTTCTGGGTACGCGCGGAGGAACGTGCCTGATAAACGGACAACAGCAGCCTTGCACCTTCCCAGTGACCACCAGTACCCGGTCTTCATACAGCATGAACGACATCTCCATCGGAGGAAAGATCAGTCCGTTCAAGCGTTTGCTGATCACTGCCAACGCCATAATCAAATTGGATGATCCAGGTCTACGTTCGAAAGTCATACCGCTCGTTGGTATTGGATATACCTTCTAACTCAGTTCCCAGGTACGTAAGTGCTAAGGCTGTTAGGTCGGGGCCCCCGCAAAATGTCGAACCCTCAGGCACCGGATTCCCAGAGGGGGAGGAATACGCCATGCTTCGTCGATCTCACCTAGTTGTCATCGTTGCTGCTTTAGTGGGTATATCAGGATGCGGGAGCGGCGGCTCACATAATGTAATTACGCAAATTCCGCCTAGTATCACCGCCCAGCCGCAAGCCCAAACGATCCTCACGGGAAAAACCGCTACTCTTACGGTAACGGTCACAGGGAACCCGCCAATCAGTTATCAGTGGTATCAGGGTACCACTGGGAGTGGCTTGCCTATCAGCGGGGCGACAAGTGCGAGTTACACGACGCCAGCACTTGCGGTGACGACAAATTACTGGGTTCAGGTTTCCAATTCGGCTGGTACAGTGAACAGCGCCACCGTCACGGTTACGGTCACTCCGCCACCGGTGATCAGTACCGTCTCTCCGGCGGCCGGCACGCTCGCGGGCGGAGTGCTGGTCACACTGACTGGGACAGGCTTTCAAACGGGGGCCACAGTAACGTTCGGCGGCTCCGCGGCAACGGTTGTAACAGTGGTGAGCGCCACCTCGATCACCGCTGCAACACCGGCGCATACTGCCGCTGCCGTAAATGTTGTCGTCACCAACCCGGACACTCAAACGGGAACTTGCGCCGGCTGTTATACCTACGAACCTGCGCCAGCGCCCACTTCTATAACACCCAACGTTGGCTCGACTGCGGGCGGTACCACCGTCAGCATTGCGGGCACGGGCTTCCTCGCAGGCGCTACCGTGTTGTTCGGCGCAACCGCCGCAACCAGTGTAACGGTGAACAGCGGTACATCAATCACCGCGATAACACCTACGCTCAATGCTGGAACGGTCCCAGTGATCGTAACTAACATCGACGGTCAGTCCGGAACCCTAAATAACGCTTACACCTTCAATCCTCCGCCGCAGCTGATTTCGATTTCGCCTTCAGGTGGCGCCCTTGGAGGAGGGACGAGTGTCACTCTAACTGGTACGGGATTTCAGGCTGGCGCCAAAGCGTCCTTCAACGGAATAGCGGCTACCGGTGTTTTGGTCAATAGCGCTACGACAATCACGGCAACGACACCAGCGAACGCTGCCGGAACAGATCCAGTCGTGGTCACGAACCCCGACGGACAATCGTCGTTCCCGTGCGACTGCTACACATATGACCCGGCTCCGACCGTAACTGCGATTTCGCCAAACAATGGCTCGAAGGGCGGGGGGGCGAGCGTAGCGATCACAGGCACTGGCTTCTTGGCGGGAGCGATGGTCACGTTCGGGGGAACACCGGCAACAGGCGTAACCGTAGTTAGCGCTACATCAATCACGGCCACAACCCCAGCGCACGCGCCTGGAACCGCCAATGTGGTGGTGACCAATACCGACACGCAATCGGGCACCTGCTCGGGTTGCTACACCTTCAACCCGCCGCCAACTCTGGTTAGTATTTCGCCCAACTCAGGCTCAACCGTTGGCGGGACAGCGATCACGATCACTGGCACCGGCTTTTTCACCGGAGCCACGGTTACATTTGGCGGGGTCGCAGCGACTGGTGTGACCGTGGTAAGTGCCACTTCGATCACAGCCGCAACGCCTGCTGGGACCGCGGGGCCGGCCACGATGGTCGTCACCAATCCCGATGGACAGTCGGCGACAATCGCCTACACCTATGTTGCGCCTCCTGGAGTAACGTCCATTTCGCCTCCCTCCGGAGCGCTCGCAGGTGGGACCAGTGTTACGATAACCGGAACCGCCTTCCAGGCTGGGGCTACGGTGACCTTCGGTGGGACGGCAGCAACATCGGTCACGGTGGTCAGCGCTACCTCCATCAGAGCCACAACGCCCGCACACGCGGTGGGAGTTGTTAACATAGTGGTTACAAACCCGGATACCCAATTCGGAACGTGCACCGCTTGCTACACATATAACCCATTGCCCACCGTGACCTCGGTTGCGCCACCTAGCGGTTCCCAAGGCGGGGGGGCTCACGTCACGATCACGGGCACTGGTTTCCTCACTGGAGCCGCAGTAACATTCGGCGGGAATGCAGCCACGTCCGTGGTGGTGGTCAGTAGCATCTCCATCACTGCCATAACTCCCGCACATGCACCCGCAGCTGTCAACGTAGTGGTAACCAATACAGATACCCAGTCCGGAACCTGCACTAGCTGCTACACGTTCAACACAGCACCCGGCGTAACCTCGGCTACGCCCCCTAATGGCGCACTCGCTGGCAATACGGCGGTTACCATCACGGGTACCGGCTTCCTGGCTCCCGCCAGTGCAACGTTTGGCGGTACCGCCGCAACTAACTGCACGGTCGTTAGCAGTACGTCCATTACCTGTACAACGCCGGCGCACGCCGCCGGAGTTGTGCCCGTTGTCGTCACGAATGGTGACGGTCAAATGGGAACTTGTCCGAGTTGCTACACCTACAACCCCTTACCCACAATAACCTCGTTTACGCCCCCTGGTAGCAACCCGGCCGGTGGGACCACAGTCACGATTACCGGCACAGGCTTCCTCCTAGGTGTTACGGTCACGTTCGCCGGAAAGGCGGCCACCGTCGTAAGCAGCACAACCACCACCATTACAGTCACCACACCAGCGAATCCCGCTGGATCGGCCGCTGTAGTGGTCACGAACACAGATGGTCAGTTCGTGAACGGCACCTTCACCTATGAGGCAGCGCCCAGCCCGAGCTCGGTTGCCCCGACCAACGGCACACAGGCTGGCGGAACAGCTGTAACGATCACCGGCACGGGCTTCATAGCCGGAGCGACCGTGACGTTCGGTGGAACGGCAGCTACGAATGTGATCGTAGTAAATCCCACTACGATTACGGCGACGACACCGGCGCACTCGTCCGGGAACAACCTGCCTGTCGTGGTTACCAACCCAGATACCCAAACGGGGTCTTGCAACTGCTACACCTACAATCCTGCGCCGCTCCCGACGTCCGTAAGTCCCTCTGGTGGATCGCCTGCGGGCGCGACAGCTGTGACGATCACGGGTACTGGCTTCATCACCGGAGCGACGGTTATGTTCGGCGGAACGGCGGCTACGGTTAACACGGTCACAGCCACATCGATCACGGCGACAACACCTGCCCACGCCGCTGGAAGCGTCGCCATAGTCGTGACCAACCCAGACACCCAAACGGGTACGTGTGCCTGCACCTACACCTATGAAGCGCCGCCCAACCCGACTTCTGTGACCCCGTCAGCGGGAGCGCTCGGAGGGGGGACCGCAGTAACAATCGGTGGCACTGGCTTCATCACCGGAGCGACGGTTATGTTCGGCGGAACGGCGGCTACGGTTAACACGGTCACAGCCACATCGATCACGGCGACAACACCTGCCCACGCCGCTGGAAGCGTCGCCATAGTCGTGACCAACCCAGACACCCAAACGGGTACGTGTGCCTGCACCTACACCTATGAAGCGGCACCGAGCCCGACGTCCGTTACACCTAGCACTGGCCCCTCCGCAGGAGGGACATCCGTTACGATCGGTGGCACCGGTTTCATACCCGGAGCGACGGTGACGATTGGCGGAACGGCCGCTACGGTTGGCACAGTTACCAGCACATCGATCACTGCGACAACGCCGGCTGGCACCCCCGGATCACCCGCGAGCGTGGCTGTTACCAACCCAGATAGTCAATCGGGAACGTGTCTCTGCAAATTCACATATGAAGGCACAGTCTCGTCGATATCCCCGACAAGTGTCGGCACTGGTACGCCCGGCTTCCTGTTAACGGTTACTGGGGCCGGCTTCGTCTCCGGTTCGACGGTTAACTTCAACGGTACTGCACTAACAACCACTTTCGTAAGCGCCACCACGTTGACGGCAGTCGTTCCCACAGCCGATATCCCTGCGACGACTGGCTCGGCCACCATCACCGTTTCTGGGGCTACTGCAAGTGCAACGCTGACTTTCGCGCCCGCAGTAACCCTAGTCTGGGATACCACATTGACCTTCACCAGCCCACCCTGGGTCCCCACTACTACTACTCTTCCTTTCAATGGCCCCGTTCGGCTCGCGTTCGACTCAGGAGACAACAGCCTGTTTGTGGCGGAGCTAGAAACGGGCAGAATCGACCGCGTAGTAATCGCAGCCAACGGCACCACTACGATTAGCACTTGGGCCTCACTTCCGGTGTATGACGACACAGTCAACGGCTATCTGGGTTTGTTGGGCATGGCCGTCGATCCGGCCAATCTTCCATCAAAGGGTGGACCTGTTTATGTCTTCTATACACCCCAGAGTCTTGCAGACAATCGAATCGCAACCCTGACACAGGGTGCCACATCCGGCACCGATATTGTTACGGGTCTGCCCATTGACCCGCCCACAACTACAACCCAGCACCTTTACCTCAATGGCGGCAAAATTACCGTTCGCGATGAAACCGGCGGTCCTTACATCTACGTTACCACTGGTGGCTCGGACGTGAACCCAACCCTGTCGCAAACGGCCGATTCAACAAACAATTCCTATGGGAAAATATTGCGGTTTACCACCAGCGGTGCCGCAGCTCCGGCAACCGGATTTGCCGGAGCAAACTATGCATGCGGATTTCGCAACAGCTTCGGATTTGACTTCCACGTTGACGGCGCGATTTACGTTGCCGACAACGGGAACGAAAACAGCAACAGTCAACCATTCGTATGGTGGGAAGCTCTGGATCGCGTCCCGCGTAGTGGTGGCGTTGCCGAAGGATACGGTCCGCTCCCCGCAACAGGTGCTTGTAGCAACAGTACACTGGGTCCTCTCCTCGGCGGAGTGTCGGCTGATAGTTTCGACACTCAGAGCCGTGGAAGCGCAGGAGCGATCTTGTACACGGGTACGCGGATACCTCAACTCCAGAACACTTTATTGGTCGCCAGCTACCAACGCTCCACGATTTTCAGTTACGCCGTAGACGAGTACAACGCGACCCCAGGAACGGTGATCGGCACGGGTACTCCAGTGAGCAGCTCTACTCTAGGTGGTATAGCCTTGCCAACGACCGGGACGGTTGCCCCGGTGGATATTGTTCAGGGTCCCAATGGCTGTATCTACGTCTCATTCCTGGCCGATAGTGCCACCAAATTCATTTACCGACTCAAAGACAGCGGAGGAACGGCTTGTCAATGAAGCAATCGAAAGGAAATGTGCTAGATGCTAGGGCACGCTTCGAAGCTAACATTGCCTAAGAGGAGTAAATAAGTATGGCAGTCCCGGATATGACAGCTGCCTGTAAGCAGTACATCCGCGAAATGCTGCGGGGCATCCGCGAAATGCTGCGGGGCGTCAACAGAACCGCCTATTACCAGCTGAGCCTGGTCACTGGCGCGGAGTTGTTTCGAGCCTTGGCAGTAAAATATCCGATTCACTCTTTCGATCTCATCATCGCTGACGAGTGTCATCTCGGATATACCTCAAAGCAAGTGGCTGGGGACAAACGCTTGAGCACTTCGATGCTATCAAGATTGGCTTACCGCCACGCCTGCGTCGCACACCACACCGTATTTTAAGGATGTGGTGTTTCGCTATGAATATGAGCGCGCCGTCCGAGAAGGCTTCCTCGTCAACTATGACGTGGTCGCGATCAGACGAGCGACAGTTCGACACCACTGAAATCGAAGAGAAAACTGCGTCGCCTGATTCAAACCGGAAGATCCTGGAGGAAGTGAAAAAATACGCGCTCGAACACGAGGTGCGTTACGGCAGAATTCCGAAGATTCTTATTTTCGCTGCCAATGATCTAGCTCACACTTCGCATGCGGACCAACTGGTCGACGTTGCTCGGGACGTATTCGGGCGCGGCGATTTCGTTCGTGCAGAAGATCACAGGCTCAAAGATGGTGGACCGGCCTCTGCAGCGTATCCGCGAATTCCGCAATCGGCCACTGCCTGGGAGCCTGAAACCTCTTCATTAGCAGCTCGACGTCGTCGATCTTCTGAATGGCGTAGAGCGGACATGTGATCAGCCGAGCTGAAACCACCTTGCCGGGATGTGGATAGTTCGCTGACGCACTTGGCCCGGGGCCTTGAAGCTCGATCACTTCGTTCCTAACTGGCGGATCTCCAGAACCGAAATAGAGAAACCAAATGTCCCATCCGTCGCAGACCTTAGCTCCTTTGATTGAGGCCGCTCGATCTGTGTTGGGCATTGCCGGACGAAGTAGGAGCGGGCGGCCGCGAGTGTACGAAATATACAACCGTTTGCGGTTCAGCTATGGAAAGTGGGTTCTTCAGACCGCCTGTCGAGCACAAACTGTTGACCCGAGTTTTGGCACCGTTGATTAGACCCAGCTTCCCAAGGATCTAGACCGAAATCACCGTGAATTCTTACTCTCCTTTCGAAATGCCCGTCCTCGCGTAATCACCCAGACGTTATAGATCCGCCTGGAGACCTGCTCTCTCCGACTGAATTTCAGTGATACCGGCGATACCAGTGATACCGAACAGCGGATGAGATGGCGTAGAGACCTGCTCTCGGCAACTCACGAAAGACAGCGCTGGATGAGAGAAATCGAAGAGACACCCTCATCACTGTCGTCATAACCTCTGATACCTCAAACCTGAGTGATCGAGGAGAGGCTTAACGCCCGGGAACAAGGAGTGATACCCCAATGATACCGAACGCTAAACCGGAGACATGTCGTCGGTTCTTCTTGCAATTTTGGTTTCAGGTCGTACTCGAGGCGGAGAGAGGATAGTCTCTCCGCCTCGCGCGCGAGGACAGCTACGAGACAGAAAGTGGAAGTCTCTCCGCCATTCTTCGAGTACCTCTTGAACATTCTTTCGAGATGTAAAAATGACGTTTTCAAGAATTTGAGAATGATGTTTTCCACACTCGACAGTGATACCAGTGATACCTTTTTTGTGGTCAATAGGGGTCGTTGGAGGTTTTGGGAGGCAACGGACCCGAAGTTGAGAAAGTGCTTGAAACCCGCATACACACAGGGTATTATCGCTTATGTCTAATCGTTACTACGATTTGCGCTAAGTGGCAGAAATCGAGTCCTACTCTCTCCGCCAGTTCTTCAGAAACCCGCCAAATGCGGGCAAAATCCCAAATAGCCATCAGACTTCGCTATTCCGGTTCGCTACTCTCGAAAATCTAGCAAGCGAGAGTATTAGCGAGAATGAATAGAACAGTGAAGTTGTATCGCAGCGTTAAGCGTCCCTCCGGCGACTGGGGCACCAAGCCCGTCCCGGACAAGCAACTCAAGAAACCTCAAAGACGTGCCCGAGAACGAAGGGAAGTATTACCTTTCCTACTACGAAGGCACTCGCGGCTCCATGCGTTGTCCTTCAACTCTCACCGGCGCGTTCAATCGCATCTACGGGTTTTTGTGCGAAGAAGAGGGGAACGGGAGCCAATTGCATCAGTGAACCGTTTCCCACCGACGACGGGTCCGGTGATCCGCAATATGGTTCACGTGTTTTAGCAAATTTCGCCAGTGCAGATCGCACTGTATTGCCGATGTCAAACACCCGACCGTTGCTGCTCAAATGACCCTGCTTGGCCCATCGCGTGTATCGCTGCAACTACTGGTCTATCGGGTCGAAACCTTGTTTCTCGATTAGACTCTCTGCCAGACAAAGAGCCATAGAGGTATCGTCTGTCCACTCTCCAATCGCGAGGTGGAATGGCCCCCCACCATGTCATCAATCTTCTTGAATGATCCCGGAGACTTGAATTCCAGCGTAGTCCCTACGGCATCCCCGACTGCGAGGCCGAGCATAGCGCCTCTGAATTTGGATTGCAGATTCATCTAATCGGCTGCACCCCATTGTGACTCGAAATGCACTCGGACGTTCCGCTTCATTTACGACCCTCTGTAGATCGGCAGCCATTTCTCATCATTCCCCCTCGGCCTCAGCGACCGCCTCTCTAACCGTTTGCGCGATTTGACTGACTGTCTGCACAAATGTCTTTACTTTGCCATCCAAGATTTCATGGTGCGGAGTCAGGGCGTTCGTCTTGGTCGGATCGGAAGCGTCCTCTGACCGGTAAAAATGTCGCAATCTTGTTGATCGTCTGCTTGGATGCAACAAATCGCTCTTCTCCAAGGGCGCGAACCGCTCGCATGGGTATTTGGAACCAAACCCATGCGGCAGACAAGCTAACTAGCGGCATGAATGACCCATCCACATCCGGACCGAATTGGATCGTAGAAGGCAGCCCACGCGACTTCAATCCGGAGTTCATGAATTTTGAAAGCACGGCTTCGCCGATCTGGGCTATCTCTGGTGAATTCTTGCGCGAATCTGCTCAACCAACTTTTGCTCGGTCAACGGACTTGCCGCAGGAGCAAGCCTGCGCTTCTCTGTGGGCTGGCTGGGTGTGCTGACCGTTGCCGAGATAGCCTCCCTACCGATGCCTTGAAGACTGATCGCAACCACATGGCGGGATGCTTCACGAGTTCGCAGCAAAGTCTTCGGAATGATCAGACGCCCTGCATTCGGCAAGTCATAAAGACCAAGTTCGACCAGACCCAATTTGTAGGGTGTACTGCCACCGTACTTATTCATCCATCCAACAAGGCGTTCACTGGAGCGAATCGCGTCTGCGACGACCAGAAGGAGAATGTCCCCGTCTCGGCGCAGGTGATCGAATGCGTCTTCAAAATCGTCAGCCTTACCCGGAAGCAAGTTGCTTGCACGTTCCAGAACTGTTTCGTCCGGACCCGAGAATCGCGTTCCTTGGGTCGGAATACCCGAGCATTGCAGCATTGCGTCGTGAGAATACGTACAGCAATCCGTACTTCAAATTCTCAAACCCAGCAGACAACGGAGTGCCGTCCTCATACTTCAACTCGATGAACTAGTATTCCGTTGGCGCAACCCGATGGACCAGATCGATGTTGCAATGGGTTTCGTTCACACCACTCATGAGTCCCGAAGCGGTCGGCACTTGGTTGACCATGTTGATGTTCTCCGTGACGCAATGGCGCGGGACGCCATTGATACGCTCCACCCACTGAACCCGGTAAATTCACCAAAATGTGAGCGAAATCACTGACAAGTTAAGCACCATACATGATCCTAAACAACGTCAGGCTTCCCCCTTTTGCTTGAGACACAATCCGCAATAAGGAGAGCCCCGGAGTCCGGGGCTTTTTGTTGGAGCAACGCACGTTGCAACTTGTCTCCGGTGCGCCGTCAGAACCAATCACACTATTGCGAATTGTCGAAATGCCGCAGCACATACTTAAGATCAATAATCATGGCTAAGAGCTTGTTGCATAGAGGCTCGGGAATTACCACGGGATCATACTGTGCGACCGGGATTGAAAGGTTCAACGCATCTTCCAGTGCGCAACGGGCATTGGTGAGCCTTGCAAGGACTTTGCTTCTAAGTTCGTGGTCCAACATCAGTCTTCCTTCTGGGGGAAGAAAGGCTATGGATTGCTGCATGACGGTAGCAAGTTTTACCCATGCGATTCTGTGCTCATGGTCACAATCGGGAGGACGAATCTGAGCGACGTTGTAAAAGAAATGCGGCGGCGGGCTAAGGTGAACTGAGAAGCCCGTGCTGCACGTTAGCTGGAATTGTGTCACCCCAAAGTGCGATAGTATGGCGCGAGAAAGTCCGAGGGAGTCACCATGACTTGGTTTCTTGCTATGGCATTCATTTTCGCAGGATTCTTAACACCGCTTTCCCCCGCTCCTTCATCCTCATCGGCTGGTTTGCTGCTAGTCGCCAACAAAGGCGATCAGACTCTTGGCCTCGTTGACCCGGATAGCGCGCGGCAGGTTGCGACCATCGTGGAGGGAGGTGTTACTGGACATGAAGTTGTCGCCTCTCCCGATGGCAAGAAGGCATTCGTGCCCATCTACGGCAACTCTGGAGTCGGTATGCCCGGCACGGACGGAAGCACAATCGCTGTGATCGATCTCGGCGAGCACAAGCTGATCCACACAGTTGATTTTGGGCACGGTGTCAGGCCCCATTGCGCTGTGTTCGGTCCCAAAGACGGTCTGCTGTATGTCACCACCGAGCTAGACAAATCTGTAGCGGTCATCGACCCACAATCCCTAAAGATTGTCGGAACGGTGCCGACCACACAGGCCGAATCCCACATGCTGGCAATCAGCCCGGATGGGCGCAAGGGCTACACCGCGAATGTTGGTCCGGGGACTGTATCGGTGCTCGATCTCGCAGGACGAAAAACCCTCACGGTGATTCCCGTCGCCGGACACATTCAGCGCATTTCGCTTTCTCCTGATGGGCACTGGGCATTTACCTCGGACACCGAGAAGCCCCGGCTGGCGGTAATCGATAGCGCAACGAATAAGGTTGATCGCTGGATTACATTGTCCGGCACGGGTTACGGGACCGCCCCCACACCGGATGGGAAATGGCTGTTAGTTGCGATTCCGAGCACGAATGAAGTTGCAGTGGTCGATGTGGCGACCATGCGGGTAGTGCGGGCGATTAAAGTGCCACCTTCCCCTCAGGAGGTGCTGGCACGACCAGATGGTATGGTGGCTTACGTTTCCTGCTCCGCTAGCCACCAGATTGCTGCGATCCAGATCAACGATTGGAGTGTGAAGCTGATCGAAGCCGGACGCGGGGCGGATGGTCTCGCATGGGCAAAGTGATTTTCGGCTATGGAGCAACTTTCCCAAGGGTTGTGTTCAGCGATTGCGAACTCCTAAGTCTAGACGCCACTGGCACTACTGAATGGCCTTAAGGTGATGGCATCGGGCACGTCGGTGCCATTCACTCGGAACAGTCGGGGCTCTATTCTGTGGTTGAGCAGCACTTGGGGGAGGGCTGATCGACTGAGCGCCTTGTGACTCAAACCGAGTCCGGGGCGTTTTGTTTTGTGCCAAGTCGTCCGGTGGCGGCAATTACTTCTGTGCCCCACACCTCGGGGCCATTCTCCAATCTGTCCGTCCGATGCACACTCAGAACGAAACGCTCTTGTTCCAATCGCCACAATAGAGCGGTGACAATCATGTGGATGAGATCATGTGCCATCTGCAAGGCGCTGCTGAGGAAGGTGCGATTGTCGGATTCGGTGCGTTGCCAGTGCGGATGGGAGTGGCAGGGTTACACAGAGGATCGCGGGAACCTGACTGAGTTCCCCGCGCCAACTAAAAAGTCTGCCTGAGCAAAACAGCCTCTTGACCTTACTGCCATAGCCCAACCTCCACATCAACCACCACAGGAACATGATCACTGAGTTGTCCCCACTCCCGGAACGACCCTACCTCGACTGATCTCAACTTCCAGCCCTGCGGAACGAACACATAGTCGATGTGAAATGGCTTGTCCTGATGGCGATAAAAGTAATAAGTGGGACAAGTTTCGGCTCCTTGTTTCTCCCCAAGGCGACTGTGGTATGCGCTGATCAGACCGTAACCATTAAGTAGGCAGACTACTTCCGTGTGATTTCGTCCGGGCCGATGCGCATCCCATTGCACATTGCTGTTGAAGTCTCCAGCGGCGACAACTGGTATTCTGCTGAACCAGCCGCTTTGTTTCACGAGGCATCGGTGAACCTCCCCGATGTAATTGGCGGCACGCTTAGTCCCGACCTGCGACCCTCCTTTACCCAAGCCACGTACGGTCCTTCGCCGGAACTTGAAGCCCTGGAGTTAAGAACAGATTGTGCTTCTTCAACAACGGCTATCGTTGGGATTGTCTCTGGAGCAGCAGCGGTGAACTCTGATTGATTATGATCAAAGATTTTCTGCAGCACGAGGCCGGACAGAACAAGAGCAGGAGTTCCACGTAACTGAGAGACGTCCACAATGCAGATCTTCCCTTGCTTAAGTGCAAACAGCAGCTTGTCCATCAATTGGCTGCTAGGGTCGTGGAGCATACCGACAATCGTAGACATGTTGACTCAGACTGGACCAGCCCTGCATCGATTTACTAACCAAACTCCAGTGACCGAAGTTTGGCAGGTCTTCGAGAATTTAAGGCCGACCAGGGAAAGCATTGTTAGTGGCGGAACAAGCCGGCGGCGAACTGGTGCTGAGTGTGATTGACCTGGGAGACGGCCACCGCGAACTATGGAAACGCATCCCGAATGTCTACAGTTCGCAGGGCAAACCAACTCTTCGTCGCGACTCCGGATCTGAAATATTACGCGTACCCGTTTCCGAGATACTCGTCAGTCCTTTATACCGTCGAGAACTTGCGTTGAATGGACGAATGGACAGCACTTTAGATGTTCGGCGATACGTGATGTTCGGCGTTACGAGCGCAGGGTTTCTCGGCACTGAGACTCTGGGGCAACCCGCAAGCCCGCAAGTGGTCTGGCCGAAAGCATATCCGTTCCCCCGCCGGTATTCAGCTATCGTGGTCACATCACGGCAACTCTGAAGTTTTGGGACAAGACAGGCTCCCGTCGGGCCAGAAGTCCAATTCGAGAAGATCGCCCTGAATTCCCCTGTTCAGATTGCTGGCGTTTGAGGCAAACCGTTACCGGATTCATCGAAGTGTCGGCGGCGAGCGACATGGGCACGAATATCCCGGTTGCGGTTATTCTCGGCCCGAAGCCAGGGCCGACTCTCGCCCTGGTGGCTGGCGCGCATGGCACCGAGTATGCGTCCATCATTGCGCTCGAAAAGCTTATACGGGGCAGCGCTTCTTTTTTTGCCATTCTTTCGGCAACCTCGAAGAGGTGCGGTATCTGCACGGACGACGCCACCGAGGCCAATGATCTAGAAGAAGTGCTCTTAACTCATAACAAGGAGGCTCATTCGTGGCGAAGCGCCACGATCGGATCGACGAGTGTCGCACGGCGAGCGGGGATGTAGCACGCTAAGAGCGCGACCAGCATGAGAAGGGCAGCAACCGCAACGAACGTCAGCGGATCGTGCGCTGTCACGCCAAACAACAGGTTGGTCATCAGCCGGGTCAATGCAAAAGCAGCAGCGATTCCGATGAGCACCCCGACCAGCGCCAACTTCGTACCCTGCCTCAGAACAATTGTCAGCACGTCTCGGCCCTGCGCTCCGAGTGCGAAACGAATACCAATTTCCCGCTTGCGTTGCGATACCGTATACGACATTACCCCATAGATACCGATGATTCCCAGCATGAGCGCCATGGTTCCCGCAATTCCAAGCATTACCAAGGTGAAGGAAGTTCGCGCAACCGATTGGTCGTAAACCTCCTGCATGGTCCGCACGGACGCCAGCGGCAGATCCGAATTCACAGACTGTACTGCCGCGCGAACCTCCGTCAGAAAACTCTCCGTGCCAGCGCGATCGCTGCGGATCACAAATGTTACTGTCCGTATTGGACTTGCCGCTCTCGATCCAAAAACGTCTACCACCAGCGGGGGCCAGTACACAATTTCCGGCGCTGTGTCCTGCATGCCTTTTTCGCGAACGTCTTGGATCACGCCGATAACCTCGTGCCACGGCATCTTTGGAAACTCGCGCAGGCGCTTCCCGATGGCTGCCGAGGGTGTTCCCCACATTTCGCGGGCCAGATTCTCGGAAACCATTACTACGGGTTGGAGTCCGTAGACTTCACCCCACGTCATTTCGCGTCCTGCAACCAATCTTGTTCCGGCCGCATGCAACAAACCGGGCGAGACATGCTTGTACAGCCGCAATGGCGGTATGGTGTTGTCCGCATAAGCCTTGTCCTCAGCAAAAATCTCATCCCAATCCGAGTCGAAGCCCTCCATGGGCATTTCACTTACGAACCCCGCAGACTTCACGCCCTGAATCGCTGACAGCTTTTCGAGGATTGCGTTTTGTGTTCGCGTTACCCGTTCCGACTCGGCGATCAGCGAATCCGGAATGGAAATTCGCAAAGCCTGCAAGTGCTGTGGATCAGTGAACCCCGGATCGACCCTTCGCAATGCTGCGAATGTGCGAATCATCAGGCCAGCGCTCATCAAAAGCACGAGCGCCAGGGCCACTTGACCAACCACCAGCAAATTCCGCGCCCGATGCCGCTCCCGGCTCACGCTGATCGTCCGCCCCGCGCCTTGGAGGGATGAAATGTTGCGCGGTCCGGCATATTTCAGAGCCGGAATCAATCCGAACAATAAACCGGACAGCACCGAAAGAATAAAAGTGAACCCGAGCGTTCGTGCATCGATCGTAATTTCGTTTAAGCGGGGCAGATTCGATGGTCCTATCGTGACGAGAAAGCGCACGCCCGCATACGCCAGGCCAGTGCCTACCACTCCGCCAATGATGGCGAGCATTACGCTTTCAACCAGAATTCCTCGAACGATTCGCGTCCGACCTGCGCCGAGTGCCGTGCGCACCGCCAATTCCTGCTGACGAGTTTCCGCCCTCACCAGCAATAAATTCGTGACATTCGCGCAGGCAATGAGCATGACCAGCCCAATTGTCCCCATGACCACCCACAACAGTTCGCCCACGTTGCCGATCACTTGCTGTTTCAACGGGCGAATCATCGGAGTAATTCTCCATTCTTCGTAAATATGCGGATTCGATCCAGGGCCGTTCGACCAGGAATCCATCCAGACCGGCAGGAGTCGGGTCAGGTCCGCATTCGCTTCGGCAATGGTCGCTCCCGGCTTGAGGCGTGCGATTCCGTGGAACCCGAAGCCCGCAAGAATCATCTTGCCCCGGTCGAACGCCAGTGGCGTGGTCAAATCGAAGTCCGAATCAACAAATCGAAATCCTTGCGGCATTACGCCCACGATTTCCCTGGGCTGCGAATCAACCGTTATATTTCGTCCAATTACCCGCCGGTTTCCGCCAAACCTCCGTTGCCAATACCCATAGCTCAGCATCACGCTTGCCGGACCATTCGGTACCTGATCCACCTGCGAAAACCAACGCCCGGCTGCAGGAGGCACGCCAAGGGTCTGGAGCACGCCATCGCTCACAGAAACCGTTCGCACCTGTTCCGGCTCCGCCATGCCTGTGACGTTGGCCGTACCAGTGATCCAGACACCTAACGATTGAAACGTCTGGTTTTGTTCAGAGTATGTGAAAAACATCGACGGCGAGAGGAGAAGACCGTTCTCAAAATCCGCAAGTCCCTCTGCGCCCGGAGCGACCTGATGCAACGCCACCAACTCCTCGGCCTTCGGGTAGTTCAACGGCTTCAGCAGTACGCTGTTTACGACACTGAAGACCGCAGCGTTCGCTGCGACTCCAATCGCAATGGTCAACAATGCGACGACAGCAAACACCGGACTGTGGGTCAACGAGCGTAGCCCATAACGGATGTCAAAGAAAACATCTTCCACGGACGGCCAAGCCCAAACTTCGCGGCAGTCTTCCTCGATGAGTCCCACATTCCCAAACTCCCGCCGCGCGGACCGCATCGCTTCGTCCCTGGACATTCCCTCTGCAACCAATTCTTCAACTTTCTCGTCAAGATGCGCCTGAATCTCTTCCGACAACTCACGGTTCAGCCGCCCCCGCGAAAACAATTGCCTGAGCCAATTCATAATTCACCCGGGGCTAGAACTTGCGTAATGCCCTTAAGCATTCGCTCAAAGCTCGATACCTCACGCTCGAGATGCTTCCCACCAGCGGTCGTCAACTTGTAGATTCGAACGCGGCGGTTCGTAGAAGAGATACCCCATTCCGCCTTCACAAAACCTTCCTTGAGAAGGCGCTGGAGAGCTGGATACAGGGAGCCTTCTTCGATCTGAAGCACGTCATTCGAGGTTCGTTTAATTTGCTGGACCAGCGCATATCCGTGCATGGGTTGTCGCCTTAGCATTCGGAGAATCATCATCTCCAGCGCCCCCGGAAATAGGTCTCGTTGTGGCGTTTTTTTCATACGGACGACACCGTCTCGTGAAGTCTTTCAGGCTAGATTGCTCAAGGCCTAGAGTAAAATAGTATTGGTGCATCCCCGTAGTCAAGTGAAATAAACAGCAAGACACTCATCGAAATGGTGGCGCGGAAACCGGACACGACATTTCGTGTGGATGGTCGGCAAACCAAGAGGTATCGCCCTGCGTATGGAATGACGCTCACTCGGATAGGTAAAATCCTGAAGTGCTTGCTTCGACCGCCTTCCCAAAAGCGCAGTGAACCGTCGCCATACGTGCTCCTATGACTCGCGCCCTTTTTTCAGTCGGACTTTTTCAGAGCCACACGAGATTTCTCAGTTGCGGGGGAGTAAGATTAATTCATCTTTTTTGAGTCTTCTTCGGGGGTTGCGTTCCGCATTCGCCAATGCGGCATGCCAATGGGGCTGGGGGATCAGATACTCGAGAGGTGGCCCAGCATGGACGACAAGCCTGAGGTCATAGCGGACCGCGAAATCAAAGGCGTCTCGCGGCGCGACTTTATCAAGGGAGTAATCGCGGGCGGTGTAGCCACTTCATCGGCGGCTTATCTGTTTCGGAGCTCTTCGGTTTTCGGCCAACAACCGCCCGGCATGGGCGAGCGCCTCATCACTCTCAATGTGAACGGCCAACAGCGTCGCGTCGATGTGATGAAGCAGGAAACCTTGGCTTGGACCCTGCGTTACAAGCTGGGACTTACCGGCACCAAACTCGGCTGTGACCGCGCCGAGTGCGGCGCCTGCACAGTATTGCTTGACGATGTGCCCTACTACTCATGCTCTGTCTTGACGCACACAGTGCGTGGCAGAAAAATCCTGACAATTGAAGGACTGGCTAACCCGGATGGCACGCTACACCCGGTGCAGCAGGGTGTCATCGATGAACAGGGCTTCCAATGCGCTTTTTGCATGTCTGGCTTCATCATGTCGGCGGTGGCGTTCTTGAAAAACAATCCGAATCCAACTCGGTCGGAAATGGCGCACGGGGTGTCGGGAAATCTTTGCCGCTGCCAGGACTATGACAAGATCCTCACCGCAATGATGCGCGGCGCAGAAAACATGAGGAAGGCGCACCATGTCTAGCTCGGAGTGGAAACCCAATCAACAGAAATTCGGAGCCCAGTACAAACTGATCGGCAAGGATTATCCCACGCCGGATTTGTATGCGAAGGTCACTGGAAAAGCGAAATACGCCGAGGACTTTCGCATCGACGGCATGTTGTTCTGCAAGTTGCTGCTGAGCCCGGTACCGCACGGACGCGTGAAACATCTGGACATCAGGAAAGCCATGGCAATGCCGGGCGTGAAAGCAATCCTGACACAAGACGATCTACCCGCTCCGGCTGATAGCGTTACCGACCTTGGCGTCACCATCAAGGCGAACCCGTTGGGCGAAAAGGCTCTCACAAACGAACCCCTGTACCACGGCGAGCCCGTGCTGGCGGTGGCGGCGGTAGACGAATACACGGCAGCAGAAGCCATCGAAGCGATCGACATTGAATTTGAACCTCTTCCGTTTGCCGTCGACCCATTGGATACGCTTCGTCCGGGTGGACCGAATCCGCGGATCAACGGGAACGTCTGGATCAGACCGCCAATGCCGCAACCGAAACCAGGAGAGAAACCGTCCGCCCCACCACTGCCCAATATCGGAGAACTCAAGTGGACCGAAGCCGATTTTGCTGAGGCGAAACATGGCCGCTTGCCGATGGGAAAAGCACAGGACGAGTGGGTTGTCGGCGACTTGGATGCCGGGTTCAAAAATGCCGCGCTGGTTCTGGATGAGACATTCGTTACACCCGATACCAGCCACGAGACTCTGGAGCCGCGCACGGCTCTAGCGTATTGGCAGAATGGCAAAGTTTTCGTTCATATGGGAACCCAGAGTACGGTGCAAACACTGGCCAGCCTTGCGCGCTGGTTGAATATGGATCCGAACCAGATCGTGCTCATCAGCGAGTACACGGGAGGAGGTTTCGGAAGTAAGGCCACGGGTTACATCTTCGCAATCATCCCAGCCTTGTTGTCGAAAAAAGCGAATGCGCCGGTCATGATGCGCATTAGCCGCGAGGAGGAGCATTTCATCGGGCGGGCACGCCCCGGCTTCAACGGGCGGATGAAGGTCGGTTTCGCCAGCAATGGACGCATTACGGCGCTCGATATGTTTGTCATCTGCAACAACGGTCCCTATGATGCCGTGGGCGACGCGAACACTTCAGGGAATATCGTTTCCTTGCTTTATCAGCCGCTTGCCATGCGGTGGAGAGGAACCACCGTCCTGACGAACACTCCGCCGCGAGGCGCGCAGAGTTCGCCCGGTGGCATGCAAGGAATCGTGATCATGGAAACGATCGTTTCCAAGGCCGCACGCAAACTGGGGCTCGATCAGGTCGATATTCGGAAAGCAAATTGCCCCGAGGGCAAATCGCCCGTTGGCCCTCTAAGAAACGGTACGCGCAATCATTGCACGAGCGCGTTCCTGAAAGAAGCGTTCGACCGCGGAGCCGAACAATTCCAATGGAAGGACCGTCGCGCGCGGCCGAAGCGCAGCGGAACCAAGGTGCGAGGTGTTGGTGTTTCTTCGAGTTGCTTCGTCGGAGGATCGATCGGATTCGACGGTTTGTTCGTCATCAAACCAGATGGACGCATCGCGATCCAGTCCGGAGTCGGAAATTTGGGAACGGAATCCCTTCTGGATGTGCACCGTGTCGTCGCTGAGGTTCTGGGTGTGCCGTGGGAGAAGTGCGATGTGACTTGGGGCAACACATCAAAGAACCTGCCTTGGACATGCGTCTCGGGAGGAAGCCAGACCACGCATGCCATGACTCGCGCGGCGCATGCTGCCGCTATGGACGGTAAGCAGAAACTGCAGGAGATTGCAGCCAAAACTCTAGGTGGCAAGCCGGACCAGTATGAAGTCTCGAGTGAGCGCGTCTTTCGCAAGGGCGGCAGAGGGATGACGCTAGCGCAAGCAGCGCAGCATGCGATTCAACTGGGGGGCAAATATGATGGACACGAGGCACCCGACGATGTGAATAAGGTAACGAAAGCGTCGATTGCCGCCTTGGCCGGGCAGGGTCTAGTGGCCGCCGCTAAGGACAAATATCCTCGCGACGGCCAGTCGTTCTCGTACGTAGCCAGTTTCGCGGAGGTCGAAGTCGATATTGAAACCGGCAAATACGAAATTACAGATTTTCTCGCCGTGGCCGACGTTGGCACTGTCATCCATCCCAAGGCGCTTTCTGGCCAAATCCTCGGTCGATCTGTCCTGGGTATCGGTCATGCCATCGGCCAGAAGTGGGTTTTTGATCCTCATTACGGGCACACGATTTCCCTGCGTTTTCATCACACCAAACCTCCGACAATCCTCGACGTGCCAGTCAATATGCAATGGGCTGCTCTGGATATTCCCGATCCTGAGACTCCGGTGGGAGCCCGCGGCATCGGGGAACCGCCGGTGGGCGGCGGTTGTGGAGCGATATTGAACGCACTCTCGGACGCTTTGGGCGATGAGATTTTTCGCCGAGCGCCCGTCAACCTCGACACGATTCTTACATCACTCGAAGCAGGGCGGCCGGTGCAGGACCCGTTGACCGCACATATTTAGCCGATCTGAAATACGGAGAGCAGTATGGCAATAATCCGAGATGTGATGCCGACGTTCCAGTTGTATCAGCCGACGTCAGTCGCAGACGCACAAAAGCTTCTGCAACAGCACGAGTCCGATGCGTTAGTGCTGGCGGGCGGACTCGACAGCATGGATTGGCTAAAAGACCGTATCAGGAAGCCAAAGGTGGTTGTCGACCTGGGCGGCATCAACGAACTCAGGGGTACCCGCGAGACTTCGGATGGTGTGCATATTGGAGCGATGACCACGCTCACCGAAGTTGCACAGAATGCCGTCATACGGCAGAAATTCGGAGTGCTGGCACAGGCATGCGAAGTGGTCGCATCCCCCCAAATCCGGAATCAGGGGACGGTCGGCGGCAATGTTTCCCAGGATACGCGCTGCTGGTATTACCGCGCCGGCTGGCCGTGTTATCGCGCGGGAGGAAACATCTGTTACGCCGATACACCTGTAGGCAGAAATCGCGAACACGCAATCCTGCATGCGGAGCGATGCATCGCTGTGAATCCCTCCGATACTGCTCCGGCTTTGATCGCGCTTGACGCCAAGTTCGTCATATCGACTCCGAAAGGCGAGCAGGTGGTCGACGCGGAAGATTACTTTGTTGGCCCTGACCTGGACATCACGCGGATGAATATTCTGCGTCCGGGATATTTGTTAACTGAAATTCGAATTCCGTCGACTTGGGCTGGCGCGGAGTTTTATTTCGAGAAAGTTCGCGATCGAAATGTCTGGGATTTTCCGCTGATGAATGTTGCATCGGCGATAAGGTCATCAGCAGACGTGATCCAGAATATTCGGATCGCAGTCAATGCTGTCGCGGCACGGCCACTGCGCTTGAAGATGGTGGAGGATGCCGCGCGTGGCAAGCCACGGAACGCAGCCACCGGCGAAGCGGCGGGTAAGCTGGCAGTACAGGGAGCCGTCCCGTTGCAGTTCAACGCCTACAAAATCCCGCTCATGCGAAATCTGGTGAAGCGAGCCATCAGCGGAGTGCAGGAGGCGGCATGGGCATCCTAGAATGGGCGACGAGTCCGTTAGGACAAAGAGTTCCGATCCACATTGCTTGGTTCTTGATCTGGGTCGCGTTGATTGCCGGACTAGCTTTTCTGATCGTGCATGCGATCTACGTCCGCTACTTCGCCGGAGAAATCGAGTTCGCATCCGATACCTCAACGGCAGAAACGCCCGAGTTCCCCCCGCGGATTCCGCGGCACACCCTGGCCGCCAGATTGTTTCACTGGATTATGGCAGCGGCGATGTTTGTGTTACTGTTCACGGCATTTCTACCCAAAGTTGGAATTCAGTTCAATTGGGTGACATATCACTGGATTGCAGGGACGGTGTTGACCATCTCAATCCTGTTTCACATTGTTCACGCCACTTTTTGCTTAGATTTCTGGTCGATCTGGCCAGACCGATCCGACCTCGACGACACGTGGAAGCGCTTCCAGCGTTTCATCGGAAGACGGGCGGAATCACCCCGAAAATTTGCGAAATATCCGTTGGAAAACAAGCTCTATCATGGCGTCGTGATGTTGAGCGGCTTGGCGGTGATCGTTACGGGTATATGCATGATGTTTCGGGTGCGCACCGTCTTTTTTCCGCGCAATCCTTATTTATTCAGCGACATGACCTGGGGCCTGATGTATGTGTTCCATGGACTGGCGGGCGTGGGACTGATCACCCTGACCATCGTTCACGTCTACTTTGCCGTCCGGCCAGAGAAACTGCCGATCACAGCGTCGATGATTGTTGGCACCATGAGCCGCGAGTTTTATTTGAAGGAGCATGACCCGAAGCGGTGGGTGATCGAAGGTTTGTCTCACCCCAGGAGCACAGCGGATGGCGATTGATTTTCTCGAGCGCTGTGAGGTCGTCGAAGAGTGTTACGAGTTCCTCCTGGGCTATGCGGCACAGGGCTTGCAAAGCGATCAAGGCAGTTCTGCAGGTCGTGAGGTTCGAAACCATCTCGAGCAAGCGCGTGAGGCGCTGACCGGATTGCCTGAAAGCTGCCGACAAGCGATCCGTGATCAACAGCTTGAACCATCCGGGAAGTATGACGCGTTCTGTTGCACGTTAGAGCGCGATGGAAACGACTCCCTGGTAGCGCTCGAACTCGTGCTCGCGCAGCCTGCAATTAGTTCTCAGTTGATTGACAATCTTAATGCTTCAAGCCATCTGCGCGCTTTACTGACGGATCTGTTCCTTTTTGGTGAAATATTGCGGACACGTGTCCAAGTCAGCGTGACAGTCGAAGGGCAGTAAGTTTAAACAGTCGCCCTTTTGCCAATCGGATGTTCGGGCTCCGAGCTACCCGATCATAGTCGCGACGGGAATCTATATTATTCGACAACAAACGTTGACGCCGTGGGAACGTCAGATTTGGTTTCATTTTGCCGAACGAATGTGGAGCGCTGACCAGATTTGTCGCGCATACAACGCAAGATTCAAAGCGCATACGAATACACCTGCTACCGTCAGAACGGTGGGAGAGATATCGGGGTAGACAAGCCGGTCAAGATAGTGCAACAGAAATCCGCCCTTGTATGGCTCGACGCCAGCCCTGGCCTCAAGCAAGTTCTCTAACCGAGTCAAAGGGCACGGCCACGGAAGCAGTTCCGTAAGGATTCCCCAGACAACAGAAGCAATATGCAACCAGCGAAGGACCGGGCGTGAGCGTACCAGCAGAGCGCCGAAGATCACCCAAAAAATGAACAGCCCATGCAGGAAGAGGACGGCAGTCGCAAGCGCAGAATAGAAATTCGAAACCAGAAAGACGGCATACATCTTCTAGAATTTACCGCAAGCGGGGTCAACAAAGGCGGCCGCACGGTTCACGGATGTCTTAGAGTGCGGGATAGTATTTTGCGAGTTCATGATGCGAAAAATCATCCACGTGGACATGGACGCCTTTTACGCCTCCGTCGAGCAACGCGATGATCCGCAACTTCGCGGCAAGCCTGTCATTGTTGCCTGGCGCGCCAATCGCTCGGTCGTTTGCGCGGCATCGTACGAGGCCAGGGCTTTCGGCGTGCGTTCAGCCATGCCAGCAATACGTGCGGAGCGCCTATGTCCTGATGCGGTCTCTATCGCTCCTGACTTCACACGTTATCGAGTAGTCTCCAGCGACGTGCGAAAAATCTTCCAACGTCATACAGACCTGATCGAACCACTATCGCTCGACGAAGCCTACCTGGATGTCACCGAGAATAAGACTGGCTTGCCAACAGCCACGCTTGTCGCGCGCACGATCCGCGAGCAGATACGGCAGGAGTTGAATCTCACCGCCTCCGCGGGCGTAGCGCCCAACAAGTTTTTAGCAAAACTCGCATCTGACTGGCGGAAGCCCGATGGACTCTTCGTCATCCAGCCAGAAGAGGTGGACGCGTTTCTCCTCCCCCTGCCGGTTGGACGACTGCCCGGGGTCGGCAAGGTCACCGAAGAGGCACTAGGGAAGCTCCGGATACGCACTGTTGGCGAGTTGCGAGGCTTGGAACTGTCCGTGCTCGAAAAAGAATTCGGGCGCTACGGTGTGCGTCTGTATGAACTTGCCCGCGGCATCGACGAGAGCGAAGTGGTGCCGAACCGGCCCACGCAATCGATGTCCGTCGAGGACACGTTTGAAAAGGATATGCTATTGCTGGAGACCGAGCCGATGATCCGCCGACTGGCGGAAAAGCTTTGGTCGGCTTCGCGCAAGGAACCAAGAACCGCGCGAACCGTAGTTCTGAAGCTGAAGACAAGTGAATTCAAGATCCTCACGCGTAGCCATACACCAGATTCTCCACCATCGTCCTGCGAAGAGTTGACGGACATCGCCCTAAAGTTGCGAGAACGAGTAGACCTTGGTTCTCAACAACGCTTTCGCCTTGTAGGGATCGCTCTGAGCAATTTTTGCGAACCGGAAGAGACTAATGCGCAACCAGCTCTGTTCGAATGAAGATACCTCGATACCAGAATGCGAGCACACATGAGCTTTCAAAATCAGGTTTCGCCCAATACCAAACGTCACGGGTACATGAAAGTCGTCGCCGAGCAAGTGGCCGCCGTCGTGAACTCCTCGGATCTGTAGGTGGTTGGAGATCGAGGACGCGGATGCGGAAACTGGTGTAGAGTTCTCAGCTATGGTCAAGCGTGCAGCGGCCCGGCGGCGGCCTCGCAAAGCCAAACCTGGCACTAAGGGCCTCGGGCCAGCGGAATGCCGACTCGAGCAGCCGCAAGGAGCTGCGGCCGAAGCCGCCGAAGCAATCTCCAAAGCCGGAGGCTGCGTTGTGGGATCGTACAAGGAACCGCTCGCCGGTCATCCTGTATTGCTGTGCGTCCTGCCGATCGATACCGTCGAACCAACGCCCTTCCAGCGAGATCTCTCCGACGCTCACCACAAACGGCTGGCTGATGTCATCAATAAGACGGGGCGTTTTCTTGACCCGATTATCGCAGTTCTTGCCCCACGGGTCGGGTTCTGGACTCCCAACGGCCGGCATCGCCTCGAAGCGATGCGCCGTCTCGGGGCGAGATCAATTACTGCGCTCGTTGTGGCTGACCGCGAGATAGCATGGCAGATCCTCGCGCTGAATACGGAGAAGGCTCACAATCTCAAGGAGCGCTCACTGGAAGTTATCCGCATCTACCGTGGTCTCGTGGACGAAGATGCGACGCGTCCCGAGTCCCAGTTCGCGTTCTACCTCGACCAGGCCGCCCTGGTCACTCTTGGTGTCTGCTATGAACGCTTCCCCCGCTTCGGGGGTGGCGCTTACCATCCGATTCTCCGCCGGCTGGAGATCTTTACGGATGAACCGCTCCGCTCAGCCATCAAGGATCACGAGAAGCGGGCCACGATGGTGCTCGACCTCGAGGAGAAAGTTGCGGCAGCGGTAAAGAAGCTGAAAGAACGTGGCCTGGTCAGCCCATACCTGCGCTCATTCGTGGTGGCGCGCATCAACCCGCTGCGTTGGATTAAGGGTGAACCGCCCCCACTCGAAGAGGTGCTCAAGACGATGCGAGAGCGGGCGGCGAGATTCAACGTCGAGAAGATCAAGCCTCAGGATCTCGCGGGCGCCGCAGGTCCGCCCGACGAAGAAACATAGGAGAAGGCCACGAATGACAACGTCGTCCAGCAGAAAACATGCCGGCCCTGGGCCAGCGAGCGACCAGCCTCCGGTCCCCGAGCCTACTTTCGCGGAGCGTGCGCGTACGTTGTTGTATTTGGGCCGCATGGGTAGCCTATCAACCATGTCGCGAAAACAGCCGGGTTTCCCGTTCGGTTCGGTGATGCCCTACGGGCTCGACGATCACGGCCGTCCCATCTTCCTTATCAGCACCATGGCCATGCACACACAGAACTTGCAGGCCGACCCTCACGCCAGCTTGCTTGTTACCCAGGAAGACACCGAGGGTGAACCGCTCGGAGCATCGAGAGTTACCGTAGTAGGAAATGTTCTGCCGGTACCGAACACCGAGTTGGCCGAGGCGCGCAAGCTCTATCTGGAGCGTCACGCCAATAGTAGATATTGGGTAGATTTTGAAGACTTTTCGTTCTACCGCATGGACGTCATTGATGTGTACTACGTGGGCGGCTTCGGGGTGATGGGCTGGGTATCTGCGTCCGATTATGACCGCAGTCAACCAGATCCCCTTGCGGACTCTACGGCCGAAATCATTCAGCACATGAACGCCGACCACAAGGATGCGCTCGTCTTGCTTGCCCGGGCATTTGCTCGCATTGAGTCAACGGAAGCAACGATGACTGCAGTCGATCGCCTCGGTTTCCACGTCCGCGCAAAGACCCCGGATGGCTTGCGTGGTGCCCGCATCGCATTCCTGCGAGAGGCAAGCAATCCGGCGGAGACTCGGAAAGTATTAGTGGAAATGGTGCAACAGGCCCGCTCGCAGGCCAGGTGAAACTGCGCATTCCGGCACGCGGATTTACGAGGCCCAGCAAACTGCCGGCGCGGTATCCAGTTGCTGGCTGGGCGGAGTTCCTGTTCTGTCAGGTTTTACTGACGGGTTTGCTCCGAAACAGGGCAACAGTCTCAGGCTGAGCAACTTTGCACAGAATCGGTGGAAGCTCGCGGGCAATCAGTTCCGCGTCCGCAGCAACCAACTTCCCAATCGATTTGATCGCCGTTTCCATCGCGCCGGCCTGATGCGCACAGAGGATTGCATTTTCGGTATGCCGCGCCCGGTGTGAGGCAGGCAACGGTTCCTCTGGAAAAACGTCGGTCGCGACCCGGATGTGGCCTGTCGCGGCGAAATCGAGCATCGCATCAAAATCCACGACTGCTGCGCGACTGACCAGGACTAATGCGGCCCCCGGTTGCATTGAGGAGAACTGTTTTGCGCCTAGAAAGCCTTGATTCTGTGATGTGGCTCCCGCGACCACGAAAATAAGGCGCGAGCCGTGCAGGACCTCATCCATGGAACAGGCTTCACACCCCAAGTTTTGAATATATTCCGCTGGCAGCCACGGGTCGTATGCGCGAACGCGGCAACCGAACGGGCGAAGCAACGGTAGGATCGCACGACCGAGATCGCCTAACCCGATAAAACCGATCGCCTGGCGGAAGAGAGAGAACGCCTCGGCGTTCGCGGCCAAACCATACTGCTCGGTGCCCTGACGGAAATGGCGATCTGACCGGGTGATGCCGCGGGCTAGGTCAATAGCCATGCCCAACGCCGCCTCGGCAACGGGCTCAGCGAATACCGGACTTATGTTGAGAACACGTATGCCGTGTCGAAAGCAGTAGGAGTAGTCAATGTTCGGAAGAAAATTGCCCTCCACATTGAACACTGCTCTGAGTGACGTGGCGCGTTTCAGGCGTGGTTCGGGCAGATCAATCTGGCCGATGATGATTTCTGCTTTCGCGGTGCTCTCTTCAAAGATTTCATCTGTGACAGGGCCACCTTCGTGAATCACCACATCTCCAATAGCACGCAACCGATGCAGGTCGTTCTCATCGAAAATGTCGGTCACGATCCGTGGGGCCGGGGCAAGGAAGATGCATTTCGACGTGCTGTGCGGCATGGAAGCTCCTGAGATATGTTTGCAGATCGGCGTCGAAGGGCGGCCCTTTTTGCTGGCTATCTCTTCAGGGAGTAGGCACGACCGGAAGAATCAGTGCCGAAGGATGCCCGGCATCGTGATAGATCGTGTTTGTCGCCGGTATTGACTTTCCGCCGACGGCGGCGTTCTCACCTGTGTTCAGGTTCTTATCGAAACGGGGAAAGTTGCTGCTGCTCACCTCCAGTCGCAGCGTGTGGCCTTTGCGGAAGACGTTGGCTGTTGACCATAAGTCCACAGTGAACATGTAAATCTGGCCTGGGTTCATGAGTTCTGTTTTTTCCTGAGAATTGCGATACCGCGCGCGAACGATTCCTTCTGTGAGGTTTTGCGCGAATCCGTCTGGCCCGACGTCCACCAACTTAGCTGTAAAGTCGGTATCAACGGCGGTGGACTTGGCAAAGAGCTCGAGTTGAACTGGCCCAGTGACTTCCAAGTCTTGTTCCAGCGGAGGCGTCGAGTAGACCAAAACATCAGAGCGTGCTTCCATTGCGCGCTGGTCGTGGGGCCCGGGTTCGAGATGTTTGGAGTCACAACATAAAGGGCCACCGACCGTGGGCGCTGGGCTTGCAGGATCGTAGACGTAGTGGTCAGGTTTGTCCGAGCGAGGAGTTGCTGTCACGAGAGCGCCGTCGCCGCGAGCAGAGTTGGCCTTTCCGTCGGAATGCAGGAAGTATTTTGTGTTGCGGGCACGAGCGAGGGGCCAATCCTCCTCCTCACGCCATTGATTCGTGCCCATCACGAAAAGTTTTACTGGCTTGGGATGCGAAAAATCGTTGGCAACGCTCTTGAAGAGAAAATCGTACCAGCTCAGAATAGTTTCCTCCTCATCAAACGGGGCAGCGGGGCCAAAATCTACATCACCTATCTTGCGGCTGGAACCAGCGTGGCCGCCGATCGTGACCAGTAGATGCTGTCCGTTGCGCGCGGCTTCGTCCTTGCCATGCAATTTCACTCCGGCGTAATTGCGTAATGATCCGCCCAGAAAAATGTCATACCAGGCCGCGACTGTCAGCGAGGGTACGCCGATGTCGGCATAGTGATCCTCAATCGACCACCTCTTCCAATATTCGTCATAACCGGGGTGAGCCACCCAGTCGAGGAAGTACGGGGCCAGAGCATGCAGCATCTCTGCATCGGAGGATGCCTTGGGTAATTCGAAAAGCGGGTATTGGGTTAGAGGAAGTTTCGCGATGCCGTTCAACGCATTTGTGTGACTTCGCACAAAACGGTTCAGCGTATCCTGGGCCAGACCTGAGGTCCACGACTCGTTGAACCATTGTTCAAAGGCACCGCCTTGGTACGTCCACCCATCGTGGTAGTTGCTCGCGGTCACCACCGGACATATCCCCGCGAGATGCGGCGGATGTGCGATCGCAGCGAGCATCTGGGTGGCTCCAACATACGAGCCTCCATACATTCCTACTCTGCCATCGGAATAAGGTAGCGCCGCGGCCCATTCGACAGTATCGTAGCCGTCGTTCGATTCGTGCAGGAAGGGATACCATTCGCCGTCCGATGTATAGCGTCCGCGAACATCCTGGGTGATTACGACGTAACCGCGGGCCGCTCCCTTATGGCCAAAATTGACGCCGCCGTCGCTGTGTTTATCGTAAGGAGTTCGCTCGAGAAGAATGGGGAATCTTCCTGGTGCGACTGGACGATAGATATCAGCGCGAAGTACAGTGCCGTCGCGCATCGTCACAGCGACGCCGTGTTCCACAGTCACGGCATAAGGATCAGCCGCAACGGCAAATTGCGGAACGAGACTCAAAATTGCGAACGCGCTGAGCACGACAACCCTATTGATAGTCGACATATGCAAGCGAAATCACTCCTTCTCTGCGAGCTTTTCCACTAATCGGATCAAACCAAAGCGTTCAGGAACGTGAAACGAATCGTTCAGAGGAGGCTGCCATGTTACGGCTTGCTGATTCGCAGGCGGCCCCTGACTCCGAAACAGATTGATGCGCATGGTGTTTCCGACGACTGGCGGGCGCGCGTCGATCGCGGCCAAAGGAATGCGCATCGCTCCGTACCAGATGTGTGTGCCTTTATCAATGCGCGCCTTCACTTCGAAGCCGGAGTTCCAGGTCCACCCGTCTTCGTGGTGCGGCTGGCTCAGGTCGATATCCAGATCGACCCATTCTCCTTGCGGGGAGATTTCGAACTCCTTGTAGCGCTTGATATTCGTAAAATCGGAGCCGACGAAAACTTCGGCGACGTCCCAATTCCATAATTCGTTGGTTTCTTTCTGGGTATTTGGCGCAGGCTTAAGGTGAAGCTCCTCGTAGGGGCAGACGAACAGAAAGTAGAGATTGCTCTTCGTCCAGCGTGTCCGGACCTCGGTGCGATACCGAGGAACAATCTTCCCGAATTTATCCTTCTGCATGTATACGGGGCGTGAGGCACGCCAGAAATCTGACGTGGGATCGAGATGCAGAGGAACATCCTGGGTTGCGCGGACACTCTCGATCACAGGTTGGTCCGAAGCCCCGGCCACGCCTGAGACAAACAGCATTAGCAGCACGATATTAGCGAAGCCATTCATCAAGGTGCTCCTTTACGAATGCGTCATCCTGAAGATGCGGATAGGATCGGGACACGCGATCGAGTTCCGCGCTCTGACCAGGAGAGAGTTCCTCCTCAGGGTCAAGACACCAGCGTCCATCGAGCAGGCCCTGACGCCGCAATATCTCATGAATGCCCGGAATGCATCCCCGAAAATTGTGTGCGGAATCGAAGATAGCGCTATTCGCATCCGTGATTTGCTGAGCCAGAGTCAGCAGTTCGCCGGGAACGGGATCAGAGTGTTGCTTGGCGAGGGCGAGGTGAGAAACAGCAGTCTTGGTCCATACCGCCCAATGCCCCAGCAAACCGCCGGCAAATCGGAGCGGCTGACTGCCGAAGTCGAACTTCGTGAGCAGGTCGTTCAGAATGTTGTCATCGTTTCCGGTGTACAGAGCAATTTCATGGGCGCGGCCTGACTGCGCAACCGCACGAACGACGTCGAGCGTTTGATAGCGGTTGAAGGGTGCGATCTTGATCGCTACTGCGTTTTCAATCTCAACGAACTGACGCCAGAATTCGTAGCTCAACAGTCGTCCTCCAACGGCAGGCTGCAAGTAGAAACCGATAATCGGAACGACGGTGGCTACAGTGCGAGCGTGTTCCAGAAGCTGAGGAATGGTTTCGTGTTTAAGATCGGCAAGACTCAACAGCGCGGCATCGTAGCCCAACCTGGCGGCCAGTTCCGCTTCGGCTAGCCCTTGCTTTTTTCTGCCGCAGACGCCTGCTATCTTGACGATGTTATTGCCCCGACTCTCATCGGCGGCCAATGCAAGCACCCTTTCAAGCAATCCAAACTTGGGATCGCGAATGGCAAACTGGGTGGTATGAACTCCCACAGCGATGCCGCCTGCGCCTGCAGCCAGATAGTACCGAGTCAGAGCGCGCTGGCGGCGCTCGTCTAACTGGCGCCGGGAGTTCAGAGCCAGAGGATGGGCGGGAATTATCAGGCCCGAAAGCAGCTTCTCGCGCAACTGCATTAGAATTTCCCGTCCCGCGTCTGAAAGTGCGTTGGCTTATTAAGCACTGCACCGCCATCGCGAATCCAGTTCGCAATCCATTCGATCATTTCCTTCGGTTGCACTGCAGGACTCCCGAAAAGGCCTTGGGCTTTGCTGACGTCGCTCAACAGTGCGGTAGATCCTTCCGTTGAAGAAACAAAAATGGGCTCGATGCCAAAGTGTTGGCCAAATTCGAGTGCGAGTTCCCGCACCGAAAGCGTTTCGGGACCCGTGATGTTCAGGACCAGGGGCGGCGATTGGCAGTGGGCGAAGGACCGCAGGCACCACGAGTTGGCATCGCGCTGCCAGATCACATTCACACGCGGCATACACAGGTCGATGGGACGGCGTTCGAATACGGCCCTTCCAATATCGACGAGCACTCCGTAGCGCAACTCGACCGCGTAGTTGAGGCGGAGGATGACGACCGGCGTGCGCCATCGCAACGATCCATATTCAAACATGCGCTCGCGGCCCAGAGCCGACTGCGCATACTCACCTATGGGACCCACCGAGGTCGTCTCCACGGCTCCACCGTCTTTCAGCGGACGGAGCGGGTAAACATTTCCCGTTGAAAACGTCACGATTCTGGAGTTGCGATAGCGTTCGGCGACGAGTCCAGGCAAATAGGTGTTCATAGCCCACGTCAAATGCTCTTCACCAGAGGTCCCGAATTTTCGGGCAGCCATGAAGATGACGTTGGGGACATCGGGAAGCTTGTCGAGCGAACTACGGTCGAGCAGATCACAGGCGATGGCCTCGATGCCCTGAGCAGCGAATTCGGAGGGCAGTTTGTTATTTGTGAATCGGGATACCGCGACCACCCGCTTCTTGACGCCTGCCTGCTCAATCGCGCGCCGCGCAAGACGTGCCAGGCTTGGGCCCATCTTGCCACCGGCGCCGAGGATGAGAAGATCGCCGTCCAGCGCCGCCATCGTCGATACGGTTTCCTCGTCGGGGCGTGAGAGCAACTCTTCCAATTCTGACTCAGTTTTGATTTTCACGGTTAGCCGAGTTCAAATCCCGCGATCGCGTGAATCACATTTTCCTTTTCGCGCAGTTCTTTCCCGCGAGCCATGCGCACGAGGTGACGTTTTGGAGAAAATCCCAGATCGCGAGCCAGCGCCACGGCGTTTTGATTCCGCGGGAACAGGTCCCATGACCAGGAACGCCCAGCATTCAGCACGGACTCCTCGATCAAGTGTCTTGCCAGTCTCGGATCTTCGCTGACGCATGGCCCCAGGTACGCAGTCACGCGGCCGGGCCTGGTAAACAAATACGACTGCGAAATTGATCTCGGAGGGTTGAGCCGCGCCAGTCTTTCGAGAAGTTGTGAACGGTCAGTTCCGAACACCAGCGAATCCAAGTCGCGCCACGGTTCCTCCGGAGATGCCGGGCGGGCTGGTAGTTGTCCGTTCCCGCCCGACCGTGACCAGCGTTCAATTTGCTGCTCGCTTCGAAATCCGAGACTCTCGTAGAGCGGCTGGCCCTGATCGGTGGCATCAAGTTTTATGGTTGCGATTCCCATCGTATCTGCATTCTCTAACGCGCGCGCGAGCAGCCTTCTTGCAAAGCCGCGTCGCTGATATTCCGCCTTGGTCAAAACCATCCCGATCCATGCCAACCTGCGCCCATAACAAAGGAGAGTCGTGGTCGCAGCCAGATGGCCATCCACTTCGATTGCCAGGCAGCCTTCCGGACTAAGTTCCAGCAGCGTCCGCCAGTCTTCCTCCGTCTGGTTCCAACCCGCCTGGGCTGATAACTGGGCCGCCGCAGGAATATCTTCGGCACGCAACCTGCGCAGTTTATCGCTGCCAACTTCAGTCATGCGCAATTCTTCCGAAACCAGCGCGCGAAATGCGGGAGGGCAATATCAGCGTCTGCAATCTCTGGATGCCACTTCTTTTCCCACTCGAAAGAAAGGAAGCGGTCGTATTGCAGATCCTGCAGAACTGCGTTCAATGCAAGCAAGGGGAAATCGCCCTCGCCAGTCAGAACATATTTCCAGCCGTCTCGATCGAGCCGCAAATCCTTGATGTGAACGTGGCGAATCGCCATTCTCAACTGCGCCGCGGCGTCCGCGGGGTGCTCCTGGATTGCCACGAAACTGTTTGCCGGGTCCCAAACCATTCCGGTGTTTGGAGATGCGGCTTGCTGAAGAATCGCCGCGGTTTCAGCTGCGCCCGCGAAACACCATGATTCTCGATCCAGATCTCGACTCCTTTCTCTGCAGTGATCTCCGCCAATTCCCGAATGGACTCCGCGATCCAGCTTTGCGTGGAGGAGCGGTCCGCCCCCGGTTGAATCGTGGCGCCGAAAACTCGAAGGCCCGGCGCACCCAGTTCCGCGGCCAGATCCGCCATCCGTTTGCTTTCGGTCATCCAACGTCCGCGTTCGGCTGGATCGGGCGAATGAAATCGACAACTTGTGTCCAGGCACTCTCGCCAGGCACGCCCGACAGGAGCCCGAGTTCCTATGGGCCACAGCGGTCCATGCAGTAGATACTCTGCGCCACATTGCGGGGCAGGTTGTCGCATTTGACCTTTGCACTTTGACGAATCCTTCAGGAACAACAGCATGGTATGCCCTGGACCTGCAATTCGAGAACGGAATTTCTGGACGTGTCGATGTGCTGCCTACAGCGGGAGTGGTGGAAGAAACCTATGACCTGTTCGGCGACGGCTTTCGCGCGTCAGTCACTTGCCCCTTCGGTCCGCAACTCGGGTGGCGCTGCTTCCGGGACGGCCGACTTGTTGATGCGGAAAGTGTACCCGCTGAGATGCCCGAAGACATCGTGAATGGTTGCTATGACGAAGCCACAACGTTTCTTGAAGCCCTGAGCGGTGGTATTCCAAAGCCCTCGATTGCCGAAGTTTTTCCGTCGGTCGAACTCTGCTTCGCGATCGCTCGGACTGCAAACGAGGGCGCAGCGGGCTAAGGGAAGTCTGCGGCGAAATCAATTATTGCGCGCCAGCATCAGACGCCTTTTCGCCAGCCGCGATCGTTCTCTCCTTTGAGTTCTACGGTGATTGAGCCGTCCGGATTGACTGGCTGTTCACATGCCCAGGCGATCGGCTTTTTCACACCACTGCGAATCTCAAGCTGGGCAGAAAGATTGAGTTTGCCGCGATAACCTTTAGGAAGCAGAAAGGACGCTTGCCGGAGGCCGCCGCCATGAGGATGTCCTGCGTCGAGTGCTCCTCTCAAACTGATTGTCCCGTCGGGACTCTCCAAGTGCAACCACAGTACTCCCGGGACCCCGGCTACTCCACGGTTGCTGACGCATACGATCACTTCGAAAGTGTCATATCGCTTTCGTTGCCAGACCCAGGAAGGCCGCAGGCGATACCCCAGACTGGTGCGGAGACGTTCGAATCCGCGAGGGTACATCTCGTTGTAGCGCGCCAGATTATCCGCTTCGGTCCAGAGGGACCAGTAGTTCGCCCGCACATCCAGAACGTGGAGCATGTAATTTTCCATCACGTTGATTCCAGCCGCGTCCGGTTTGAGTGCCTGTGGGTCGTACTGGCGGAAGTAACCATCCTCGAGGATGGACGCCGTCCAGGGCGGACGGTCGGCTAGTTCTTCGATCTGAATCGGTTCCTCGACGATAATGCTGTCCGATCGCATCCACGCGCCTGCCCGCACGGCCATGTCAATCACAGCGCGGTTGCCGACGTTGCTGATGTCGGGCTGCGTATTGACGGCGAGTGGCGTTTTCTTCCATGTGTCGAGTTGACGCGCCGTCATGCTCACGAAAGTTCGCTCCGCTGTGACAAAGTCCGGGAAAGGATTCGGAAAGTTGCTGGTATGTCCTTCGCCCCAGAACCCGTACTGCATCAGATCCATCCATTCGATCAGAGGATTGCCCTCAAACTCTGCCGCCAGCAAATCGTTCAACTCCGCGAATGCTTTCTGAAATTGGGGATGGTCATAGCGGGGCTCTCGATATTCGCTGTCACCCTTGTCTGGAATGCGCCCGATTTTCACCAGCGGAATGTGCTCGCGGAGAAATGGCGGAAGCGCCACTTGTTCCGGTTGAAAGGAAGTGTTCGATAGCTGAATTCGAAACGCGACGCGAAGTCCCTTGCGCTTAGCCGCGTCCAGCGTCAGGGCCCAAACTGGATCGAGATCGAGCCGTCCCGGACGAGATTGCACGTTGCGCCAATCGCAGCGAATATACAGAACGTCGACGAAGGGTAGGCTGGAGATTTTTTCTACATGCTGTTCCAGCGTTTCTCGACCGGCGCGCGCCGCAAGAGATGGTCCACTCTCTTCCCAACTGTATCCCACGAGACCGAATCCTGGATTTCGCAGTGGTTTCTCGGAGGGGGTGGTGAACAGAATGGTTTGCCAGCCCTGGTCTTGCTCGATATCGAAGGGCCCCTGGTTCAGACGGTCTCGTGGCGGCTGCGGGAAACAGATTGGACCGTCCCCGGTCGCGACGGATGCAAGGTTCAGGCCAGTCAGTGCAGGCAGGACAACCGCGCTTTTCAAAAGGTCTCTGCGACGCATGGCGGTGAGTTCCTTCTTAATGCGAAACGGACAAAAGCTTCCAGTATCGATTCTGCTGAATTCACTCGATTCTCCGTTTGCTTTCGTTTACTTTACCATTGCTTTCTGTTAGTGGCTGTTCTTCTGACCTTGATTCCCGCGCATTACCGTTTCTGCCGCAGGCCGAGTGGTTTGGCAATGGTCGAACAAACCGACGAGGACCAACGATGTCTGTGATACGTCCATATTTTCCGCGAAATCAGCCGACTCGTGCTGATGTGATTTTGGGCCAGCTGCTTGGCCTCGTTTCGCTGCTTCCTAGGAATGGCTGCGGCCCGATTCCCCATCCAAGGCAGATGATCCGCCGGCTGGTCTAGGGGTCTGCGCTGTACTTAGCCAGCCTTAGGTGGGATTACGAAGACTGTCGAATGCTTTCGATCGTTTATTTATTTCTTGCTTTCACTTGCTGTTTTGGTTTAAAAGATCTGGTGATTGAAAGCCTTCGCAGGTTAGGAGTCCCAACTATGAACTTCTCAAAATACCTGGTTGTTCCGCTGGCGCTCGCGATCAGCGTTGGATGCGCGCAGTCGTTGCTGGCGCAAGGCACAGATCTCGGTACGATTCGGGGAACGGTCTCTGACCCTAGCGGCGCAATGATTTCAAATGCAAGAGTCGTCATCCTCGATCTTGCTACGAATACATCGCGCGAAACGAATACGAACGCACAGGGCGAATACCAAGTGTTCGGCCTCAGGGCGGGCAGATATAAGGTCTCTATCGGAGCACCGGGAATGAATACGCAGGACATTACCGGATTGGTGCTAACCGGTAGCGACGTGCTGAGCGCCAACGCGGTGCTGATGTTGTCCGGCGGCAAGGAGCAAGTCGTCGTGACAGCGGAGGCCGCTGCTATCAATACTGAGGATCAGACTATCAGTGACACGATTGGCAGCCGCGAAGTGATCGATCTTCCCCGCGACAGCCGTGACGTTTACCAGTTCCTGTATCTGAATCCGAATATCACGCAGGGCACAGATGCCGGCGAATTTAAATTCCTGGGGTTCCAAAGTTATGGCGCTAATTTTGCGCTCGACGGCCAGCGCTCCAATAACGCGATTTTCGGCTCCCCCACCAACAGTGAGCCTTCGCTCGAAGCTGTGGGCGAAGTGAATGTTCTCTCCAACGATTTCAGCGCTGAGTATGCGGGAATTTCCAATATTCGCATTACTACCAAGCGGGGTGGATCGCAGTTTCACGGCTCGGCGTTTTACAACAACAAAAATTCGGCCCTGGCGGCGTGGCAGATACAAGACTTGCAAGGCAAGAGAGACTTTGTTCCGAACCAGTTCGTAACCAAGTTTCCGACACCGTATTTCAACGAAAATGATATTGGAGGGTCGCTGGGCGGGCCAATTCCTGGAATTAAGAAGACCTGGTTCTTCGTCGCATACGAAAGGAACTACAACAGATCACCCGTAGACATTTTCAACAGCAAGCTGCCGTATCCGTCCTTCTGGACCGGGGATTTCTCGCCGCTCATAAATAACGCCAATCCCAATCCCGGTTTGCTCCCGGATGTGCCGGCCTCCGTTAGCCTGACGCCGGCTGAAGTAGCAGCTAACACTTACAATGGCCTAGGCCAGCAGTTCGTCACCGTACCTTCGCGTCTTCTCAATCCGAACGTGCAGCAGCTTATTAGTCTTTACTTTCCAAAAAACCTGCAAGGCACGACTCCAGCTATGGCAGTGGACGATACCGGCCTTCCCACCGGCAAGATTGAGGGCGGGTATCAGACGTTGCTTCCCGGCGGTTCGACTCGGGATTTGGGAACCCTTCGCGTGGACCACGATTTTACCGACAAAGATCGCGTGTATGTCGTTTACAACGCACAGGCTTTTGTCGGCACCGGGAACCCTGCGGTGGGCAGTAACATTCCGTTCACTGGACTGGGGCTTTTACAAACCGACCGCCGAAATAATACTGTCTCCGGTTCCTATGTGCGTAATATCCGCAACAATCTGATCAACGAAGCGCGCGGGGGATTCAATCGCGAATATAACTTTCAACACGCCAACACAACCCTGCAGAGTTTCCTATCCAGCATCGGCCTCGACTCTAGTGCGATCGATGCATTTGGGGCAGTGGTCGGCCCGTCGGTGCTCCAGACCCATGGATTCCCATCGATTACTTATGGAGGAACGTTCCAGGGTATTCCTACCGGTGGAAGAAACACAGAACGTCAGTTGAGCCAGTATCTTCTCACTTTTGGCGATACGCTCACCTGGGTAATCAAAAATCATAATCTGAAGATGGGCGCTGATTTCGTAAGAAATCAGGGGCTGGATGGCTTCACACAAGGACGGGGTGCTCCGCGTGGGACAATGACCTACGCAAACCCCACGGCATGCGCTAACGCTGCAGCATGTGCGGGCGCCGCCACCGACCCATTCACTGTTTTTCTGCTCGGGTTGCCGGCCACTAGCGTCGTTTATGTCCCGGAGTCGCGGCCAAACATGGATGCGCACAACTGGGAGCAAGGCTACTTCTTTCAAGACGATTGGAAGGTTAACTCCAGGCTGACACTCAATCTTGGAGTGCGCTATGAGTATCTGTCTCCGTTCGTTGACAAAAACGATCTCCTGATAAACTTCGATCCCACCTTCGTTGATTCCACTACCGGCGAGAAGGGGCGAATTGTGGTTCCATCTAGTAAAACCCTTCCATTCTTGGATGCCCGATTAACTAATTTTGTGCCAGTGGTCACCGCCAGCCAGTCAGGACTTGGCATCGGCCGGGGTTTGGTAAAAGGCGATACGAACAATGTGGCTCCGCGCGTTGGCGTTGCGCTGCGCTTAGGGGATAGATCCGTGGTGCGGGGCGGATACGGGGTGTACTTCCCCACCTCGGCTGCCCAGGGGATGCGCGATCCGCTTGAAACCAACGGCTTCAATCAGTCGCTCAAAAAGAACAACGATCCGACCTCGCCATTGCAACCATGGCCAACTCCTATGACCGGCGGGCTTGCCGCCCATGCTGGTGGCCAGCCATCCATCAACGCCGTACCTTTCGGACTTAACCAACCGCTCATTCAACAGTACAACGCCACCTTTGAACGTGATCTGGGGCTGAAAACATCTGTACGTTTTTCTTACCTCGGCTCGACCGCGCATGGACTGATTGTGGGCAGAGACCTAAACCAAATTCCTCCCAGCGACGTTGGGTGGGGTACAACGCTCGCCGACCCGAACACGGGAATCGGAGACGGAATTAACCCTTGCGACCCTACTGTCGGCAACTGTGGGGCATCGCTTGCAGATTATGCAAAGATTCCTTTTTCCCAGCTGGGAGACTTTTTGATGACTTTTGGAAACTTAGGTCATAGCCAGTCAAATGCCTTCCAGACCCAGATCGAGCATCGTTACGGCAGTGGGCTGATGTTCAACGCGTCTTACACCTACCTGGACCAGAAATCGACAGGCTTGGATCAGGGCAACTCCAGCCTTGGTGGGGCGACCTACAATCAATTCAAACCGAATGTTGACTATGGCGAGGATGCATGGCTGTCGCGCCATCGCTTCGTTTTTTATGGGCTTTATGATTTGCCGGTAGGACGGGGCAGGAAATTCGGAAATTCGTTTTCCCATTGGGCTGACGCGATCATTGGGGGCTGGCAGACAAGCTTTCAGATGTTCGCCAAGAGCGGCACCGGGTTTACGCCGTTTTACACCTGCAACAGCGACTGTTTTAACAGTAACAACGCAGTATTCCCAGGAAACACTGCCGTAGGGTCGCTTGATGCTGTCGGAGACTTCAGCGGCTCCTGCTGCAGGCCTCTGGTCGTAGGCGACTTCAAGAAGCGCGGTACAAATCAAGCACCGGACCAACTCTACAATCCCGACGCATTTGCTCCTCCACCCGTGGGCGCCGATTTCTTTGACAATCCACAGGTGGCGAAACGCAACATTTTGTGGGGACCCGGCGCCTGGGGAGTGAATTTGGGTCTGCACAAAGACTTTAAATTCGGGGAGCGAGTGACCGCCAATCTGGGGGCTGACGTTAACAATATTTTCAATCATCCCTTGCGAATGCCGAATTCAGATTTCGGCGGCGGAGGCGGCAGCTTCGCCTGGCTGGGCGACCTCACGGTCCACGTTGATCCAAACAACCCGGTTCCTAATGGCACAAACTCCGTAGCGTATCCGTTGTTGCCGTTTGATCCGGCGGAAACTGCAGCGAACGTGAATCCGGATTTCGGAAGAGCATTCTCTACCTTTTCACAGGAGGGCGTGGACAGCCGCCGCACGGTGCGCTTGCGGCTCAGGATAACGTTCTAGAACCAAACCGCTGCGACAGACCGGTCGCTGCGTCGCGTGGCCTGAATGACGGGCGGCCGATTCCCTATCTCGCCATGGATAAAGCCATTGTAATGGGAGCGGAATTACCCAGCGCAGCAGCATCAGGCAGGAGCTAATGAAACTCCGTATCCTTATTTTTCTCACTATTTCCGTCGTAGTGTGCCTGACCTGTGCTCTAGCCGAAAGGCCAGGCGGCTTCCGCATCATCGGTCCCGGCGGCGGCGGCGCGATGTTTAATCCAACAATCAGTCCGCACGATCCGAATACCGTGCTGGTCTCCTGCGACATGACCGGCTCTTACATCACCCACGATGGCGGACGTTCCTGGCGTATGTTTAACCTGCGCGGCGTCGTAAATTTTTTTGTCTTCGACCCGCTGGATCCGAAGACAATGTATGCACACGCCACGGGATTGTGGCGAAGCACGGATGGGGGCGAACGTTGGAATTTGGTCTACCCCGATCCGTCCGACGTCAAGGGCGTGAAAATGAATTCGGATCACGCCGACGAACAGATTCTTGCCGATCCGGATCCGTTGCGCGAGATCGCAGCCCTGGCAGTCGATCCTTCCAACTCAACGATTCTTTACGCCGCGGTCGGGACGAAAGAGAGCCCCGCACTCTTTATTTCGAGCGACTACGGTAAGACTTGGCAAAAAAAAGCGGGCTTGCCCGATGTTCCGCAGCGGCTATGGGTGGATCCAAATTCCGGGACTGACGGCCGCACTTTGTTTCTGGCAAGCCAACACGCGATCGCGGTGCTCAGTCCCGGCGGAGTGCGCACTCTCCCGCTTCCCACGGCTGTCAGTGACATTTCGATGAGTTTTGGCTCCGGCCCTCAGCCGACGATCTATGCCACATCAGAACAAGGCATTTATGTTTCGAACGATGGCGGAGCGAACTGGCGTAAGAGTGAGCTACCGGGTGCGGGAGCGAGAGTGCGCGCCATCGCGACCAGCCTGCATCATCCGGAGACGGCTTACGTCTCCTACGATCATCTGAGGGCCAATAACGAGCCCTGGATGGGCGTGGCCAAGACCACGAATTCTGGTGCTGACTGGAAGTTGGTGTGGAGAGAATCGGCGGTAGCGGCAAAAAATGTGAAAGACGCGTGGATCACTGAGCGCTTTGGGCCCGCTTGGGGAGAAAATCCCCTAAATCTTACCGTGGCTCAACAGGACGCCAACCTTGCATATTCTACGGACCTCGGAAGAACGATGCGGACGGCTGACGGAGGCGCAACGTGGACAGCGGTCTATTCACGAAAGGTAAATGACACGGGCTGGACCAGCCTCGGTCTCGACGTCACCACCAGTTACGGAATTCATTTCGACCCGTTTGATCCAAAGCGCCAGTTCATTAGCTACACCGATATCGGACTGTTCCGCAGCGAGGACGGCGGCGTCTCATGGACCAGTTCCACGGCCGGAGTGCCCAGAGATTGGATGAACACGACATATTGGATCGTCTTCGATCCCAAGGTGCGGGGCCGAATGTGGAGCGTTAACAGTTATACTCACGATCTACCTCGCCCCAAGATGTGGCGGCATAACTCAGTGCTGCATTACAAAGGTGGCGTTTGCCGCAGCGAGGACGGCGGAAAGCACTGGACCCAGTCCAACGCCGGGATGGATGAGACCGGTGCGACCCATATCCTGCTCGATCCCGCCAGCCCAGTGGATGCACGCGTATTGTACGTAGCCGGTTTTGGCCGCGGAGTCTACAAGAGTTCAGACGGTGGACGCAGCTGGACGCTGAAGAATAACGGGATCACCCAAGAACAGCCGTTCGCCTGGCGGTTGGCGAGAAGCTCGAACGGAACGCTGTACGCCGTGATAGCGCGACGGTCGGAGGATGGAAGCATCGGCAATGCAGGTGACGGCGCCCTTTACCGGTCGACCGACGGAGCGGAGCATTGGCTGCCTGTTTCGTTGCCTGAGGGAACGAATGGACCGAATGGCCTCGCCATCGATCCAGAGTCGCCAGAACGTCTTTACCTTGCCGCCTGGGCGCGAGCGACTGGAGAACACGGGAATGGCGGAGGGATTTTTCTCTCGGAGGATGGCGGCAAGAGTTGGAAGCAGGTGCTCGACAAGGATCGCCACATCTACGATGTCACCATTGATCCGCGAGACCCCAATGTGATCTACGCGGCTGGCTTCGAATCGTCGGCCTGGCGCTCGTCAGATCGCGGGCTGCACTGGACGCGTATTCCCGGATTTAACTTCAAGTGGGGACACAGGGTGGTTCCCGATCCGCTGAATCGTGATGAGGTCTACATCACGACGTTCGGCGGGAGTGTCTGGCATGGTGCGATCAACGGGCAGCAGCGGGGCGAGGATATCGCCACGCCGGTGCTCGATCCTGGGGCAGTAGCCGGAGGAGCTAGGTGATCAATCGGCGCCAATGGCTGTACGGAATGGGTCTGGTGGCAGGAGCTGGAATGCAACTAGACAGGGCCGCCGGCGCTACGGCAGGGAACGAGGCGCATGCCGCGCCTTTGGACCTTTCGCAGTTCGAGCCAAGAAGTATGCTTCACGTGCACGAGTCCCGCATCGATCGTTCGAGATTTCCACTTATCGACTTTCATACGCACATCTCCGGCTCGACAAAATCGGAAAAAGGTGTCGAACTTTCGCCCGATCGCGAATATCTGGGAACTCCCCAAGAACTGCTGGCGGTGATGGACCGCAAGAATATTCGGGCCATGGTCAACCTGACTGGAGGCTACGACCATGGTCTTGTCGAAGCCGTAACCAAATACGACCGTGCATATCCCGGCCGCTTTTACACTTTCACCGAGCCCTCCTATTCCCGCTTCAAAGAACCGGAATACCCAAAGCTGCAAGCACAGGCCATCGAGCGAGCGTCTCGCGACGGCGGGAGAGGCCTGAAAATTCTCAAAACGTTGGGACTCTATCTTCGTGAAAACATAACCACAGGTTCATTGGTGAAAATTGATGACGCGCGTTTTGATCCGATGTGGGATGCCTGCGGCCAGATGAATCTTCCGGTGGCGATTCATATTTCGGACCCAATCGCGTTCTTTACACCCACGGATCGCTTCAACGAGCGCTACGAGGAACTGAACAATCATCCGGACTGGTCGTTCTGTGGCGGGGACTTTCCGAGTAATGACGAGTTGATCGCTGCTCGCAATCGGGTCATCGCTCGACATCCCCAGACGCAGTTCGTTGTCGTGCACGTAGGCAACTTCGCGGAAGATCTGCAAAACGTGTCGGAGAATCTGGACCGCTGTCCGAACATGTTCGTTGACCTGGCGGCGCGCATCGGAGAACTTGGACGCCAGCCGAGAACTGCAGGTAAGTTCTTCGACAAATATCAGGACCGGATTCTTTTTGGCACTGATGCGACCCCGCATGGTGACGAGTTCCCGCAGCAGGTTTTCAACGACAAGCTGTACGAGATCTATTTTCGTTTTCTCGAAACAGAAGATGAATACTTCGACTACGCTCCAGCCAAGATCCCGCCGCAGGGCCGCTGGAGAATTTACGGGATTGGACTACCGGAGTCGATCCTCAAAAAGGTGTACTACGAGAACTCCGCGCGGATATTGCACATCTAGCAGCATGTACGACGCGTGGCACTTATGAATATGAGCTAAGAATCACGAGGCTAAATGAACCCGGTGTTGCAAACTAAAATAGAAGTTCTTGCAGACAAGTACTCTTTGGGGCAGGCAGCAGCCGATCACGCCGCGCGCTCTCTCCGGCGGACGCTCGGCGATCGAGGAAGCGCCCGTCTCGTGGCCGCCACTGGGGCATCTCAGTTTGAATTTCTGGATGCATTGACCAGCGCGGCGGGTATCGATTGGAGCCGGGTCGAGGTTTTTCACCTGGATGAATACGTCGGCTTGCCTGCTAGCCATCCAGCCAGTTTTCGCAAATATCTCTTCGAGCGGTTGATTCACAAAGTCGGAATCAACAAGTATTACCTGTTGGACGGCGATGGCGATCTCCAAGGGTCGATTACAAGAATTGGAACCGAACTCCAGTCGAAACCAGTGGATATTCTCTTTGCCGGAATCGGAGAGAATGGGCACCTCGCGTTTAACGATCCACCCGCGGATTTTCAGGCCACTGCCCCGTATCTTATTGTTGATCTTGACGAGGCGTGCCGCCAGCAGCAGGTCAATGAGGGTTGGTTCCCGAAGTTGACGGATGTGCCGAACAAAGCGATTTCAATGTCCGTGCGGCAAATCTTATGCTCCCAGGAGATCATCGTGGTTGTCCCGGACACACGGAAAGCACGTGCGGTAAAGGCGTGCCTCGAAGGAGAGATCAACCCCGTGATGCCGGCGTCGATTCTGCGGACCCACCCGAATGTTACGATCTACCTCGACCAGGATTCGGCTGCGCTCCTAAGTCCAGGGGTCTTTACTGAGCCATAGGCTTTCAGGCCGCTAGTGAATGTAACCCCCGCCCGGCAGTAGATACTGAATGGGCCACTGTTCGCGCTTCTGGATTAGAAGATCTGACCACTTTATGATCCGTGCTCCAGGGGACGGAGTTTGTTGGACCCTCGGCAGTGTTTCTGCAAGTGCGCGTGCCAGCGTGAATCCCTCCTCATCGCTTGCCACAGAGAAGTCTCCCGCTCGCAGCTCTGAACGAGAGAAACGGAGCGCGATCTCCGCGTCTTCGATCATCTGCAGGAAATAAGGTCGTCCCGTCAAGAGCGAATTGTAAACGTAGTCCGCTAACACGCTGGAGAGCGGATTGACATAGGCGCGATCGAAATCGAGCTGAGCAAAAGAGGGATCATCTTCCGACACCGCCTTGTAAGGCATCCGCGTTTCGCCAAGCCCACGAAAATCGAAAGTGACGATGTCGAAGCCGGCATCCAGGTACTTACTGATCTCGGGCCAGTCGTTTGCGCCCGCCTTGCCGTTCTTGCTGAACCACAGCAACCAGCGGTGATTCTGGTTCTCCGTCCGGTGGATGTGCAATAGGGGCATAACAAGGCTACCGGTGTGACGCAGAACGTAGCGATCGATGGAGGTGTCTTCAAATGTCGACGTTCCTGCACTCTCCCACGCGATCTCGCTCTCGGCCGGAGTTACGCCGCTATATTGGCTAACATTCCAGCTTGCGATGCCAGGATAGTCGCTGCCGAGATAAAGTTGCCGGATCGATGGAACCGCCTTTGGTTGATGCTCTGTGTAGTAGTCCCGGATCAGATCCATCAGCGACCGTGCATCTTCAAAGTCCAGCATCACTTGGCCAGTGCGCGTACACTGCACGGTCCTCTCGTCCAAATCTTTGGCCGAAGCGAGCCCGTGTCTGTCGGGCAGCTGATTGAAATGATCCAGAAATTCAAACGCCGCTTTCTGATTTTCATCCGAGTACTGATGACCGTGATAGCTCTCTGCCATCGCGATGCGATCCGCATGACCAAAACGGCTGTACAAGCTCGACACTTCCTGGAAAGTTTTGTGCGTGCCCTCAATGGGAAAGAAATCGAGCGTCGCCGCCGCAACGAAGACCGGGCGTGGATACATCAGCAGCAAGAGCCCGGCATGGTCGACGCCGTTCGATATCATGCCGTACAAGTCCTGCTCAGGGTCGCCGTCCGGGTCCTTGAAAATCCGGTTGTGAATTCGCATGGGCAATGAAGTTAGGTAGCAGGAGATGGCGGCAACCTTGATCCGGGGCTCGAGCGCCGCGATGTGTATCGCTTGAAAACCGCCTCCGCTGGTGCCTGTAATATTAATGCGTTCAGGATCGACTTCTGGACGCGTCAGCAGATAATCGAAGGCGCGGAGACCATCCCAGATTTCCCAGCGTGCCAGGTTTGTGCCTGCGAGATAAGCAAGATTGCCGAGCACTGCGTGCTCCGCGCAGATCCGGTTATAGCGGCTTTTGCCCGCCTTCGCATCCCAGAACTGGCTGCGCTCCCCCTGACCCACGGGGTCCCAGCTAATGACGACATAGCCGCGCTGCACCAGTCTCTGGCAAAGCGCCTGATAGTGTGCCTTCCCGTTCTCAGCGTGGCCGGCCGGGACCAGAACGGCCGGGTGCTTCGTATGCTCGCGGTTGGAGTCATCGGGAACGTACAGAAGCGCGGTCACGTATACGCCTGGGAGGCTTTCGAACATCAGCTTTTCAATATGAAAGCCGTCCATAGCAACGCGCCCCGTTACGTGCGGGTTTAGCGGAGTCTTTGTCGTGGGCAGTCCTCCGAGCATGGTCAGAAGCTTTTGATGTATTTCCTTCTGCACGCGCAGTAGATCCTGCTCAGTGCGAATCCCGTCCCAGACCCTCATCCTCTTTTCGTCTTCGCGCCAAGCCAACTGAGTTTGATACTGAAGATAAGGCGTGATCTGCGGACCATTGGGAGCCAACGGCAATACCGAGAAAGCCTCCGGCGGCGGAGTCGATCCGCCAAATGTATTTATCGTTGTCCAGAGGACCACCATGAAGCAGAGAAATGTCCTGCTTTGTCGCCATGGTCGACTCTGAAGAAACGTTCTGACGAAGGGCCTCACAGGACGTTTTCGTGAAGGTGAGCTGAAGTCACCAACGTACGGCCGGATGAAACATGCCGCACGCTTTCCCGGCGAATCAGTTCGGTCGGCATCACGAGTTGCTGGGGAAGGAGGCCTGGTTCGTGAATCCGCCGTATTGCAAATTCGGCGAGATGGCCGCCGAGCTCCTTAGGAAATTCGCGCACCGTTGTTAGCCCGGGATGGAGCACTTCGCCGATGGTGTCATTGAAGCCCGCAACACTGATGTCATCGGGAATTCTGATTCCAGATTCCTGCAGCGCCTGATACACGCCGGAAGCGGCCTGATCCGTGCCCGCAAAAAGCGCGGTGGGCCTCTCTCCGCTGGCCAGGAGTGCTTTCACGGCCAAGTATCCGAGTTCGCGATCTTCGGAACTGATTTCGCTAAAACGGGGCTCAAGGTCGGCCTCCTTCATGGCCTGGCGGTAGCCCTCTCCACAACGAGCGAACCAGGGAAGACGCTGATTGCCGATATACCAGATGCTCCTGTGACCCTGGGCGATAAGATAACGGGTGATGTCAGTGGCTCCCCGGACATCATCCGTGAAAACGGAGTCGTACTGTTCCGGTTGCCAATCGCCGACAATGTTGTTTCCCACGAGAGAGAACGGAATCTTCCTCTCCGAAAGGGCTGCCAGAATACTGGCAGAGTGTGTGCCGGTGAGAATGACACCACTTGGTCGGTTTGATCGCATCAGCGCCTCAGGAAGACGAAGGCTTCCCAAGGGTGTGGCAAGGTCGAAACGAAAACTGATGAAGTGCAGGTCCCAGTTATGCTGGGCGCAGTACACTTCCGCCCCCAGAAGCACTTTCGACTGGAACTCGTTAACCGTGTCCCGGTTGCCGAGTATAAAGGTGATTGTGCGATTCCTTTTCGCCGTCAGGGATATACCCAGTCTCCGAGCAGCCGCCAGAACCGTTGACTGCACCGAAGGGGCGACCTTGGCACTTCCATTCGCGATGCCTGAAACCACCGTCACACTGACTTTTGCATGACGAGCCACCTCGGCATAGCGCTGGGTGTCTTTTGTGTCAGAGGAGTCCGGACTCACGTCCAACTTGCGGACGGCTCCGCCGTGAGATCGAACCGCCATGCCCTGTGAGCACAGTGCATCCAAGTCGCCCCGTGCCGTCACCGACGAGACGGCAAACCGCTCGACCAGTTCGCGTACGGTGATCTGTCCTTTTTGTTCGATCAGTTCGAGGATCTTGCGCCGGCGTTGTTCCGCCAAGAGACGCGAGTCTCTTCCAGTCATCATCAAAGTGGGAACCCCCGCAGGCGGGGTGCTTTCCTCTGGGTCTGCATTCTCGTATTTTATACCCCCCCTTCATGGAAAATAAAAGAAAGCAACGGACAATCGGAGATCTTCCGTCCGAATTGATTGAGAACCGGCCAAGGATGCGGGTCAGAGGGCCCAGTCGCGTCCCTCGCTACTCGCGACTTAATAATCTGCATACGACGTTTACTTGCGACTACTTGTGTTTGCTTGCGTCAGCGTGTAAAAAGGGGACACTCTTCGCCGAAACTGTACACGGACACAACTTGCAGTCGAGGGAGCGATTCGAGAATGAAGAGGCGTGACTTCATGGCAGGAGTAGGGGCCTCAATTGTTCTCGCGGTGTCGAAGTAACACTCAAGGCCCGGCCAAGCGCCCTCGGCTGATCTCAAATACCGATCCTTTTACCGGTTTAGCTCTGCTGAGAACCGGGTACGCATATTCGCCCGAGAACGTGAAGAAGTTCACACGCGAAGTTCTGTATGCACCCGCGCAGGATATGCTCTTCGTCTTCGATCGGGTCGTCAGCACGCACCCATCTTTCAAGAAGGCGTGGCTGCTGCATGGGGTTAACGAGCCGAGCGTAGACCAGGAATGCAGCACAGGGGGAACCGGGAGCGAAAGAATTCAAGAACGCTTCGACTTTCCGCTTTCGGGAGGGCTCGGGAGAATTGTTGGCGCATTGTCTACTGCCGCGTGAGCGGGTGGTCACACGCCGCGGCGGTCCGGGTCATGATTTCTACACTCCAGGCGATGATTACGGCGGCCCGTGGGGAACCGGCGAAAATTGCCCTCTGGAGCCGCAAGAGGGCGGACCGTTGCCGCAAGACCCGAAACTCCAGCACATGTGGAAGACTTTTTGGGGCCCCGACTTCTCCAAGGTTTCCCCTTCGAACCGGAAAAACGTGGTACCGGGCGCCTGGCGCATCGAAGTGTCGCCGTCAATTCCCGCCGCAGAGGATTTCTTTCTTCACGTTTTCGAGATCGGCAATACTGGCGCCACCGGCAAAAAACGCTTTGAGCTGATCGATGGAGTTAACTTTCTAGGCGCGGCGGAGCAGGCCGGTCCCTTCGGGTTGTTCAGTACATCAGATACCTCTTCTCAGGGAGGAGAAGTCTCGTTGCCGGATCTGGCGTGCGAGTCGCTCATTATGTCTGGCCTGCCGCCGGATACGGTCTACGAGCTCAGTTTCACCGGGCCGAACGTTTCGACGGCTCCCGCTGCGGTGTTGCCAGGAGTTCTAGCCGACATGCTCCGCTTGCGGACCAACAGTAAGGGCGTGCTACGACTGGAGAAGACGCATCTCGGGAATTTGCGTCTTCGCATTGCGCGAATTTGAGGCTCAGGTCCTAGCCATGTGGCCCGTGCGCTGATGCGCCCAAAAACGTGGAGGCTGAGTCGAAGCAAGCGAGGCTGCGTTACGGAGAGCTTGCCAGGCGAGGAAGTCGAACTGGCAGGAGCTCACCGTGCGTCTGCGACACAGCGGAAACCGAGAGCAGCCGAGCGGTCCATACTTGGGGACATTAGCAGAAGCTTTCCGTGCTCGTTTAGTTTGTAAGCTTGCGGGAAGTACCAGATTGAGCCTTGCGGTTGATAATAGCTTCCCCCGCGGACGATCTCGGCGCGGGTGTGCTCATCGACGAACTCTTCAGTCCATTGCCACACATTGCCGACAAGATCCATCACGCCAAACGGACTTGCACCCTTGGGGTGAGCGTCGACAGCATCGGGGCCACGCATGTTGCGGGATTGATCGGGGACCGGCACCGCTGCTGGGTCCCAATCATCGCCCCAGGGATAAAGGCGCAAGTCCGTTCCCTGAGCGGCGTATTGCCACTCCCATTCGTGAGGCAGTCGCTTTCCTGCCCACGCGGCGTAGGCTCGCGCGTCTTCCTGAGAGACCCAGGTGACCGGCTTGTTTTCCCATCCGCTCAGATAGTTCCCATCTTTCCAATCGCGAAGGAAATTCAGATCATCTTTCGGATGATAGTGAATGGCATCAATGAACTTCTTGAAGTCGGCATTCGTGACTGGGAATTTGTCGATGTAAAACGAATTCACGTGGATCGAGTGTTCGTGGAATCGCCGGGGAGATTCCTCCCAGGGATACTGAACGTCTAGACCAGCGTCATTGAAGCCTTCAATCTCGATTCCAGATACGCGAAAAGTGAAATCTGCTTCTGGGATTTCGATCATCCCGGCAGGAGCGGTGGTCGCCGGCTTGGTCGCCTGAATGGGAACGATTTGCTGAGCCAAGACTTTCCATTCGTGCGAGTAGGTCGAGAGGGGAGTGGCTGTGAGACTCTTCATGGTCGACATCAAGGAGACGATCTTTTGATCGGGCGCGGTGTTCGTGGCCAACACCGCGCCGTATCCCTTCGCCTCAATGGAGAAAGTGAGCACGGTTCGTTCACGGGATCGGGCTTGAGGCGTCAACTCCACACCGTGGTATAAATCGAAGTAGCGGATGCCGGGCGTGGCGCGAATCTCGATTTGATCTCCTTCGACTGCATATTCATTGCGATTCACAATCGTCCAAACGGCTTGCTCCCCAACGGGCCACCGGCTGGCGTAGACACCGTAACGAAACGTCGGAGTCATGGGCTCCCAATCACTGCTAACGAGGAGAGGCGCGATCGCTCGCTCGATAGTAAAGATGCGGCGGGTCGCTTCGGCATCACGCGGAGTGATTCCGTTCCAAATGCCCCATACGTTCTCCCAACTCTCCCAACCGACGCCGTTGAAGAATGCAAACTGCAGATCGTCCGTCTTATCGCGCTTCCAGCGATCTGAGATGTTGACCATATGGCGCGGCTCAAGCCATTTGTATTTGTCGACGAGAGGCGTAAACGGAAATTGATATTGCCCCCAGGTCATGACATTCCAGGCGAGTGCTTCATCGGAGGGCCCGCCCTCCGGCTCAAAGGCAAGGGGGTGACCAATCTTGTCCGCGGCGAGTGAGAATGCGAGTGGAACTCCGTCCTGCGTGTCGCCATTGACGCCATCAGCGCCGACCTCCGCCATAAGAGTTGCTACGGCATCAGGCCACGGCATTCCGGGATCGCGAGTTCCCTGGTCCCACATCATCATCGGAAAAAGAACGCGAACCCCGCGCCGATGGAAATCAGCGATCATCTGTTTCACGCCGGTAATGCCGCCGGGCATGCTCCGAATCATATCGTGCTGGTTGCGGTTATCGATGCCCATGTTGGGGTAGGTAGGCCAGATGAGCACGGCGTCGATACCGCCGTATCGCTTCTCGAGATCATCTAGATAACGGTCGACGGTGTACTTGCCCGACACGGGATCATAGAAGTAACGGTCGTGCACCATCATTTGTGGCTGAATAAATGAGGACTGGGTCCATTGCAGCACAGGAAGATCGTAGCGGGATCCGTTGTAGCCGATCCGGATACGGCGTTCGTTGCGCCAATGTGTAATGTCACCCAGCCAGGCTTCGTGCTCATTTTGTGTGCATGCCTTTGAGCCACCTTCCCACAAGCCTCGCATGGTCAAGCATTCCGGTGCGGGAATCTGCTGTTCGGCTGGAGGAAATTTCGAATCCTGAGCGCAGGTGATAGTTACGACTGTGATTATCAGGGCTAAATACGCAACATTCGATCTCATCATTTCTTGCCCTCTTGCGACAGCGCAAAGGCCACGTAAACCCCGCCGGATCCCGATTTTGGATCTTTTCCACCACCAGCAGCAATCACGATGAATTGTCGGCCATTCACGGCGTAAGTGATGGGCGTGGCGTTTCCTGCAAAGGGCAGGGTGGTCTCCCACAGGATCTCACCCGTGGATTTATCGAACGCGTGGAACTTCTTGTCGTAGTTGGTTGCGCCGATGAAGAGGAGGCCTCCTGCCGTGACGATCGGGCCGCCATAATTTTCCGATCCGGTATTCTTCATTCCCTTGGCCGCGAGTTCGGGATATTCGCCGAAATTGATCTTCCATTTATACTCGCCCGTGTTCAGGTCGATGGCGTTGAGTGTCCCCCAAGGCGGCGCGATGGCGGGGTAGCCGTCGGGATCGAGGAATCGGCGGTAACCCGTGAGGCGGTATTTCATGCCGGGCAGCGGCGGTCCGGAACTTGCCAGTTCTTTGTTCTCGCCGGTCAGCAGGAATTCCACTAAGCCATTGAGTTGGTCTTCGTAAAGATTCGGGAAACCCGGCATGCGTCCCTTGCCGCCGCGTATCGCCGTCGCAATGTCAGCAGGACTTCTGCGATTGCCGATTCCTTCCAGGTTAGGAATGTCAGGAGGTGCGCCACGCATGTTCTCGCCGTGGCAAACCGCACACTGACTCAAGTAGATCGCCTTGGCGCCGCGTTCTCCTTTGTCTTCGAAGAGGGAAGCGGTCCATGCCATCTCATTGGAGTTGACGTAGATGATGTCTGTGTCGGGATCGACAGCGGGACCTCCCCACTCCGCCGCGCCGTCAAAGCCGGGGAACACAATCGTGTCAGTACCCACTCGGAAGGGAACGAACTGGCCTTCGTGAATCGAAGCTTTGAACCGTTCCGAAGCCCACTGATGAGCCTCCGCAGTGCGAGTCGTGAGCATGTCCTCGGTCAGATTCTGCCGTGCGTAGGGCGCGGGCCACGTCGGCAGACCCTGCTCGGCGGAAGCAACTTCACCCGGAAGCGCGCTTGCGGGGTACTTACGGTACTCGATGGAGACCAGAGGCTTGCCCGTGGCCCGATCGAAGATAAACAGGACGCCTTGCTTGCTTGTCTGAACGACAGCATCGACGGGCTTGCCATCGCGTTTCAATGTAATCAGGACTGGAGCGGAGGGGAAATCGCGATCCCATAAGTCGTGCCGGACCGCCTGGAAGTGCCAGATTCGTTCTCCCGTTTCTGCATTCAAGGCGATCAGACAATTTGCGAACAGGTCGTCGCCTACGCGATCGGCGCCATAGAAATCGGACGCGGCCGAGCCTGTCGGAACGTAGACGATTCCACGCTGACGATCAAGCGCCATGCCGGCCCAGTTGTTAGCGGCACCGCTCGTCTTCCAGGCATCTTTCGGCCAGGTGTCGTAGCCGAATTCTCCCGGGTGAGGAATGGTGTGAAAAGACCAGCGCAGCTTGCCGGTGCGAACGTCGTAAGCGCGGATGTCCCCGGGCGGGGCAGGTAAGGTTTCAGGATTGCGGCCGCCGACGATGATCAGATCCTTGTAGACAATTCCGGGGCTGGTCAGAGAGATCGACTGGAAGCGAGGCTCGCGCCCTAGATTTTCCTGCAGATCGACGCGGCCGTCGGATCCGAAAGATGGAATCGGTTTGCCGGTCTTCGCGTCGAGCGCGTAGAGGAAGTTCATGACGCCGACGAGGATCCGCTTGTCGTCCTTGTCAGCCCAGTACGCGAGTCCTCGGTCCGGTTGCATGCCCTTGATCCCCGAGTCGAACTTCCAGAGTTCTTTTCCGGTGGCTGCATCCACCGCAAAGATCTTTTGTGTCGGGCTGATCCCATACAGCACTCCGTCGACCATCAGTGGACTGGTTTGCAGTCCGCCTTGCTCGCCGGTGTCGTAGCTCCAGGCGACCTGAAGTTGTTTCACGTTGGACCGATTGATCTGGGCGAGCGGTGAGTAGTGCTGGTATTCCGGGGATCCGCCGTACACAGACCAATCTCGCGCCAACGGCGAGGAACTACTCTTGGGATGTGCCCACGCCGTGCGCAGAACGAATCCGGATGCGAGGATGAAAGTGGCGAGAACAGAAAAAGAGAGAACCCCGGGACTTCGCATGCGCCTCAATTTATATTGTTTGGCTTTGTAGTTCCACCCGGAGGTCTTTTCTCGGCGCGATTCCAGAACCATAGCCGCGGCGAAGAAGTCGCCTCCTGACTGCGGTCGCGGGTGATTTTAGTACAATCACTCAGACCTCAAGTCATGATTGAAACACTCTACAAAACGAAGATGCCTCAGACTACTCCCTGGCGACAGGAGTTCTTCGAACTGAGATTGGGAGAGCAAAACGTCGACGGGCAACCTGGATACTTCGTCCGCGAAACGCAGTGCTGGTGGGACCCGAGGGCAAACCGCGTAGTTCGCGTGCAGTACACCCTGTCTCCACGCGAAGGCTTCTTGACCATCGAGGAGGCGCGGGAGTGCTACGCACTGCAAAGAATGAATCGGGCACGGCGCGGATTTGTGCACTCCTTCAGCCCGTGTTACGAACCGGCCAAGAAGAGTGTGTACGTCCTAATTGAAATAGCCCGGGATGTGGAAGAGTGAGAACGGGCCATGCGGAGTGCTGACTCTCAAGCCTAATCGGTGCTGACAACAGCCGTCGATTTGCGGACCACCAGTTCCGGTTCGATCACAATTTGGCGGGGGTAGCCGTCGTCGTCGGCCGGGCGACTCTGCGCAACAGAGCCCCCGCTGACAATCATTTTCCATTCTCTTCATCGGCTGTTGCCGAGCCGCGGTCAAAGGTTGCCGTCCATTCTTTTCGCGAACAATTTAAACTTCTTGACAGTCTTTTTTTGGCGATGCTATAAGCCGAAAGGTCCACTAAATCAGTTTCCTACGGGTTATTTCTCGTCTTTAGGGGTTCACTCAGGCCTTTTCCATCGCCGTCTGCGCGGCGTCCACGTTTTGAGTGTTAGGGAGGTTCCCATGCGTCATTTCAGTCGCGTTCTGATCTTCGCCACAGTCGGGCTATCGATTGGATTTCTGCTTGCCGTCCCGGCGGTCGCACAATTTGGAGCCGGGATCCAAGGTACGGTCGCCGATAAGACCGGCGCCGTCATCGCTGGCGCTGACGTTACCGTTACCAATCAAGCAACCGGCGTCTCTCATACGACCAAAACAAATGATTCTGGTTTTTACCGGATCTCTGCGTTGGAGCCGGGCACGTATACCGTCGATGTCGAGGCAGGCTCTTTTAAGAAGAGCACCACGCGCGACGTGGCTGTCGGAGCTGAACTGGTGCGCGGACTGGATGTAACAGTCGAGACAGGTGAGGCGAAGGAGACGGTTATCGTGACGGGGCAAGCACCGGCTCTGGAAACCGAAGATGCCACGGTCAGCGGTACGCTGGGCGCGCGGCAGGTCGAAAGTCTGCCGGCGATCGACCGCGATCCATATGAACTTCTGCGGCTCTCACCGGGCGTTTTCGGAGACGGTGCAAGGCTGGGTAATGGACAGTCGGCAGGATTCCCAAATGGCGCGGGCCGTAACGGCGGTTCAGCGGGCCCGGGTGGCTCCAATACCGCAATTTTTCAGGTTGAGAACCAGCAACCGATCAGCGCGAATGGTATGCGAGTGACGTCGAATGACTATCTGGTAGATGGCGTCAGCGTGAACAGTCTGCAATGGGGCGGCGCCGCGGTCATCACGCCGAGCATCGAGTCGGTACAGGAGATCACGACCTTGTCGAACGACTATGATGCCTCTGACGGGCGCAGTTCTGGCGCTCATATCAAGACCATCACAAAGGGTGGATCCAATTCCTTTCATGGCGGGGGAGTCTTCCTGTATCACGATCCGAATTTCAACGCCTTTAACAAATTTGGAGGCTACGATGTCGGCTCGGGTTTCACCCCGAGGGTGCGCGATGAGGATGCCTTCCGGCAGTTTGCCGGCACACTCGGTGGGCCGATCATTCGGAATAAGCTGTTCTTTTTCTTTAACTATGAAGGGTTGCGGGCCCGCAATACGACCTACGAAAACAACTGGGTGGAGACGCCGCAACTTGATGCGTTGATCGCGGGAGATCGATCGGGAACTCCGGTGGCAACGATCCTTTCGCAGGCAGGGCTTGCGCCACGCATCAAGCAGACTCTACCAACGGACTGCACGCTGTGGGGCGGGCCTACCTCGACAATTTGCGCAGTCGTGCCGGGCGGTGTGGACATCGGGTCTCCGTTCGCTTCCTATGGCACCTATAACCCGAGCTTCACCGGAGGGGATCCAGCACAAAATGTCGGAGGAGGTCTGGACGGCAGCCCTGATCTGCAATTTGCGCAGATTGCCCTCCCTGCCAGCACGCAGGGAAACCAGTACAACATCCGCATCGACTACAATTCGGGCAAGAATCTCTTTTCCGCGAACACCTTTCTAACGTATTACAACACTATCTCCGCCGACGGCGCGGCACAGGGACGGCCGAGCGCGGACTTTGGAACAAAGGCTTTCAGCCCCAGTGGATTCCTTTCCTGGGTGCGAACGATCAGCCCAACCATGCTGAACGAAGCGCGCTTCAACTTCACGCGCTATGGCTACAACGGAATTACTTCGAATCCGCAGGTCAACTTCGCGATTCCGAGAATTGAAGTGCAGGGGTTGCCGTTGCCCGGGGGCCAGCGAATTCGCTATGGGGCCTCGCAGGGAGACACTTCACCCGGCATCCTGGCGCAGAACACATACGCGTTTCGCGATGTTGTATCGAAGGTGATAGGCAATAAAGCTTTAAAGTTTGGTTTCGAGTTCAGCCGCGAACAAGACAATGACGCGCTGATTGGAGGAGCCCGTCCCGATCAAGTGTTCCAAGGCTTCTGGAACTTTGCGAATGGGACGCCGATCTTTGAGGCAATTGAAGTAAATCCTCTCACCGGCGCGGCACCCACCACACGAGGACAGTACTACCGGTCATCCATCTACGGTGTGTTTGTGCAGAACGACTGGAAACTCCGGCCCAACCTGACTGTTAATCTCGGTTTGCGATGGGAATACTATGCTCCGCCAACGGAAGCCAATCGGCATTTGGCCAACTTCCAACCCACGAACGATCCCATCAATGGGCTGGCGAATGGAGTTGCCACCAATCCAAGCCAGCAGTGGAATCCGACCTGGCGCAATTTCGGACCGCGTCTCGGATTTGCCTGGAGTCCCACGAAATTTGAGAACAGGTTAGTCGTTCGCGGGGGATTCGGAATGGCCTACGACCGCTTTGACGACAATGTGTTCGACAACACGCGAAATAATCCTCCTTATGTGGCGAACTATGGCATCTGTTGCGGAACCGAGACAGGCGCATTCGGTACTCCATTTGTGAATGGGCAAATCTCGTTCAACCTGGGTACCCGCAACAATCCGCTGAGCTATCCGGCGAATCCGGCCCTGATTACACCGCTAAACCCCGCCAATGGTCTCCCTACCATTCTCCCCAATCAGAGCGCACCGAATATCTATTCGAATCCGACCTACATGCCGGTGCCGTACACGTATCTTTACTCTTTCCAGGTGCAGCAAACGCTGCCGAAGGATTTCGTGTTTACGGTCGGCTACCAAGGAAGCGCGGGACACCATCTCACGCGAATCAAGAACCTGGCGCAGTTTTACCCCAACCCAAATCTCGATGTCAGCCAGGTATTTACGTTTACCCCCGACACCAACTCAAATTTCAACGCTCTGAACTCCCGACTGGAGCATCGGTTCCGTCATGGCGTGTCGGCTGACATTCAGTACACGTTCAGCAAGTCGATTGACCAGCTTTCCGCGGAAGGTCCGGGTTTTACGACGAACCAGACTTACGCTATCGATGACCGGACTGAGCGTGGTCCTTCGGACTACGACTCCACGCACAATTTCAGGGCATTCGCCGTGTGGGATCTGCCGATATTCAGCGGACACAAGGATCTTTTGGGCAAGATTGTTGGGGGCTGGCAGCTCAATGGAATTTATCAATTTCACTCTGGCTTCCCGTGGACACCAGTGGCGAACAATGTCTGTCCGGTAATTGGCGCGACCACTCTATGCCCGATTCGGCCGATCGGGTATAGCGGAGGTGCGGGGAGAAATCTGGACACCTCGGCGTTCCTGCCTCCCACTTCAGGCGATTTTCCGGCCTTGGCAGGAGTCGGCGCCAACGGCGCCAATCCTTACTTCGCGCTGCAGACGGCCGGGACAACTCCCGATTTCCCTGGAGTCGGGCGCAATGGTTTCCGCGGCCCTCGGTATCAGGACATCGATCTCACCATCGCCAAGGAATTCGGGCTGCCGACGATGAAGTTTTTTGGAGAGGGAGCGAAAATTCAGCTTCGAATGACTGCCTACAACGCGATCAACAAGCTGAACCTGGCGCCGTTCACGTTCGGCAGCACCTCGACCGTGGTCAGTTACTTCAATTGCGGTCCGCCTCAGTGCGCCACTGTCACGCCGGTGGCCAATCCGCTGTTCGGCACGGCGATCAATGGCTTGCAGGGCCGCGTGCTGGAACTGCAAGCCCGCATGAGCTTCTAAGGTGCTATCTTTACTGGGGCGGCGATGTTGCGACCTCGCCGCCCGAATCTTTTTAGAGCGCGGTGGGCCGTCGAGACAATCCGCATTCTTTATCTCATTTCCTCACGCTTGATTCCGCGCTAGACAAGGCTCTGATGACCAGACGACTTCTTTCCTTTCTACTGCTGTCTTTAAGTCTTTCTCTCTACATTATTCCTGCGGCTGCGCAGGCGACCAAAGAAACGGTGACCATCGATGGCGCAGCCGAGGGGCATGCTCTTCCGCATTTTTGGGAGCATATGTTCGGCTCGGGGCGCGCCATTCTTTCGTTGCGCGAGAGTTACCGGCAGGACCTGCGCGACGTCAAGAAGGTCACGGGCATGGAGTACATCCGCTTCCACGCCATTTTTCATGACGAGGTGGGCGTGTATGACGAAGACGCACAGGGCAATCCCGTTCTCAATTTTTCCTATGTGGATCAGATTTACGACGCCCTGCTGGCGAACGGAGTGCGTCCCTTCGTCGAGCTGAGCTTTATGCCCAAAAAGTTGGCCTCGAACGAGGATGCGCTGCACGCGTTCTGGTACAAGCAGAACGTTTCTCCCCCAAAGGATTACGGCAAGTGGGACGATATGATCACGCGGTTCGCCAAACACCTGGTTGAGCGCTACGGAATCGACGAAGTCTCGCAGTGGTATTTCGAAGTGTGGAATGAGCCAAACCTTGATTTCTGGGTAGGCGAGCCGCATCAGGCGACCTACTTCGAACTGTACGATCACACGGCGCGCGATCTGAAATCGGTGAGTCCAAGGTTGCGAGTGGGTGGTCCTTCGACCGCACAGGCAGCATGGGCGGACGCATTCATAAAGCACTGCGCCGACAACACGGTTCCGGTGGATTTCGTTTCCTCGCACGTCTACGGAAACGACAAGGCTGAGGATGTATTCGGCACACACGAGCAGATTCCGCGCAATCGCATGGTCTGTCGCGCGATCGGCAAGGTGCACGATCAAATTAAGTCGTCTGCGATGCCGACGCTGCCGCTGATCTGGTCTGAGTTCAATGCCAGCTACGCGAATGAGCCAGACGTCACAGATGCGCCCTACATGGGGCCCTGGCTCGCGGATACAATCCGGCAATGCGATGGCCTCGTGAACGAGATGTCGTACTGGACGTTCTCGGATGTATTCGAGGAGCAGGGTGTCGTCAAGCAGCCATTCTATGGTGGTTTCGGCTTGCTCGCGGAAGATGGCATTCCCAAACCATCGTTCAATGCGTTTCTGCTACTGCACCGGCTTGGCGAGCAAAGGCTTGCCGCTTCCTCAGACGACGTCCTGGTTACCCAGCGCACGGACGGTTCTCTGGCGATTGCAGTGTGGAACATCGCCGATCCGGGAGCCCGAGGACCGGAGAAAGAGGTGGAGCTGCGGTTTGCGCATGCCCGCGTTTCGAGGGTGCAGGTGACGCATCTTGATCCGGATCATGGCGATGTCCACAAAGCGTATGAAGCCATGGGATCTCCGCGCTATCCGACGAAGCAGCAGATTGAGAAACTTCGAGCCGCAGCGAAGCTTGCTCCCCCGGACACGCATCAAGTAAAAAATGGTTCGGTCACGCTCCGGATTCCGTCGCAGGGGCTGGTGTTAGTCGAAACTAAACCGTGAGGAGTGGTAAGTTGTTGGGGAAGTTAGTGCCACATTGTCTGCTAACCGCAGCGAAGTTCTCTCAGCCAGCGTGCCGGCTCCCCTCTAAGGCAGGCGGTCTGGAACTGGAATCGGCCTCAAGAAGGTTCACCTCCACACGAACGTCTTTCGTGTGCGTGTGGCGAAAGCCTAGCGTGCTCGGTTGCGCCAGGTCACGCCCAGCGAGTGCAGGATAAGTGAATCCCTATAAGTTAGAGCGCAAGGGTCGTTGACGATTGCATAGGCATACTGCACCTTGGGGTCGCGGATCACGCACCATGGCTCATGCTCCACAGTTCCCAGGCAGTGTTCACATGTTGCGTTGGGCCGGCTCTGGCTATGGATCAAGTCAATGTTGTTCATAGGCTTTCTCCTTACGCCCTGCCCGAAGAGCGCAAATGTTGGATGGTCGACCCAGAAGCGCGGTTAACGCATCCAGTGCAATATTTATCGGCATACTTTGAAAAAAGACTAGCGGTGGGTGATTTCGACGAGTTCTGCGTCGGGTGAAACTCTTAGCCGATTCGTCTGACAGCCACGCGAGAAACGAAAAACCGGAAAGCGACGGGTGATCATGCATCCGCGTTCTTCTATCGCAGGTTTGACTGGAGTCTTGATTTTTTTGGCAGAGACTCGACCAACTCCGACATCTGATCACAGCGCCCGACAAAGCGACGCATCCAGGACTCGATGCGACGCAGGGCCTCAACATTTCAATGGCTTGTAGCCAAATGTGACGGTTTGCAAGGGAATCATTGGCATTAGCACTACCGAGTCAGTCGATATGCTGGTCGATGTGAAATCTGCTTATTTTTTCGGCAACTTTCTTATCGCAACTGCGTTCTAATGGGAAATCCAAGCAAGGTCGCTTAGGAGAAGCGACCGTGCTACCGCGATCCGCAGAGGTTTATTATGAGTTCGACGGCGATCGTGGACGTTTTCGTCCTCGCAGAGAATCGTCTTTTGCGCGAAGCGCTTCTGCGCGTTTTCGCTAAGAAAAACGAAATCCGAGTGGTAGGTTCCAACTCCTACTCTCCCGACATCCACGAGCAAATCGTGGCGACTGCACCTGGCATTATTCTGCTTGATTCAAGTGGGCTGTCGCACTCCAGTGCCCAGCTCATTTCTACTCTCCGGTCGGCCATGCCAGATGTGAAGCTCGTTATGGTCGACATGGCTCCCGACGAACTGACGTTCTTGCGAGCCATTCGCGAAGGAGTCGTCGGGTATGTGCTGAAAGACGCGTCCGCCATCGAACTGGTGTCCAACATTCGCTCCGTGGCCGCGGGAGAGGCAGTCTGCCCATCATCCCTAACTGCCGCCTTGTTCCGCTATGCCTCCCGTCCGCCATACACTGTGTCTTCCATCGCTTGGGGCGCAGAACTCGGGCTCAGCCGTAGGGAACAGCAATTGATGTTGCTGCTGCGCGACGGTCTCACCAACAAAGAGATTGCCAGCCAGTTGAACATCTCGGAGCAGACGGTCAAAAACCACGTCCATAACATCATGCGCAAACTCGGCGCGCGCGATCGTCTGTCTGCTGTACGCCGCTGCGAAGTCTTCCGCCTGGAAGCCACAGGCACGTAGCCAGAGAGCTCTCCTTTCTTTACCGCGTTGTTGCACACGCGGAGGTGTGCGCACCGTCTCGCGGACGCGTGATTCAAATCACAAGGTGTTCGCTTCCTCATCGATAGAAAGAACTTAGCTCCGGCGAAAAACCGACTGGTCCGTGAAAGCCCGCTGTTTTCGCGTGTTCTAGCAGTTTCTTACTAGTGATCGCGCATTCGGGGCTTACTAGAATGGCCGCACTCATGAACCCGAAGTGGAATGGACAATTCTCGTGCTTCGATCTCGTCGCCAAGACCGACGAGTGTTGTCGCAGTGTAGTCCGGGTTCGCGACATCGAGATCGGTGGCAATGACTTCGTTGTCATGGCAGGGCCCTGCGCTGTCGAGTCCGAGACGCAATTACTCCAAACGGCCGAGGCGGTGGCTGAAGCTGGTGCACGCATCCTGCGTGGGGGCGCTTACAAGCCGCGATCCTCTCCTTACGCTTTTCAGGGACTGGGCGTGGAAGGGCTCAAGATCCTCCGCAAGGCGCGCGAGGAGACTGGACTGGCGATCATCACCGAGGTGATGAGTGAAGAAGACGTTGACCTCATCGCCGAATACGCAGACATCATGCAAGTGGGCACGCGGAGCATGGAGAATTACGCGCTGCTGGAGGCTTTGGGCGGATGTGAGAGACCCGTTCTACTGAAACGCGGCATGACCGCCACGCTCGAAGAACTTCTGCGATCGGCGCAGATCATTGCGATGGCGGGCAATGCACAAATCATTCTGTGCGAGAGGGGTATCCGCACCTTCGAAACCGCGACGCGGAATACGCTCGATATCGCTGCCGTACCGGTTTTGAAGACGGTCTCACATCTTCCTGTCATTGTCGATCCCAGCCACGCCGCGGGCGTTCGCAGCCTGGTGCCCGTGCTCTCGCGTGCAGCCGTCGTTGTCGGTGCGGATGGACTGCTGGTCGAGGTGCATCCCGTGCCGGAGAGCGCCATGAGCGATGGCAATCAGTCCATGAATTTCAGTGAGTTCCGTCGGATGATGAACGATCTGCTGCCCTACCTTGAGTTGCAGCAGGAATCCCGGGAACTCCGCCCGCAACTCCTCGTCGCAGGAGGAGCAGATTAGTGCTGCGTTGCTTCCTAGCCTTTATTCTCCTGCTTATCGCCTCAGGGCCGACAACGCCAGCGGCTGAGACCACAGCCACGGTCGCTCCCTTTCTGTACACCGTCGCGAAAGCCTTCGAACCCATGGCTTGGCTTCATGGTGCGGACCGGTTCCCATCCGGCGCCGAAATCTTCGTGAGTAGTGAAAGTGGGCGGCATCCGCTGGTTCCGGATTTCGCCGCATCGGCCGATCCATCTGTTTCGTTCGACGGTGAGAAGGTGTTGTTTGCAGGCAAAGCTCGTGCGAGCGATCCCTGGCAGATTTGGGAAATCGTTCTTGCAGGAGGAGCGCGCCGCCCGATTGCCTCGTTTTCCGAAGACTGCATTCGGCCGTTCTATCTTCCGGATGATCGCGTTGTCTATGCGCGAAAGATTAACGGAAGATTCGTCATCGAGACCAAGGAACTCACTGGAAACAAAACTCTCGATTTGACTTACACGCTTTCAAGCTCGTTGCCCACGGACGTGCTTCGGGACGGTCGCATTCTGTTTGAATCCTCCTACCCACTGGGAATAGAAGGCATTCCTGAAATCTACACGGTGTATTCGGATGGTAGCGGAATTGAGTCATACCGCTGTGACCACGGAGCATCTCGCCACGGAGCTAAGCAGCAGAGTTCCAGCGACACTGTGTTCGCGACAGCCAACGGATTGGCGAGATTCACTTCCGTGCGCGCCCAGCAAGTTAGCATCTCTGGGCCTGGCGGCGAGTACGTCGGTGACATTACTGAAACGGTCGCGGGCGAATGGCTGATGGCATGGCGGCCCGACGCCAAAGCTTCATTCCGGGTCGTGCGATTGGACTCGGGTGGGGGCGATCTAAAACCCGTGCTCGTCGAGGAGGGCCGTAATGTCGTCGAGCCGGTTCTACTTGCACCGCGCCCCACGCCGAACCGGCACCCTTCTGGTTTACACGACTGGCCGAATGCGAACCTGCTCTGCCTGAACGCCTACACCTCGAAATTCCAAATTCCTGCGGGCGCAATTTACTCGGTCCGTCTCTACACGCGCGATGACTCAGGACATCCCCGACTGCTCGGAACCGCCCCGGTGGAGCGCGATGGTTCCTTCTTTGTTCAGGTTCCGAGCGAGCAGCCCGTGCAATTCGAACTGCTCGATGCCTTCGGCAATAGCGTGAAGCGCGAGGCTGGATATTTCTGGATGCGCCGCGGCGAGCAGCGCGTCTGCGTGGGATGCCATGCTGGCCCGGAGACTGCTCCGGAGAATGCAGTTCCGCAAATCCTGCTGAAATCTACCACCCCGGCGGACCTGACCGGAACCAGCGCCCAGAGCACAGGAGGACACTAGCTTGAAAATGTTCTTACTATTGCTGCTCTCCTCCGCACTCGCGCAAGCGCAGCAGGCTACCGCGCCTGCACCCATTCGATTCGAAGACGCCACCGCCAAATCGGGCATTCAGTTCACGCACAGCTTCGGCTCGCAAAAGCTGGGATCCCTGCTCGAAAGCACCGGCGCAGGCTGCGTCTGGTTCGATTACAACAACGACGGATTTCCTGATCTCTATGTGGCCAGCGGCAAGCCGCTCGAAGACGGCATTCACCCCTATCCGCTGAAGCAGCCGCCGGAAGTTCCGCCCCACAATCATCTGTACCGAAACAACGGTGACGGTACGTTTACTGACGTCACTGACAAAGCCGGAGTCGCCGCCAACATTTACGGCATGGCCGCGATTGCAGCCGACTATGACAATGACGGTTTTATCGATCTGTTCGTCACCGGCTACGGCAAAGCGATTCTCTATCACAACAACGGCGACGGAACCTTCACCGACGTGACTTCCAAAGCCGGCATCCAGGTCGACGGCTGGTCGATCAGCTCCGCTTGGCTCGACTACGATCGCGACGGTTGTGTGGATCTATTCGTTGGCCGCTACGTAAAATTCGATCCCAAATATCGCAATTTCTACTCCGCCGACAACTACCCTGGGCCGCTCGACTATGCCGGCGACACCAATCGTCTCTACCACAACAACTGCAATGGCACATTTACTGATGTGACCGACAAGTCGGGAATCGGAGCCTACAAAGGCCGCACGATGGGCGTTACCGCGGCAGACTACGACGGTGACGGCTTTCCCGACATCTATGTCGCGAACGACAAAACCGAGAATTTCCTCTTTCACAACAAGCGCGATGGAACGTTTGAAGAAATCGCCGGCGATCTCGGCATCGCGTACGGCCAGAATGGTGAGAGCACGTCGGCGATGGGTCCGATATTCGCCGACGTTGATGGCGACGGCCGCGTCGATCTCTTTGTGACCGATTCCAAATATAACCGGCTCATGCGTAACGCCGGCGCGAGCGGATTCGAAGACATCGGCCCCAGCTCTGGAGTCTCACAGGCCACCGCTCAGTACACCAGTTGGGGAAGCGGCATCTACGACTTCGACAACGACGGCTGGCTCGACATCATGATTTTCCACGGCGGACTGATCCACCTGGTTCCCCAGGAACAGTCGCTGTTCCGCGGCTTGGGCAATGGCAAGTTCGCCGACGTCTCGCGCGACGCCGGCCCTGTCCTCGATGTCAAGACCGTTTCCCGCGGCACCTGCTTCGCCGACTACGACAACGACGGAAAGGTGGATGCTTTCGTAGTAAACCTCGGAGCCCCCGCCACGCTCCTGCACAACCTCAGCCAAAACAGCAATCACTGGCTCACCGTGAAGTTGAAAGGGAAGAAGAGCAACCGTGATGGGATCGGTGCACACCTGGAACTAGTTTCCGGTGGCCGCAAGCAGATCGCCGAACGTTTCGCGGGCTCGGGGTATCTTTCGCAAGACGATGGCCGCATTCATTTTGGACTCGGCACAGCCACCAAAGCCGACAAGCTCACGATCCATTGGC
>Ga0209580_10000088_pt1 | contig 73819 bp, 78 predicted proteins | sample Coa_R1_5_FD_187153 | JGI IMG/M metagenome (GOLD analysis project Ga0209580, IMG submission 187153) | Surface soil microbial communities from Centralia Pennsylvania, which are recovering from an underground coalmine fire - Coalmine... | ecosystem: Environmental > Terrestrial > Soil >... | reverse complement strand
TGGCCGCGTCGTCTATTTATTCTCCGTTGATGGAGTAATGTGGCTCGATCCCGAAGACGAGGGGCGTCTGCCGAACGGGTGGGGTTCGGAGTACTCGGTTCGCCACATTGCTGCCGAACCCGCGCCGGTGGAGATGGCCGCCAGCGCCTGACCGGCCGCAAGATCGCGGGCCCTGCGGAGGCTGGGTGCCGGCTTCGTGGCGTTGAGCGGCGGTCATGGGTCGATTCCCCACAGGATGGGAGGACGTGGATGGCGGACGTGATCCGACTGGTTGATTATTTCTACATCACAATAGACGATCGTCCGGGCGAGGGCAGCCGTGCACTTAACGTGCTCCGGGAGGCGGGTGTCCACCTGAACGCATTTCATGCATTCCCGACCGGTCGGCGCGCTCAACTCGACTTTGTCCCTTCGGATCCGACGGCGTTCAAGGCCGCGGCCAAGATGGCGAAATGGAAGATCACCGGGCCGGAGAAGGCGTTCGTGATCGAGAGCGAGGACCGCACCGGGGCGCTGGTCGATCACCTCGCGAAACTCGGCGAGGCGAAGATCAACGTGACGGCGGCCAGCGCTACCATAGCCGGGTCGGGTCGGAGCGATTCTCTGGGTGAAGCCGCGTGACGTGAGGCGCGCCACGACCGTGCTCGGCGCCGGCTAAATCAGCGTGTAACGTGTGGGCTTGGCGTCACCCCTTGATCTTCCGGCTGATAGGAGCCGGGAGCGAGGTCACGCTTGTTCCCTCTCCACACTGTAGGCTTGCCGTCCGTCGACGTACTCACTTCTCGCTGCATCCGCTTCAAGGTCGCGTGCGGCCTCAAGAAGTGTGCCGAGCGAGATCCCGGTCTTGCGATGTAGTAGCTCAAGATGGGTCTCTCGAAACACTGGCGGCATTGGAGCAAGTTCAGCGAGGAGTCCCTCGAGTTGTTCGTGCCGGTCCCACAGCGGCACGTCTTCGAGGTGCTCAATACTGAGAGCCAAAGGGCTCGGGCTCTGAGCCATAACGCCGGCGAGAGTTTCTTTGAACCGTTTCGGATCTCTGCCGTCCGGGCCTACGAGCCAGCCGTTGAGATCACCTTTTGGCCCGAGGTCCTGAGGCGGAACTATGACCCGGCCACGCACGCCGAAGTCCTTCGCAATCGCGATCGCCCGGTCCGTGGCATCGCGGTCGAGTGCCACATATACACGCCGGCAGCGGCGGAAGAGCGGCTGGTATTCACGCGTCCAGCCCTGCGTGCCGTAGATGCCGCAGGCGGGCACGCCGGCCAGCAGCACGCTCAGCGTATCTGGGATGCCCTCGCAGAGTACGACCGCGGTGTGCGCACACGCTGCCGCGTGATAGAGGCGGCGGCGCTTTCCTGGTAGGTTCATGTACTTGGGCTCGCGATCGGCCGGAAAAGCCCGCCCTTGGAGGTCGATGGTGTGGCCGTGCTCCCGGTTCGGGAGGATGATTCGGCCGAGGAAGTAATCCCTTCGCGGCCGGGTATCCGTCGGCTTCTGGATCAGGCCGGTGGCTTCTGCGGCATGGTCGAGTTGTTGGGCTTCGGCGAATCGGGTGAAGCCAAACGCAGGATGCACCGTTGCATAGCCGACATGGTGCTCTTTGAGGAACGCTTCCGGGAAGCCGCGCTGCGCGAGGTAGGCGACGGACGGCCCGGTCAGCTCACGCGCATAGTATTGCGTGGCTGCGTTTAAGGCGCGAGTTGTCCCAGTTGTGTCCGCCCCAAGCCAGGTCGGCCAAGAGATGTGGTGACGCTTGGCAAGGGCTCGCAGGGTGGACACGTAGTCGGGATAGTTCTCAAAACCCTGAATCAGGTCGAACACATCCCCTCGCGTCCCACAGCCGAAACAGCGAAAGCGCTCGATCCCATCGTTGGGTGAAAGCGACACGTGAAAACTGGGTCGGTCCTCGGGGTGAAAGGGACACAAAGCCCGATGTGAGCGGCCGACAGCCCGAAGGACGACTCCACGATCCTCCAGGATTTGCCGTATGGTTAGGCGTTCGCGAAGCTGCGAGGCGATTTCACGCAGATCCGCAGACATGCTAGAACGTGTTCCAGTGGACATCATCGTGGCAGCCTAGCGCTGAGGGTAGAACCTGGGGAACAGGTTATTGACGATACCCGGCAGATCAGTCAATTGCAGCCAAGTTCACAGCAAAGCAGCGTCTCGAGCAAGCACGTCCAGCGCGATGAGCTGGCCGGCACGTCGCAGTTGCACCAATGCCCGTGCTTCGATCTGCCGGATTCGTTCAGCGCTCAGGTGGTAACGCTCGGCGATTGCGTCGAGCGTTTTTGGGACTCCATCGAATCCGAATCGGGCCCGAACGACGGCGCGTTCACGGGCCGGCAGACGGCTCAGAAGCCGGTGGAGCGCGTCACGTACCTCTTCGCGTACCGCTTCTGTTTCGGGGTCTCATGAAGTCCGATCGGCGACGAGCTCGCTGAGTGACGTCTCGCTTTCGGCCCGGACCGGTGCGTCAATAGATACCGGAGGAGCTGTCGCCTGGAGCAGGGCGGCACAGGTGTCAGGGTCCACCCCCGTTGCGTCTGCGACCCTTTCTAGAGTCAACGCGCTTGAGCATCCGTCACTTTCCATTGCGGCCCGGCGAACGGCCGCGGCGGCGGGACCGAGATTTGAGGGGATCCGAATGAGCCTGGCTGTGTTGTCGAGTGCTCGGCCGATGCTCTGGCGAATCCACCAAATGGCATAGGTGCTGAACGCGACCCCACGCTCGGGATCGAATTTGTCCACGGCGCGGATCAGGCCGGCCATGCCCTCCTGGATGAGGTCGTCCATCTCGAGTCCGCAGCCAACGTAGCGGCGGGCGATGGCGTATACCAGCCGCAGGTTGCGGAGGATCAACTCGTCTCGACTCCGGGTGTCACCGCGCCAGGCCTGCCGAGCGAGCATAGTCTGTTCGCGTCTGGTGGGGTGTGTGGGCAACGAAACCAACGGAGCGAGGTTGCGGGGTCTGGGGATTGTAACCAGGGCCAAGCCTGAGCACCTCCCGGGCAGTCTTCCCCTAGAAGTACCAAGCCTGGGCAAAACTTCAAGACATATGTATATCTATACTTCTACGCTAATCCCGGCTGTCAAAAGGAACCGGCCAGGGAGAACGAACTAAGCGGGCTTCCACTCCTCGGGCACCGGGAACCACTCCCAGAGACGCTTGGGCGGTCGTCGTGGCGTGGCCGGTTCACAGAAGACGGTGAACAGCGCTACCTCTTCTCCGGGGGGATGGGCTGCTGACTTGCACCAAACACCCGGCCGGCGCTCCCCGTGCAAGCGGGCACCGATTCGTTGCGTCGTTCGCCAGCTTACCCCCATCGGATATGTGGCTGGTAAGCCGACGCCGGCAATTCCTTCAGGAGACACAACATCGATCAAGCCGGGTTGAGAGAGCGGGATTTCGAACAGATCAGCTTGCTTCTCCTCAGCCACGTCCCACGGCGCACCGGCCTCGTCCTCGAACTGGTGCCAGAGATTCGCGACGGCGACCTCGAGGGAGCAGTTCGTGTAGACGACAGGGAAACTGCCCTTCGCGTTCCATCGTTTCCCTTCTTTCATTGAGTACGTGCCGTCCATAGGGTCGTCGCCACCGTGGGGAATGTATCGAAACACGGTACCGACAAACGGCTCGCGGAGACGAGGGGCCCACTTACGCCGTGCCACTGTAGTCCGTGAGGGCCTCGAAATACGTCAGTACACGTCCAGCCTGCCCCCTAAGGAGCAGCGAGAGCGCCGTCTGACCCTTTAACCCGCGAGCGCGGCGCCGCATGATTGACGGGAGCCGTCCCGGGCGCCAGTAGCTTTCCATCCGAACAAGAATTTCCAGCCATTCATCGATCCGCGCCTGCACTTCGCGCGAAATCCCGTGGCCCTCCATCCATTTGTGGACGGCCGCGCGGCTCACTCCGAGGAGTTTCCTCAACTCTTCCGTGGTCAGCCCAAAACCCGCTTGCAAGCGCTTCACTTTGCTGAGGTACTCATCTTGTAGTGGATCGGTCGCGAGATCCTCGAGCACTACGCCCTCCAGGAACGCAAGAAGATGAGGGAGAGCCGTGGGGCGCGATTGGTCGCTTCGCATTTGAACAGTACGAGCTGGCAGTTCCAGCGGGCTGAGCGCCCCGCGCAAGAACGGCGCGGTCCGGCAGCGCTGGGCGATCTCAAGCGCTACGGCACCTCGGCAATCGTCGTCGACGCTCGTCCACGGTGAAACCACACTAACGGCGACGGCATCGTGCAGGTGTTTGGTCAGATACGCGGATTCCACCGCCGACACGGGTCGTGTCGCAGCGACCACACGCAATGCACCGTGCACAACCTGAAGCGCAGCTTGGGCGAACGCTCGAGCCTTGACAGGACTGGTTCCCGCCAAGACCTCGTGGCAGGAAACGCCTCTTGTGGCCTGCGCCTTCCCCCACTCGCGGACGGCGTCAAGGTCGCCATGGAAGAGGACGTTAGAAGTGTCCATAACATAATGTTAACCGAACGTCAACTAACCGTCAACCGATCTTCCAAGGTTCAACGCGAGTAAGCTGCAACATCTCAGTCGACCATAGGCCGCACGTAATGACGGTCACATCCGCACTTGCGTCGATCGGCCAGCTTCCGCGGTCCGCTGAGAGCTCCTCGCGAGATTCAGGGTCTGGGACGCAGACCCACGCTTGCACGTAGGCGCCGTGATCAATTCCACGCTCTTTGTTACGGCTCACAGGCGCATCGTCGTCGATCTCGACCCGACCCTCGTCCTGATATAGCGTTCTGGCCTGGGTTCGGTACGCCATGCGGTTCGCCACGGTCCTGCCTTCATTCTTTTTCGATCGTGACCTTGAGCCGCTTCGCGTCGGCGACGTACCACTTCGCAGCATACAGCGTACCAGCTTGTCGTGAACGAGAAGACGGGCGCTGTCGTACGCTCGATCTTTGATCTGCTCACGACCGAAGGGTGTACGTTACGTGCGATCGTCCATCGACTTCTTGCGGAACAGGTGCCTCCACCGAAGAAGAGTTGGACCTGGACGACGGTCTATAGAATCCTAACGAACCCGAGTTACAAGGGCCAGGCCCGGTACCGGCGACTCCGCGTGGCAGAACGCAGAGGCAAGAAGCGCATTTTTGAGCAGCGCGACAGATCCGAATGGTTGGCTGTTCCTGTACCGCGCATCGTTTTCGACGATGTGTGGGAACAGGCCCAACTCCAACTGCGGCGACATCGGGCCGAATCGCCCCGGCGGCAGCGACGCTTCTATCTTCTCAAAGGGCTGGTTCGTTGCAGCATATGCGGGTATATCATGGTAGGTAAGCCCTCTGGCAAAGCCCTTTACTACACCTGCTACGTGGGCCCGGAACTGCGCAAGGCTGAGCGTCGCTGTTCATGGCATGCCGTTCCCGCTCGATCGCTCGAGCAGGTTGTCTGGGACCAGATCGTACTTGCGTTGAGCCAACCCGAGCTGATCGTGGCTGAGGCCCGCCGCTACCGAGAAAGCCACGTCAGCGAGCGTGACCAGCTCTTGATGCGACTGGACTACGTGAAAAAAGCACTGCACGACATTCCCCTCGAGCGTGAGCGAGCGCTGTCCGCGTACCGGCAAGGATACGCGTCGGACGATGAGCTGAAAAAGCAGATCGCCGATGCCGAGGACAAGCGCGCTCGCCTGAAGGACGAGCAGCGCGCGCTGGAGACGAAGCTCGACATGGACACCGTGGACAGTGACCACACAATGCGTCTTGAGCGCGTGGTCGCTCAGGTCTCGCACCGTCTGCGAAACTTGACACCTAAGTCTGTGGTGGGAGCTGCGTACGCGCGTACGGCCTGGGTACCTACATCCGCGCAATAGGGCTCAGTGTTCGATACTTCTTTGTGTTGACGACTTCACCAAGTCGGCGATCGAGATGGCCGCCGTCGCCAACATGACCGGTCTGCGGCCGGATGTTCGCGGCATGCATTTCCCGCCGGCCGGGACGGATCGCCTCGCGGAGGTGCTCAAGCCGCGGGATGACGGCGGCATCCTCAACCACAGCGGCGTCGTGGAAGTCGTCAGCTCGATCGACCGGGACGGGCGGCCGGTGCCGCACGATCTGCGCTGGGGCGTGTACGTGGTCTTCACCTCGCCGCGTCCCTACGTGCGCGGCGCGTTCCTCGACTACGGTCTCTCCGTGGACTCGACCGGACGCTATGCCGCGTTCTACCGCCCGTATCACCTTGTCGGACTCGAATTGCCCATCAGCGCGGCCCGCGCCGTGCTGGACGGCGCGCCGACCGGCGCGCCGCGGCCGGTGCCGTGCGCGGCCGTGGTCTCGGCGGCCAAACGTCCGCTGCGGCCCGGCGATGTGCTCGACGGTGAAGGCGGCGCGACCGTGTACGGGCTGGCCGACGACGCGGCCGCCGCGGCGAAAGAGGGCTTCCTGCCGGTGGGTCTCTCACACGGCGGCCGCGTCGTCCGCCCGGTCCCCGAAGACGGCCTCGTGCGGCTCGACGACGTCACACTCAACACGTCGGGACCGCTGTACCGCATGTGGGCGGAGCAGCAGCGGCTTATCGCGCGCGACGGATAGAGGAAATGGCGCGGCCGCGCCACGAAGCGAACCCGCTGCGCCCGCAGGCAAACAGGCGCTGCGCCGCGGGGAGCGGCGTTGGAGGCGAGAATGAACGGGTGGTCCGACACGATCATCAAATGCTTTACCGACCGGGGGATCCGGCTCGTCACATACGTGCCCGACAAGGTGCTGATCCCCTTGCTCGACGGCTTCCAGGCGCACCCCGGCGTCACGGCGTTCTCCGCGACGCGCGAGGAAGAAGCGGTGGGTATCGCGGCCGGCGCGTCCCTCGGCGGAATGCCGTCGGCGGTGCTCATGCAGAGCAGCGGCTTCGGCAACGTCCCGAACGCGCTTGCCTCCCTCCTCGTGCCCTACCAGCTGCCCGTCGTGATCGTGATCTCGGAACGCGGCGTGCTCGGCGAGTTCAACGCGGTGCAGGTGCCGATCGCGCGGGTGATCCGGCCGGCGCTCGACGCCCTCGGCATCCCGCATGTCACGCTGGAGCGCGAGGACGAAGTGGCGTTTCTCGTCACCCGCAGCGTCCACCAGGCCCACCGGACCCAGCAGCCCGCGGCGCTGATCCTGTCGCCGCGGCTGACCGGCGGCAAGATGGAGGGATAGGGCGGCCGATGGACGCAACCGGGACGGACCTTCGCGCGAAAGTCGGCGGCACGGTGATGAAGCGGCTGGACCTGACGCGCCGTCTCGTCGCCTTATTGACGCACGGCGAGATCGTCGTCGCCGGGATCGGCAACGCCAACTTTGACCTGTTCGCGGCCGGTCCCCGGCCGGAAAACTTCTACATGCTCGGCAGCATGAGCCTGGCCGTACCGATCGCGCTCGGCGTGGCCCTCGCCCAACCGACGCGCAAGGTGTTCGCGATCGAAGGGGACGGTTCGCTGCTCATGAACCTCGGCGCTCTCGCCACCGTCGCCATGGTCGCGCCGCAGAACCTCACCGCGATCGTGTGGGACAACGGCACGTACCAGATCACGGGCGGACAAACCGCCGCGACGGCCGAGGCGACGGACCTCGTCGCCGTGGCGCGCGGCGCCGGGATCGTGCAGAGCGCCTGGGCGCGCGACGAGGCGGAGTTCGAGCGGCTCGTGCGCGACGGACTCGCCGGCCGCGGGCCCCGCTTCATCGGCGCACGCGTCAACCAGGAGCCGGGCGCCGGCCGGCCGGAGCGCGATCCGGTCCTCGTCAAGGACCGGTTCATGCGCGGCATCGGCGCGAAACCCGCCCACCCGGGGCCGGTGTAAGCCCCCCGAGCGCCCCGATGGCCGTCCACCGGTTCGTCCCGCAGGCGTACCACACCACGATGGCGACGCGCGAAACCGCGCTGGCCGTCGCGTGCGGGGATACGATTGTGACGACCACGGTGGATGCCCGCGGACAGGACGCGTCCGGCCGGCAGATCACTGAACGCGGGAATCCACAGACGGGTCCCTTCTTCGTCGAAGGCGCCGAGCCGGGCGACCGCCTCACCGTGCGGTTCGATCTGCTGCGCCCGAACCGGCGGTGGGGGTGGAGCGCCACGGCGATCGCGCCAAACGTGCTCGACCCGGAGGCGGTCGCCGACGCGCCGCGGCCCGCGCAGGGCCGCTGGGACGTGGACGTCGAGGCGGGGACGGCGACGTTGCTCGAGCCGGACACGCGGCTCGGCCGCTTCGTTCTGCCGCTCGCGCCGATGGTCGGGTGCTTCGGCGTCGCGCCCGCGCGCGGCCAGGCGATCTCCACCGCGACGTCCTCCACGCACGGCGGCAACATGGACTACCGCGGCTTCGTCGAGGGCGTCGTCGCGCACTTTCCGGTGTTTGCGCCGGGCGCGCTGTTCTACATCGGCGACGGCCACGCGGTGCAGGGCGACGGCGAGATCACCGGGACCGGCGTCGAGATTTCGTTCGACGTACGGTTTACGCTGACGCTCACCAAGCGGTCCGCGATCGAATGGCCGCGCGGCGAGAGCGCGGACGAGATCTTCACGCTCGGCAACGCGAGACCGCTCGACCAGTGCGTCCAGCACGCGACGACCGAGATGGTCCGCTGGCTGGTCGACGGCTACGGCCTCGATGCCCGCGGCGCGCACGTGCTGCTCGGCCAGGCGGCGCGCTACGACCTCGGCAACGTGTACGACCCCGCGTACACCATGGTGTGCCGCCTTCCGAAGCGCCTGCTCCCCGCGGCGAAGGGCTGCTAGGGCCCCGGCGGCCGGCGCGTGAAGATCGCCCGCGTCGAGGTCTACGGGTACGACCTCCACTACGTCCACGGCACCTACGTCATGTCCGGCGGCCGCGAGTCCGCGGCGCTGCCGAGCACCGTGGTCCGGCTCATCACCGACGAGGGCGCGGACGGGTGGGGTGAGGTGTGCCCGCTCGGGACCACGTACCTGCCCGCGTTTGCCGACGGTGCCCGCGCGGCCATTCGCGAGATGGCACCGGCCCTACTCGGCATGGATCCACGCCAGTTGGGAGCGGTGCACGAGCGGCTCGACGGGTCGCTCGCGGGACACGCCTACGCCAAGAGTCCGATCGATATCGCGTGCTGGGACCTCCTCGGCGCCGCGACCGCTTCGCCCCTGACCACGCTGCTCGGCGGCCGCCGGCAGGCCGAGTTTCCGCTTTATTTTGCGGTCCCGCTCGGAACACCGGCCGACATGGCGGCGTATGCCGCCGCGCGCCGGGCCGAGGGGATTCACCGGTTCCAGCTCAAGGTGGGCGGCCGGCCGCGGGAGGACTTCGCCCGAGTGCAGCGGGTGCTCGAAGCCACGGACGACGACGACATCCTGATCGCGGACGCGAACGGGGGGTGGACGCTGCAGGACGCGATCGTGGCGGTCCGCCTGCTCGAGCCGCTGCAGCGCGTGTACGTGGAGCAGCCGTGCGCGACGCTCGAAGAGTGTCTCGCCGTCCGCCGGCACACCAGCTTGCCGATGGTCCTCGACGAAGTGATCGCGGACGTCCCGTCGCTCCTCCGGGCCGCGGCGGCGGGCGGCCTCGAAGCCTTCAACCTCAAGATCAGCAAAGTGGGCGGCCTCACCAAGGCCCGCCTGCTGCGCGACCTGGCCGACGCGCTTGGACTCCGCGTGACGCTCGAGGATACGTGGGGCGGGGACCTCGTGACCGCCGCCGTCAGTCACCTCGCCGCCAGCACGCCCGCGCGGACGCTGTTCACCGTCTCGTTCATGAACGACTGGGTCCGCGAACATCTCTGCGGGTACGAGCCGCGTTCCCACCGCGGCGTCGGCCGCCCGCCGGAAGGCCCCGGCCTGGGTGTGCGCGTCAACCGGTCGCTGCTCGGGGCCCCGCTGTTCACGACCGCCGCGTAGGATTGGACGCGGTGTCGCGGCGACCGGCCGCGACGCCGGCGGCATAGTTGCACCACCGCCGGACCGGACACACTTCGCAGCGCGGGCGGCGCGCCGTACAGATCTCGCGGCCGTGGCGAACTAGGTACCGGTGGAGCGGCCCGTAGCGCGCGGGCGGGACGAGCGCTTCCATCCAGTCATGTGCGTCTTCAGTCGACATGCGCGCCGGGATCAACCCGAGACGGCGCCCGACACGGTCGACATGGGTGTCCACGGGAAAGGCCGGCTTGCCGAGGCCGAACTGCAGCACGATCGCTGCGGTCTTCGGGCCAACCCCGGGCAGGCTCCGCAGCCACGCGCGGGCCCGATCGCGCGGCCAGCGGCGGAGGAACGCGAGGGAGAGCCGGCCGCGCTCGCGCGCGAGGCGGCGCAGCACGGCGTGGATCCGGGGCGCCTTCAATGCGGCCAGGCCCGCGGGCCGGATCGCCGCGGCGATCCGGGAGGTCGATGCCGCCCGCACCGCCTCCCACGTTCGAAGCCGCCGCCTCAGCCGCGCGTACGCCCGGTCGCTGTTCGTGTCGCTCGTGTGCTGCGAGAGGATGGTGCCGATCAGCATGCCGAGCGGGTCGCGCGAACGCCACGGCCGCAGACGGTACCGCCGGCGCAGCACGCCGTCCACGGCCCCGGCCTTGCGGCGGAGCCGGACTGGCACTTTCGGCCGCGCCGATGCGGCCGAGCGAGTCATAGCCCCGAGTTTCATGGAATGACGCATCGCGTTCCTTCCGGCCAAGATTCGTCGACGTCTATCATCGGCGCGGCGGAAGGAGTCCGTCACCCTCCTGACGGACCTCCGCAACGTGGTCACGGACGGAAGGTTTGATCGGACGTGAAGGCCCACTTCGCGGTGGGGCGCGACTCGGCCGCGACGTCCATCGGTTCGCAGTCCCAGGCACTGCCCGCGACCCCCCGGGTCGTGCGGGGCGGAGGGGACCAACCGGTCCGCGGTCTCCGCCACGCCGCGGGCCGCCTCAGGCGCAACCCGCTCGCTCTCGCGTCCCTCGCGTTCTTGATCCTCGCGTACGGGAGCGCCGTGCTCGCCGCGTACATCGCGCCGCATTCGCCCACAAAGATGGACCTTGGCGCCTTCCTTGCGCCGCCGGGCCCCGGGCACGTGCTCGGGACCGATGAAAGCGGGCGGGACGTGCTGAGCCGGCTGATGTTCGGCGGGCGGGTGAGCCTGGCGGTGGGGCTGGCCGCCGTGGTGGTCTCGGTCGTGGTCGGCGTCGCGGTGGGGCTGACGACCAGTTACTTCGCCGGCTGGCTCGACATTGCGCTCATGCGCCTGACCGACGCGATGCTGACGATCCCGACGTTCTTTCTCCTGCTGGTCGTCATGGCGTTCTTCGGTTCGAGCCTGCAGAACGTCGTCCTGGCGATCGGCCTGACGTCCTGGATGGGCGTCGCGCGCCTCGTGCGGGGAGAAATCCTCCGCGTCAAGGCGTCGGACTTCGTGGAGGCGGCCCGCGCCATGGGCGCCTCGCCGCGGCGCATGATGATGAAGCACCTCCTCCCGCAGGCAGGCTCGCAGATCATCGTTGCGGCGAGCCTGGGCACCGGCGGCGCCATTCTCGCCGAGTCCGCCCTCAGCTACCTCGGTCTGGGCGTCCAGCCCCCCACGCCATCGTGGGGCAACATGTTGAGCGGCGCGCAAAACTACATCTGGCAGGCGCCGCAGTTGGCAGTCTACCCCGGCGCGCTCATTCTCCTGACGGTCTTGGCGTTCAACTTCCTCGGGGAGGGGTTCCGCGACGTGTTTTCCGTGAAGGACTGAAATTGGAAACGGTCGAAGGCCGACTCGCCGGCGCTGCCGCCGATCGCGGCGGCCGGCGAGTTGCCCTGCGAAGTCGAACGCGCCGTCGAGAGGGGTGATTCCTCTGAGCGATCACGCGCACCGTTTGGCACGGCGTACGCTGCTGAAGGGGGCCGCGGCACTGGGCGGCCTTGCCGCGGCGGGAGGTTCCTTGACCTGGACCCGCGGCGCCGCGGGGACGGCCAGGGCCGCCGGGACGAACGCGCTCCTGTTTCCGCTGATCAGCAATCCGACCCCGAACCCGGTGCGACTGCCGGGCGGACTGTCCTCCATCCTGCTGAACAAGAACCTCTTCAGCCAGCTCGTGCGGCCGCACCCGATGACGGATCAACCGGTGCCGGACCTCGCCAGGTCGTGGGAGATCAGCAAGGACGGGCTGACGTACACATTCCATCTACGGGACGCCCTCTTCCATGACGGGCGGCCGGTCACCGCAGGCGACGTCAAGTTCACGCTGGACGCCATTATGGACAAGAAGGTCAACGCGGCCTTCCGCACCAACCTCGGCCCGCTTAAGTCGACGGAGGCCGTCGACGACCACACCGTCCGCATTACGATGGAGGAGCCGTATGGGCCGTTCCTGACCATGCTGCAGTACAACGTCATGATCATGCCCGAGCATGCGCTCAAGGGCCAGGACTTCAACAGGCCCACCGCGTTCGTGGAGCACCCTATCGGCAGCGGGCCGTACATGTGGAAGGAATTCGTGCAGGGCGACCATCTGACGCTGACCAAGTTCGACAAATTTTGGGACGGGACCCCGAGGATCCCCCAGGTCATTTACGAGATCATCCCCGACGTCAACACGCAGATCGCCAAGCTGAAGGCCGGCGAACTCGACTTCGTCATGGTCGAACCGTCGCAGATCGCGACTATCAACCACGGTGGCGTGCAGATGTCCTACGCGAACCAGACCAACTACTACTACCTCGGCATCAACGACCAGACCCCACTGTTCAAGGACCCGCGGGTCCGGCAGGCCATGGCGCTCGCGCTGGACCGGGAGCGGATTCTCAAGGAAGTATTCCTCAATCACGGGCGCCTGGTTGCGAGCCCGATCTCGCCGCCGATGAGGTGGGCCTTCGATTCCGGTCTGCGGCCCTGGCCGTACGATGTCGCCAAGGCGAAGGCGCTGCTCGCCGAAGCCGGCGCCAAGATGGAGAACGGGGTGCTGGCGCTCAACGGGCAGCCGTACAAGTTCAAGATTCTGGTCGACATCGGCAACCCGACGCGCAAACAGCTCGGCCTCATCGCGCAGCAGCAGTGGCAGGAGCTCGGCATGCAGCCCCAGATGGACTTCCAGGAATTCAACAATTGGTACGACATGACAGGCGACATGAGGTTCGACACGGCGGTCGAGTGGTGGATCACGCCCAACGATCCGAACGCGCTCCAGAACGGCTACCAGAGCCGGCACGACGGACCCAGCCCGGACCACCCGAACTTCAACGACCCCATGACCGACCAGCTCTTTGCCCAGGGCGTTCGCCTGTCGACGCCGGCCGAGCGCAAGCCGATCTACGACAAACTGCAGGCGCGCCTTAGGGAACTGCAGCCGGACGTGTTCCTGAATTTCCCGAACGAGGTGCGCGGCTTCAGCGCCCGCGTCCACGGCTTCGGGGCCGTCGGCATTCGCGACGCGCTCTACTGGACGTACAAGTGGACGCTCGACTAGCCGGGACCTGACGCGCGGCTCCGGCGGGCGGCCCGGCCGCCCCGCCGGAGCCCGGTGTGGTGAAGGAGATCCTGCGGCGTGTCGCGGTACATCCTGGGCCGCGTGGCGCAGTCGCTGGTGCTGCTCTTCCTCGTCGCGGTCATCACGTTTGCGCTGATCCACGCGGCGCCGGGCGGCCCCGGCATCATGATGAACGATCAGAAACTCACGGCGGCCGAGATGAAGGCGATGGCCGCGAATCTCGGGCTGGACCGGCCGCTGTACGTGCAGTTCGGGGACTGGCTGGCGCAGCTCGCCCAGGGCAACCTCGGGATCGCCTACACGTCGGACCTTCCGGTCACCCGGATGATCGCGGCGCGGCTGCCCGCGACGCTGCTGCTCGGCGCGTCGGCCCTGTTTCTCTCGCTCGCCATCGCGATCCCCGTGGGCATCGTGACGGCGATCCGGCCGCGGTCCATTGTGGACAACGTAGTGTCGGCGCTGAGTTTCGTCGGTGTCTCGACGCCGGTGTTCTGGCTCGGGCTCATGCTCATCATCGTGTTTGCCGTCGACCTCAAGGTCATGCCGGCGGCGGGCATGCGGACCCAGGGTGCCGCGCTCACGACGCCGGATCTCCTGCGGCACCTCGCCATGCCCGCCTTCGTCCTGGCGACGGCGTTTATGGCCGGGTTTTCCCGATACGTCCGGACCGCGATGATCGAAGTGCTGGCCCAGCCGTACGTGCGCACGGCGCACAGCAAGGGCCTCTCCGGGCGCGTCGTCCTCTACCGGCACGCCCTGCGCAACAGCCTGATCCCGCTGGTGACGATGGTGGGTCTGGCGCTGCCGCTCCTGATCGGCGGGGCGGCGATCACCGAGCAGGTCTTCGCCTGGCCGGGGATGGGACAGTTGGCGGTGCAGGCCGCCTACTCGCACGATTATCCGCTGATCATGGGAATCACGATCGTCGTCGCCGCGGCGGTCATCGGAATCAACCTGCTGACCGACCTCAGCTACGCTGTGATCGACCCGAGAATTGACCTCGACCTACGGGCGGGGCAGGCTGGTGGGTAACTACGATCTCATCGTGGGCGGGGGCCGCGTCGTGACGTCGTCGGACGTGCGGCCGCTCGACATCGGCGTGCGCGACGGCGTGATCGAGACGGTCGCGGCGCCGGGGACTCTCGGAGCCGCCGGGAACACCATCGACGCCTCGGGCAAGGTCGTTCTGCCGGGCGTCATCGATCCGCACGTCCACTGCCGGATCCACAGCCACCACGTGGACGACCTCCCGACGGTCCTCGAAGCCGCCGCGGCCGGCGGTGTGACCACCGCCATCGTCCACCTGCTGCCGAGCGCGACGGTCGCGGCCACGCCGCTCGATCTGCTGGAAGAATTTCGCGACCTCGGCCGGCGCACGGCGCCGATCGACTTCACGTTCCACGCCTGGCTGCCCGAGCGTCCCGGGACCCTCGACCAGATCCCGGCGCTCATGGCGGCCGGCATTCCGTCCTTCAAACTGTTCCTCGCGTACAAGTCGATCGGACGCATGGCGTCGGACGGTTTCCTGCTGCGCGCCATGGACGCGATCGCGTCCGCGGGCGGGACGCTGCTGGTCCACGCCGAGGACGGCGAGTTGATCGATCTGCGGATCGCGTTCCAGCGGGAGCGCGGTAGGGTCGCGCCTTCGGACTACCGCTGGACGCATCCCGACGACGCGGAGTGGATCGCCGTGGCGAAGGCGCTCGGCTATGCGCGCTCGGCGGGATGCCCGCTGTACGTGGTGCATGTCAGCACACCGCGCGGCGCCGATCTCATCGACGAAGCCCGGCAACAAGGGCAGCGGGTCTGGGCCGAGACGTGTGCGCAGTATCTCGAACTGACCGACGAGGCGCTCGAGCGCTGGGGACCGCTCGCGAAGATCAGTCCGCCGCTGCGCGACGGCGCGGCCAACGAGGGCCTGTGGCGGCATCTTGCGGCCGGGCGCATCGACGCCGTCGGATCCGACCACTCGCCGCATTCCCGGGAGACCAAAGCGCCGGGCTACCGGGACATCTTTGACGCCTGGTACGGCGCGCCCGGCGTGCAGACGCTTCTGCCCGTGATGTGGGACGCGTTCCGCCGCCGGGGCCTGCCGCCGCCGCTCCTGGCCCGCGTGATGAGCGAGGCGCCGGCCCGGATCTTCGGGCTCGAGCGCAAAGGCGCGATCGCGCCGGGTCTCGATGCCGACCTGGTCATCATGGACCCCGACCGGGAGGTCGAGCTGCGGGGCGGTGAGCAGATCGGGCAGAGCCGCTACACGCTGTACGAGGGGCGCCGTGTCCGGGGCCGGCCCGTCGTGGTGCTTCGCCGCGGCGAGGTGCTCGTCGAGGCCGGCGTCCCGCGGCGCGGACACGGCGGCGGGCGGTTCGTGGCGCGGCGGCCGCCGGGCGCGGCGTAGGTCTCCATCGCTGATGGGTGGATCGTTTCACGTCGGCGATCGCGTCGCGTGGAACTTGGAGGCCGGCCGGGTGCGCGGCCGGATCATCCGGAAGGTGACCTCGGTCATCCGCGCCGTGTGGCTTCTTGACGGCCCGAGACGGACGCGCTATTATTCAACCACATGGTTGAGCACTCCAAGCGGCGGCTGGACCACGTGTTCGCGGCCGTCGCCGATCCGACCCGGCGCGCCATCCTGACGCGCCTGCGCAAGGGCCCCGCCACCGTGGGTGAACTCGCCCGCCCGTTCCCCGTCTCGCTGAACGCCATCTCCAAGCATGTCAAAGTGCTGGAAGGCGCCGGGCTGGTGCGGCGGCGCGTCGTCGGCCGCCGGCATTACTGCGCCGTCGAGCCGAAGGCGCTGGACGAGGCCGCGGCGTGGCTGACGCACTACCGCGCCTTCTGGACCGCGCGGCTCGACGCCCTGGAACGTCATCTGCTGAAGCGCAGGCGGTCTCACTGACGCCGCCGAGGCCGTGAGCGGCGAGGCGCGCGGGGCCCGGCCGCCGGGGACAGTGGTGATTCGCCGGGTGCTGCCGGCGACCCGCGAGGAGGTCTTCGCGGCCTGGACCGACGTGGAGAGCATGCGGGAATGGATGTGTCCAAGCGACGGTCACACGGCCGAGGCGCAGCTCGATCCGCGCGTGGGCGGGTCGTACCGGATCGTCATGCGCGATCGGGCCGGTGTCTACGAGCACACGGGCGAGTACCTGCTGGTAGAGCCGCCGGCCAAGTTGGTGTTCACCTGGATCGCGAAGAGCACCAACAACCGTCCGACGATTGTGACCGTCGAGCTCTTTCCCCACGAACGCGGGTGTGAACTCGTCCTGACGCACGAGCGGCTTCCGGAAGGCGAGATCGAGGAGCGACATCGAGGCGGGTGGGAGCACATCGCGGATCGCCTGGCCGCCCATCTCGTGAGACGCCAGACCGACGGGGAGGGACGCCGTGCCTAAGACGATCCGGCAGACCGCCACCTTCAACGCGAGCCCGCGGGCCGTGTACGAAGCGCTGATGGACTCCCGCAAGCACGCCGCGTTTACCGGGATGCCGGCCCGGATCGACCGGCGTCCGGGAGGCCGCTTCACCGCCTACGGAGGCTACCTCGAGGGTGTGACAGTGGATCTTGTGCCCGGCAAAAAGATCGTACAGTTCTGGCGGTCGAGGAACTGGCCCCCGTACCATTACTCCACGGTCACGTTTGCGCTGGCCCCGGTCCGCGGGGGCACGCGACTCCGGTTCACCCAGCAGGGCGTGCCCAACAACGATTACCGCGCCAAGCGCAGCGGCTGGGTGAGCTCGTACTGGAACAAGATGCGGCGGTTCCTGGAGCGGTAGCGGCGGCCGGCCCGCACCGCGGCCGCGCACCCGGGGGGGCGGCTCCGCCGGAACCACGCGGACGCGTGGCATAATAGTCGGCGTGAACCGCTTCTTGCGTGTCGCACCGGCCGTCTTGCTGCTGCTCGCACTCTGGGCCGGGCGTCCGGCTGTGCCCGCGGGCATCGCCGGCGCACCGCCCGGCTCCCGGCATCCGCGCGTGGCGATCGTGTTCGAGCACGCCGGCGCCAATCTCGCCGAGTTGCAGCCGATCTACGCGATGCACCGCCCGTTCGCGCTCGGCATCTTCCCCCATATGCGCTACTCGGCGCAGATCGCCCGTGAGGCGTCGTCCCACGGCCTCGTCCCGATGCTGCACCTGCCGATGGAATCGAACACCCCGGCCGACCTCGGGCCGGTGAGCGGCATCGTGTGGGTGCGCATGAGCGATGCGGAGATCGCCCGCGTCGTCACAGGCGATCTGGACAGCGTGCCGGGTGTCGTGGGTGTGGACAATCACGGCGGCTCCCGTGCGACCGAGGACCCTCGGGTCATGCGCGCGGCGCTCGCGGTGATCAAGGCCCGCGGCCTGTGGTTCGAGGAGAACCGGAACAGTCCGCGGTCGGTCGCTCCCGAGGCCGCCCACGCACTCGGCCTGCGCGCCCTGCAGGTGAGCGCGTACCTCGATCAGCCGCCGGACGGCATCGCGACTAAGCTTCGGGGGCTCATCGCCACGGCGCGGCGCGAGGGCTGGGCCGTCGGGGTCGGCCACATCGTCACCGGTACCCCCCAGATCGTCCGGCGGCTCCTGCCGGAGTTTGACCAGGCCGGCGTCGAGATCGCCCCGCTGACGGAGCTGGCCGCGGCGGTAGCGCCGTAAATACGTGACCGAAACGCGGGGCGGAGCAGCCTAGCTCAGCGCGGTTGGATCAGCGGTAGACCCCGTTGTGCCCCACGCTCATGCGGCCTGGCTGCGGGAACAACGCAAGCCCGTGCGGGTTGGCGCCCGTCTTGATCCGCTGGAGCACTTCGCCCGTTACGGTGTCGATGACCGTCACCGACGCGTGGAACCGGTTGGACACCCAGAGCTGCTGGCCGTCGGGAGAGATCTGCATCATGTCGGGACTGCCGCCGACGGCCCACTTCTCGCGGACCCGGCGCGTGGCCGTATCGATGACGGAGATCGTGCCCTCCAGCCGGTTGCTGACATACAGGGACTTGGTATCGCGGCTGACCACCAGGCCGTGCGCGCCGTGACCGGTGGAGATGAACTCGATCTCCTTCATCGCCAGCGGATCGATCACCGACACCCCGTGCCGGCCCTGGTTCGCGACGTAGAAGACTGAACCGTCGGGCGAGAGCCGCACGTCGATCGGCAGGCCGCCGACGTTGACCTGCCCGACGTAGGACAACTGCCGCGTGTCGACTTTTACGACGAAGCCGCTGTATTCCGTGCTGGCCATGAGATAGCCGCCGTCTGCGGAAAAGTCCATGTGGTCGACGCCCGACCAGGGGATCGGCACGCTCTTCAACAGCTTCCACGTCTTCGGATCCCGGAAGTCCAGGCGGTTGAAGCGCTCCGCGACGACAATCGCCTTCGTGCCGTCGGGCGTGAAGTAGAGATTGTACGGATCCGGTACCGGGATGGTCTTGACGGGCTTCCCGCTCAGCGGGTCGATCTCTGTGAGCGTGTTCGACATCGTGTTGTTCACGTACAGCCGTGTCATGTCCCAGGACGGGGTGATGTGCTCCGGCTCCCGCCCGACCGGGAAATGGTCGGTGACCTTGCCCGATGACGGGTCAATGACGTCGACCGACCGTCCCAACTCGTTGGGCACGTAGACGCGCTCGGGTATGCCGGCGAGCTCCGTCGACACGTGCGTGGACATGGCGCCGCTATAGACGTTGCGGCGGTTGTCCGGCTCCGCGGGAGCGGGTCGGGCCGCGGGCGCCGGCGACCGGCCCGAGGGGCCGGACGTGACGCCGGCGTGCGAACCGCAGCCGGAGACCGCCAGCGCGGCGCCGATCATTCCGGCGAGCAGCACCGGGCCGCGGCTCCGGCGGTTCACTGCGGCCGGGCGCACTGCGCGCACCATCCGTGCACGATCAAGGATGCCGTCCTCGGTGTAAAGCCCCGCGCCGCCCGTCGCACCAGCGGCATCAGCACCGTCGGATCCACGGCCAGGTCGACGACGCGCCGGCAGCGGTCGCAGACGACGTGGCCGTGGGGTGCGGTGTTCCGCTCCCAATGCGTCGCGCCCCGTGGCAGGCGCAGCGGCGCGAGCAGCCGCAGGTCGGCGAGTTCGTGGAGGATCGCATAGACCGTCTTGAGCGCGAGTCCCGGGACGGCGCCGCGCAGCTCTTCGGCGGTCGGGTGCCCCTCGGCGCGCTCCAGTGCGCGAAAAATCGCGATCCGCTGAGCGGTGATGTTTCGGCCCTCGGCTCGAAACGCGGCGACCGCCTCGTCTGCTAAAAACTGGCCCACTCGAATTTGCCACCCATTTACCGGTGCCAGATTGTCACAATTTGCCTGCGGCCCTTACTGTACACGGTTCGCAGGCGGTCCAGACGCTTCGCGCGCTTGACGGCTATTCTTGACCATAGCACTCTAGAATTTGCCGGGCAAACGCACCGGTGCGGAGGCGAATTGGCGCCGCTTCTACGCGCTTCTCGCGCTTCCATGCGGAGGAGTCAACTCGCATGACGCTGTGGCAGACCGCCGCCCTCGGGGCAATCGCGGGATTTACCATCTATCTGGGTCTTCCGGTCGCCCGCCTGGGGCCGCGGACGCGAACGCTTCAAAATCTGCTCAACGCGCTGGCGATAGGCGTGCTTCTGTTCCTGGTGTGGGACATCTTGTCCAAGGCGCAGGAGCCGATCGACGAGGCGCTCAGAGCCGCGATGAAGTCGGGCCATTGGAGCATGTTCGGTTCGCTCATCCTCATGCTGGTGCTGGGCCTCGTGCTCGGGCTCGTCGGCTTGGTCATGTTCGCCGATGCGGCCAGGCGCCGTTCCGCCCCGGCCATGCCTCCGGCGCATCAACTGACCTTGTTGATCGCCGCGGGGCTCGGGCTGCACAACTTCTCCGAGGGGCTCGCCATCGGACAGGCTGCGTCCACTGATGCGATTGGGTTTGCCATCATCCTCATCATCGGGTTTGGACTGCACAATATCACCGAAGGGTTCGCCGTGGCCGCTCCGGGTCGCCGCGGCCGGCCTGGTCCCCTCCTGGGGGTTTCTCGCCACCGCGGGCCTGATCGGCGGCGGGCCGACGTTTCTCGGGACGGTCATCGGATTTCGCGTCAACTCGCCGCAGGCGTTTGTACTGCTTCTCGCACTGGCGGCCGGCGCGCTTTTCTACGTCATCGGCGAGATGTTCGCCGTCGGCCGGCGTTTTCAGCAGCCGCCGGCGTCCGCGTGGGGCATCGTGATCGGTTTTCTCGCCGCGTATGCCACGGATTTGATTCTGACGATCGACGGCGCGTAGAGCCACCCGGCCGGTCAGCGGGAGGCCGACAGCGCCTTCTCGATGATCACGGAGAGTTGCTCGTACGTGAGCGCGCCGGTCGCCTTCTCGCCGTTCACCACAAAACTCGGTGTCGCGTTGATGCCCTGTTGTTGCGCTTCCCGCGCGGCCGCGTCGAGCCCGGCCTGCGACCCCGGACTCGCCAGGCACTCTCCGAACACGGCCCGGTCCATGCCCGCGTCGCCGGCCCATCGCTCGAGTCGCGCCGTGTTGAAGGTCCCGGTGTTTTCCCCGTCCTGATGCTGGTACAGGATGGCGAAGTACTCCCAAAACTTGCCCCGCTGTTGCGCGCACCATGCCGCCCGTCCCGCGAGGGTGGATTCGGGGCCGATGAAGGCCAGGGTGTGCCAGACGATGCGCGCCTTGCCCGGTACGACGTAGGACGCGATGATGCGCGGTTCGGTTTGCCTCACGAACTCGCCGCAGTAGGGGCACTGAAAATCGCCGAACTCATCGATCGTGACCGGCGCTTTCGGCGATCCCAGGGTCGGCTCGCCGGTGGCGCTGGTGCCCTGCGGGACGCCGGGCGGTACGATCGTTTCTGGCGCGCGGCCCGGCCGATTCACCAGGAAAAAAATGACTGCCGCCGCGACGATCACAACAGCGGCCGTGCCGGCGATCCATAACCAGGGGCGTGGCCGGGGGCGCGTCGGCGACTGAGACCGCGGCGGACGGGACGGTCGCGCGCTCATGCCAGTGGAGTATAACATCAGGACGGCCCGGACCGCTGAAGCACAGGGCCCGCAGGCAGGGGGACGAAACATGCCGACCGTGGACGCGGCGCCCGCGCGCCGGTGGATGGCGATGACGGCGCTCGCGCTGGCGGGCTTCGCCGACGCGCTCTACCTGACGGGGTATCACTACAATCCCGCGGTGCGGGCCTGCGTGGGCTCCGGCGGCTGCGAGGCGGTCAACGGCAGCCGCTTCGCCACGCTTGCCGGCGTGCCCGTCGCCCTCATCGGAACGGCGGGCTACGTTCTGATTCTGGCCGCACTCACGGCCCGCCGGTGGGGGCCGCCGCACGGCCGCCGCGCGGCCGGCTACGCCGCGTACGTCCTCGCCGCGGCCGGCACCGCGTTTTCGCTCTACCTTACTGCACTCGAAGCGTTTGTGCTCCACGCGTACTGTACGTGGTGTCTTTTTTCCGCGGCGGTAATCACGGCCGTGTGTGTGGTCGCGACCATCGATCTGGCGGCCGGGTCCCCCTGATCGAGACCCCCTCCGCGATGAATCGAGACGGCCGTGGTGCCCAACTCTATGGCGGACGGACGCGATTTCACGAGGCCGGCCGGACGGCCGGCCCGAGGTAGCGCCGGAACCAGTCCGCCGCTAAATGCGCCACGGTCTCGAGCGCGCCCGGCTCTTCGAACAGATGCGTGGCGCCGGGCACGACCGTCAGGCGCTTCTCGGCCCGGATGTGCCGAAGGGCCTCCTCATTCACGGCCAGCACGGTGCGATCGTGCCCGCCGACGATGAGCAGGGTGGGCGCGCTGACGGTCCCGAGCATGTCGCGCGCGAGGTCCGGACGTCCGCCTCTGGAGACGATGGCTCCCACCGCCGCGGGATGCTCGGCGGCCGCAACCAGCGCGGCCGCCGCACCCGTGCTCGCGCCGAAGTAGCCGATGCGCAGGTCGCGCGTCGCCCCGGCCGCCAGCAGCCAGTCGGTCGCGGCGATGAGGCGTGCCGCGAGAAACGCAATGTCGAAACGGAGGTGCGCCGCCGACGCGTCGACGGCTTCCTCCGGCAGCGTGAGCAAATCGATCAACAGCGTGGCGAGCTGCGCTTCGTGCAGAGTCTGCGCGACGAATCTGTTGCGCGGGCTGTGACGCCCGCTGCCGCTTCCGTGCGCGAACAGCACGATCGCGCGGGCTCCCGCGGGGATGACCAGCGTCCCGTCGAGCGCGGCCGAGCCGGTGAGGATTCGTACGGGCTGTTCATCCCACGCCGCGGGCGCCGGGGACCGCCGCGTCATCACGCATCACCGGCTCGGCCGTGGGGCTGTGGCGGCGGGCCCGGCCGGCCTATGCTCCGCGCACGCAGGCGAACAGCGTGCGCCGGTAATTGCCGTGATAGGCGCCGGCGTCGTCGCCGTCGGCGCCGAGCGGCACGACACGGGTGAACGAGGTGTGCCGGCGGATGAAGTCGATGACGAAGGCATCGTTCCACGCGGACAACGCACCGCGCCACCACCGCTCGTGCGCCTGCCCTGTATCCAGGAAGAGGCACGATCCGGTGATCCGGTCGACCTGCCGCAGCAATTGTTCTGGACCCGCCGCGCCGCGCTTCAGGACGAAATGATGCAGCACGCTGAGCAGGAGCACCACGTCCCAGGTCCGATCGCACCCGGACAAGAACGTACGCACGTCGCTGTGCACCGTCTGCTCGGTTCCAAGGCCGTAGGCGATCCGTCCGATCTTGAGCGCGGCCAGGTCCGCGTCCACGCCCGTCGCCGCACTCCCCCGTGAGGCGAACTCGCGGACAAACCAGCCGTACGAGCACGCGAGATCGAGGACGGACAGCGTCGCAGGCGGGCGCCCCGTGGCGTCGAGGAAGTCCAGCATCATCGCGAGACGGTCCCGGCAGCGCCGTACGAGGCGCCAGCCGCCGTCAAACTCCGCGCCCTCGATCGGTTGGTAGAGCTCGCGGCGGCCGTGCGTCTGGGCGCAGGTCAGCACCAGCGACTGCAGCGTGGTCGGCGTCCGCCGGCGCCGTACCGCGGCCTCCGCCTCGCGGCGGCCCAGCGCCCACGCGACGGCCAGGCGGTGGTGGCCGTCGGCAATTTGCAGGACGTCGGGCGTCAGCGTCTCGCGGACCACCGGAAGCGACCCCGGCGCGGAATGCCGGCCGCGGTGCATAAACGGGACCTCGGTCGTGTCGCCGCGCGCGGTGCGTTCGTAGAGATCGACAAACGCGCGCGCCTGTGCCGCGATGCCGTCGGCGGTCCGGTGGCCGAAATAGCTGCCGCACAGGCGCACGACATGCGCCGCGTTCTGGAAGTACGGCGTCAACTCAAAGCGATGCCGTTCGAAGAGCCGTTCGCCGAGCCTCCGATACTGCTCCAGCAGGTCCACGTGCGGCGAGTCCGCCAGCGGCATCGAGGCCCGGCGCGGGTTCGCGGTGGCGTCGCCCCAGCGTCCCGCGTTGAACTGCCCCTCGCCACCCATGAGCGTTTTGCGGAGGTCGATGGGTCTGACACGCGGCATGCGCGCGATGGCCGGCCACGGCGTGCGGCGGCTCGGGGTGGACGATTCTCTGGCTCGCCAGATCGCCGGGATCAAGTCTTGGAGAGAACGCATGGGCTGTCGTGGGACGCTTCGGTCCCGTCGCGTGCACACCCTCGGAGCCCGCGGCCGGGCTCGACCGCGGCCATGCCGTCCGAGCATTCCGGGCACCCAAGCGACGATCGAAATTGCTCTGATGAGTACCGTCACCCGGCCATGGCATCGCGTCAGTGATGATATAGTGGCGGCGGGGGGCATGGTGCGCGGCATTCTCGCGGTTTTGATTCTGACGGCCGGAGTCACCGGCTCGGCGGCCGTCACATACGCCGAGCGCTCCGGGCTGGGCGTGACCATCGCGCCCCTTGAGATGGTGGGGCCTGGGCAGATCGCGATCGACGTCACCGTCTACGGACTCCAACCCGGCCTGGATCCCACGATCGAGGCGACGATGACCGCCGGTAACTTCGTGGTCCAAGCCCCGCTCGGGCCGGCCGTCGCCGCGCGTCTGCCCGGGGTCCTGGATCTGCGCGCCGGGACGTTTCGCCTCGGCGGTGTGACGATGCTGCACTTCGCCCCGATGCCGCCCCCGACGCAGAACGTGCCGCTCTCGGTGGACGTGACCCTGCGTCAGGGCGGCGCGGCAGCGAGCGGCCGCAGAACCGGCGCGCTGCTGCTCCCCACCGTCATCGTCCCCGGGTATCTGAATGATCTCAGCACCAAGCCGGACCCCGACCTCGTGACCGCTCTGGAGCAGCGGGGGTATCGCGTCACGAGGGGCTCGCGAACGGTGTTCTGGTTCACGTATCCCTCCCGGCGTTTTCCTTTGGAAGACGGAGCGCGCGCGCTGGCCGCCTATGTCCGGCGGACCGTACTGCCGTCCGTCTATGCCGGCCGTATCAACGTGGTGGGCTACAGCGAAGGCGGTCTCATCGCACGATGGGCCCTCGCGTTCGACCCCGACTGGGCGCACCTCGTGCACCAGTTCATGATGGTGGGCGTGCCGAACGAGGGCGCGGCCGCCACGTATGTCTATGGCTGGTATCCCGCGCTGGCCCGCATTGCCGCCACCCCCGCCGCGCGCGCCATGTTCCCGACGTATCCGTTTTGGCGTCCGGCCCCCGAGGCCCCCTGGACCGTTCCTCCGGACGGAGGCAACTCTGCGCTCATCCGGCTCAACGCGCAGCCGCTGCCGGACGGCGTCCGCTTCTACGCGTTTTATGGGAGCGGCACCCGGACCACCTGGGCGGGCTTGACCGGCCGGCTTCCCGACGTGACATACTCGTACGGGCCCGGCGACGGCGTTGTGTTGGTGGCGAGCGCACTCGGGTTGCCCGTCTACGGCGGCGGCGGGGTGCCCGGGTTCGCGGACCGTCTCATCAAGGTGGACCTCGGCGACGCCAAACATCTGTCGCTGATGCATGCCGCGATGTCGAAGATCGCCGATGCGCTGGCTAGCGAGGGGATCGACGCCAGCGGCCGGAGGTGAGGCCCGCGGCCACGGTCCCAGGTAAGACATCTCCCGTTCTGCCGCGCGAGCGCGGTATCATAAGGGTGGCGGGGCGCGGCGCCGGGAGGTCGGATGAGCACCATGAAGACGCTGGCGATAGTGGTGGGCGGCGGTCCGTCGCCCGGCATCAACGCGGTGATCGCCGCGGCCACGATCGAGGCGCGCAATCACGGGCTCAATGTCCTCGGCGTGCAGGGCGGCTTCCGGCCGCTCGTGGCCGGGGACACCGGCCGCGCCCGGCCGCTCGATATCCACGACGTCTCGCGCATCCACTTCGAGGGCGGCTCGATTCTCGGCACGTCGCGCGTGAACCCGGCGAAGACGCCGGACGATCTGCGGCGCGTCGTCGAATCGCTCCGGCGCCTGGACGTGTCGTACCTCGTGACAATCGGCGGCGACGACACGGCGTTCGGCGCGTCGCGGGTGTCGACCGTGATGACGGGCCAACTCGCCGTCGTGCACGTCCCCAAGACAATTGACAACGACCTGCCGCTGCCGCCGGGTATTCCCACCTTTGGTTTCACCACGGCGGTCAACGTCGGCAAGAACCTGGTCCACAACCTCATGCAGGACGCCGCGACGACGGGCCGGTGGTTCTTCGTCACCGTGATGGGCCGGCACGCCGGACACCTCGCGCTCGGGGTCGCGGGCGCCGCGGGAGCGACGCTCGCCGTCATCCCCGAGGAATTCCGGCGGGAGGACTTCCCGGCGGGACACCTGCCGCTGGATCGCGTGGCCGATATCTTGGAGGGAGCGATCATCAAGCGGCTGGCCGACGACCGCGAACATGGGGTCGCGCTGCTCGCCGAAGGCCTCTTGGAACTGCTGGATCCGGCGACGCTCGGCGGTGCGCAGCGCGACAGCTACGGGAATTTGCGGCTGGCCGAATTGGACCTGGCTCAACTGCTGCGCGACCGTGTGGCGCGGCGTCTGCCCCGTGACCTTCCGGTCTCGATCGTCGCCCAGGACCTCGGCTACGAACTGCGGTGCGCGCCGCCCGACGGTTTCGACATCCAGTACTGCCGCGGCCTCGGATACGCCGCGATTCGCTTTCTGCTGCAGGGCGGCAGCAACGCGATGGTCACGGTGCAGGGTGAGCGCTTGGTCCCCATCGCATTCGCGGACATTCTGGACCCGGCGACCGGCCGCGTCCGCGTGCGCCGCGTCGACGTGCAATCGGAGATGTACGGCGTCTATCTCTCGTACATGATCCGGCTGCGCCCCGACGACTTCGCCGATCCCGAGCGCATCCGGGCGCTGGCGAAGGCCGGCCGGCTCTCCGAGGACGAGTTTGCGAAACGCTTTCGCGCCGTGGCCGAGGCCTTGCCGCTCGCGGCGCTGCCGGCCGCGGGACCGCGCAGCGCCTGAGGATGACCCGGCGTCCCGCGGCGCGGCCCGCGCGGCCCGTCGCGAGAACGCACTGTGAAGGCGGTGGTGGCGGATGAACCTGAACGCGATGCTCGAGACGGCGCGGGCCCTCACGGCGCCTGGGAAGGGCATTCTGGCGGCGGACGAGAGCCACGGCACGATCGGCCGGCGTTTCGCCGCGGTGGGCGTGGAGAATACACCGGAGAACCGCCGACAGTACCGCCAGTTGCTTTTTCAAACGCCGGGCATCGCCGATCCGCTGAGCGGGGTCATTCTCTTCGACGAGACGATTCGCCAGCGCGCCGACGACGGAACGCCCTTCCCGGCGCTTCTCACGCGCTTGGGTATCGTGCCGGGCATCAAGGTCGACGCCGGCGCGAAGCCGCTCGCGGGCGCGCCCGAGGAGCGCATCACGGAGGGGCTCGACGGTCTGCGTGAGCGCTTGGCCGAATACCGCGGGCTCGGCGCGCGATTTGCGAAGTGGCGGGCGGTAATCGAAATCGGCGAGGGCCGGCCCAGCGCCTATTGTCTGTCCGCGAACGCACACGCGCTCGGCCGGTACGCGGCGCTCTGCCAGGAGGCCGACATCGTGCCGATCGTCGAGCCCGAGGTGCTGATGGACGGGGCGCATACGATCGAGCAGTGCTTCGACGCCACGGAGGCCGCGCTCGACGATCTCTTCCGCGCGTTACGGGACCAGCGCGTCGTGCTGGAGGCGGTGTTGCTCAAACCCAACATGGTGGTGTCCGGCGCGAAATGTCTGCGCCAGGCCGGCGTAGAGGAGGTGGCGGAGGCGACCGTGCGGTGCCTGCGCCGGACGGTCCCGGCCGCCGTGCCCGGAGTGGTGTTCCTCTCCGGGGGCCAGTCGCCCGAGCGCGCAACGCAGCACCTGAACGCGATGAATTCGATGCCGGACCCGCGCCCGTGGGTCCTGAGTTTCTCCTTCGCCCGCGCGCTGCAGGCGCCGGCCCTGGAAACCTGGCGGGGATCGCCGGCCGCGGTCGAGGTGGCGCAGGAGACCTTCCTCCATCGGGCGAGGCTGGTCTCGGCCGCGCGGGAAGGACGGTACACCGCGGCGATGGAGCAGGTCGGCGTCGGAGCCGGCGGAAGCCGCCGCTGAGTCCCGCGACGGGGTCTGCACCTCGGTCTTCCGCGGGCTGATCCGGCGGCCACCGTTTCATCTCGTCCGGGCCTTGGCGCGCCGGGCGCTGCGCCGGCACCGGCCTTCCGGCCTCTCGCTGCCACAGGTCGCCGACGGCCGCGTGTGGGCGTGCACCGACCTGGGCGCCTTCCCGCGGCCGCTGCCGCGCCTCGCGGGACTCGAAGGCGTCGTGATCATGGAGGATCGGGATCCGCGGTTCTTCCTCTCCTTTGCAGGCTTCCAACCCACGCGCGACACGGATCTCAACCGGCACGGCCCGCGCCGTGACTGGGCCACACAAGACGACCTGCGTATTCTCGTCGCCCGGCTGCACGCGCAGGGCATCAGGGCGGTCATAGGTTTTTGGAATTACGGGGGCTGGCTGTACCACCGCCGGCCGCGCTGGGTGCGGACGCATCCCGAACTGCGGCACCTGGCGTTCAGCAGCCAGCTGTACCCCTTCGTCCGCCTGCGGCCGGAGGGCATTACCTACGCCGAGTACATCGGCCGCCAGTACGCGCGGCTTCGCGAGGCGTTCGACTTCGACGGACTCATGCTGGGCGACGGGTTTTGCGGGTTCAGCAGTATCTGGGATCCTGATCTGTACGGGGATCTCGCGCGCACGATCCCCGAATGGACCGGGTTCTATCGGACGGTTGCCGAAGCCGTCCACGGAGCCGGCGGCCTGCTCCTGGCGTACGATCAGATGGGCATGTCCGCCGCCGAGTCGCTGGGCCACGGCGTGGACTATCGCGCGCTCGCGCGGGCGGGACTGGACGTCCTCGTCTACCAGTCGTATCCGCAGGCCTGGGCCGGCTTCTGGCTTGAGTCGTACCGGAGCCGGTTCGATCTCGCCGCCAATCTCCGCAACATCGCGACCGTGGCGGCGTCCGTTGCCGGCACGCAGACACGGGTCCTCTACACGCTCGAGCTGGGTGATTCCGTGGAGCGGTGGTCGGCCGAACCGCGGGTCACCATGGCGCAACTCGCGGCGCTCGATCCGCTTGCCGGCGGCCGGTTTCTGGTTTGGGCAAATGACCTCATCGCGCAGGTCGGCCCGGCCGCGGTGTGTGGCCGCGAGCCGGCCGCCGAAGACCTGTCGTAGCTCGTTACGCCGCCGCGTCCACCTGCTGGCCCCGCGTCGGCATGTCGGCCGCGTATCCGCGCGCTCGAAGCGCGGCGGCAAGGGCAAGCGACCCGGGCTCCTCTCCGTGGACACAGTAGATCCGTCCCACGCGGGGGAGCCGCGCCACCCACGCCGTAAGCTCTGCGGCGTCCGCGTGCGCGCTGAACGCCGCGACCTCCCGCACCTGGAGCCGCACGTCGTGCGGCTCGCCGAAGATGTTCACGGGCGAGACGCCGGTCTCGAGCCGGCGGCCCAGCGTGTGCTGCGCCTGAAATCCCACGAGGACGAGCGAGCATCGCGCGTCGCCGATCCGGTGCGCCAGGTGGTGCAGGATGCGTCCCGACTCGCACATGCCGGATGTCGCGATCACGATAAACGGGCCGGCTCGGCTGTTGAGGGTCTTCGAATCGGCGACCTCGCGAACGTAGGTTAAGCCTTTGAATCCGAACGGGTCTTCGCGGGCGAGCATGCGCCGCGTTTCGTCGCCGAAACATTCGGGGTGGCGCCGGAAGATCTCCGTCGCGTCCACGGCCATCGGGCTGTCCACGAATGTTGGGATGGACGGTACCGCTCCGGTGTTGCGGAGCCGGTGCAGCGCGTACGTGACGTCCTGGGTCCGGCCGACGGCGAAGGCCGGAATGAGCTCCGTCCCGCCGCGCGCGGCGGTCTCGCCCACGACCGTTCCCAGACGCCCCGCCGCTCCCTCGAGCGGCTCGTGCGCGCGGTCGCCGTACGTCGACTCCATGATGAGGAGATCCGCGGCCGGCGGGACTTCGGGATCGCGGAGGATCGGCCCGCCGGGCCGGCCCAGATCGCCGGTGAAGGCCAGCCGCCGTCCGTCCGTCTCCACGACGGTGATCGCGGAGCCGAGGATGTGCCCGGCGTCGTAGAACGTGACCCGGGCGGGGCCGATCTCGAAGACCTCGTGGTACGGCACGGCGCGCAGCCGCTCGATCGCCCGCGCCGCATCGTCCGCGGTGTAGAGGGGGGCGACGGGAGGCAACCCGGTTCGCGACCGAAGTTTGTTCACGTGCTCCGCATCCTGGCGCTGTACCTTCGCGCTGTCCTGCAGAATGAGATCCGCGAGATCGCGGGTCGCGGGCGTGCAATAGATGGGACCGCGGAAGCCGGCGCGCACGAGGGTGGGCAGGTTACCGCAGTGATCGAGGTGGGCGTGCGAGAGGACGACCGCGTCGAGGTCGGCGGCGTCGAACGGAAGGGCGCTGTTGATGCGGGCCGCCTCCTCCCGGCGGCCCTGGAACAGCCCGCAGTCGAGGAGAAGCCTCGCACCCTCCGTGTCGACGAGGTGCATCGAGCCCGTGACCGTCCGGGCGGCCCCCCCAGAAGGTGATCCGCATTCCCGCCTCCCTAGTTCGACGGAGGCGGAGTTGGGACCCTGAATCGGACCTCGGGTCGAGAGCCCCGGACGGCCGTCACTCCCTCGCGCCTCGCGATGAGATATCATCGAAGCGAGGCGCGGCCGCTCCCGCAGTCGACGCTGGTCGTGTCGGAGGTGGGCGATGGGTCTGTTCGTCGTGCAGCACCGTCATCCCGCGGACCGGTGCCCGGCCCGCGATCCGCGGATGGGAGCGATGCTCCTGGAGCATCTCTCGCCGGCCAACGCCAAGCAGCATGGACTGACGATTCACGGTGAGGCGGTGGTCAACAACGCGCATACGCTCTACATGATCGTGGAGGGGCCGAACCCGGAAGCCGTGGCGCGGTTCATGAAGCCGTTCACGCAGGCCGGTACGGTCGATGTACTGGCCGCGTCGCCGTGCGAGGCGGTGGTGGGCCGCGGCGGCTGCGACGCCGGCTAGCCCGCCGGCCGCGGCGTCACATCTGGGGCGACCGTCCCGGCGCGTCGTTTGCGGCGGCGGCCCTCAGTACGTCGCGCGGCCCCCGGAGATATCGAAGACCGCGCCCGTCGAGAACGAACACTCCCTTGAGGCGAGCCACGCGACCAGCGCCGCGACTTCCTCCACCGTGCCGAACCGGCCCATGGGAATTTTCGAACGCATGAACTCGATGTGCGCGCGCGTCATCTGCGCGAAGATGTCCGTTTCCACGGCCGCCGGCGTGACGCAGTTGACGAGCACGCCTGTGCCGGCCAGTTCCTTGCCGAGCGACTTCGTAAGCGCGATGACGCCGGCCTTTGCCGCGCTGTAGGCCGCGGCGTTCGCGTTTCCCTCCTTGCCGGCGATCGAGGCGATGTTCACGATACGGCCGTAGTTGCGCTCAAGCATCGAAGGCACGAGCGCCCGGCAGCACAGGAAGACCCCCGTGAGATCGATATCGAGCACTTTCTGCCAGGCGTCCCGGGGATATTCCCACGTGGTCATGTTCGGCCCGGCGATCCCGGCGTTGTTGACGAGCACGTCCACGCGTCCGTTGCGCCGCAGCGTCTCCCGGGCGGCCTGGTCCACGGACGCCGCGTCCGCCACGTCGACCGCAACCGCCTCGGCCCGCCCGCGGTCGCTCAACTGTGCGGCGGCCCTGGCACCCTGCGCCGCGTCGACGTCCCAAATGGCGACATCGGCCCCGGCGGCGAGGAGCCGCGTCGCGATCGCGAAGCCGATGCCGCGGGCGCCGCCCGTGATCACCGCGCGCTGTCCGCTCAGAGATTCCACGCCGTTGACCTACGGCCGGGGAATCATTTTCTCCTTGGCGAAGGACGGGGCGCGATGTCCGAGCCTCTCCTGCACCGGGTCGATGCGGCGATCGATGCCGAGGAAATTCTGGCGCTGGCGCGCCGGCTGGTCGCGATCCCGAGTTACGGCCCGGAGCACGGCTGGGAGACCGGGGTGGCCGACGTGCTCGCGGACTTCCTCGCACGCGAAGGAGTCACAGTGACGCGACGGCCCGTCGCGGACGGCCGCAGCAATGTGCTGGCGATGCTCCCGGGCCAACGCGACGGCCGGCCGCTCTTAATGCTGAACGGCCACATGGACACCGTGCCCCCGTCGGGGTCGATGCGGTACCCGCCCTTTGCGGCGGAGGTGCACGACGGCCGCCTCTGGGGCCGCGGTGCCGTCGACATGAAAGGCTCTGTCGCGGCGATGACGGCCGCGTTCGCGGCGCTGCGCCGGGCCGGTGTGCGCCCGCCGCGGCCGCTCATGCTCGCGGCGGTGATCGGCGAAGAGACGGGTGGCCTCGGAACCGCGGCGCTCGGCGCGGACGGGGCGCCGGCAGATATGGCCGTCGTCGGCGAGCCGAGCGGCTTGGCGATCATCCCGGCGCACCGCGGCGTGTACCGCTGTGATATCGTCGTGCACGGCCGGGCCGCGCACGGCAGCACCCCAGAACTGGGCGTGAACGCGATCGTGCTGGCCGCCCGTCTCATCGCGGCGCTGGACGACCGCCTCCCGGAGATGTGGACGGCCCAGCGGCATCCGGCGCTCGGCGGGCCGAGTTTCACTATCGGCACGATCCGGGGCGGCATCGCCACGAACGTGGTGCCGGACCGCTGTGAATTCACATTCGGGAAGCGCTGGGTCCCGGGCGATTCGCCGGAACGGATCCGCGCCGACCTCGAGACGGTCATCGCCGCGACCATCGGCGCCGGCCGCGCCGAGGTTGCGCGCGACGCCGGTTTCGACGCGGTGTCCCGGCCGCCGCTGGACACGCCGCGGGATCACCCACTGGTGAACGCGCTCGCGGAGACCACGGCGGCCGTCTCGGGACGCCCGGCCCCCTTCGGGCGGTTTCAGGCGTTTACCGACGCCGCGGTGCTGCAGGCCGCCGGGACGCCGGCCGTCGTCTTCGGACCGGGCGACCTCGCCTTGGCCCACACCGACGAGGAGCACGTCGAGGTCGCCGCGCTGCACGCCGCGGCCCGAATCTACGCGCGGCTCGCGCTGCGGCTCTGCGAGGTCGCCGGCAGGAATTGACCGCGGCACCGGTCGACCTAGTCCCGTAGCCGGCATCCGCCGGCCGGCGCTGTGCCGGCGCGCCGGCCGCGCGTGTCGTCGAGGCCGAAGGGAGGCACGGATGAGACGCTATCCGCTCGCGCTGCTTGCCGCAGCGCTGGTCGCCGCCCTGGCGGGCGGCCCCGCGCTGCCCGCCGCGATGGGGCCGATCAAGATCGGGCTGGTGACCGCGACGTCGGGCGTGTTCGCGCCCAACGGACGGGACATGATCAACGGCTTCGACCTGGCGCTCAAGGAAGCGGGGGGACAGGGAGCCGGTCGGCCGATTCAGCTCCTCGTCGAGGACGATCAAGGCCTGCCCGGTCCCTCGCTCACGAAGGCCCGCAAACTCGTCGAACTGGAAAAGGTGGATCTCTTGACCGGCCCGCTCGCGGCCAGTTCGGGCTACGTGCTGCGGGACTACGTCGACGAGCAGAAGATTCCCGCGCTCTTTCCGGTCGTGTCCTCCGACGATCTCACGCAGCGCAAGACGTCGCCGTGGGTCGTGCGCACGGGATGGACCTCCAGCCAGCCGAATCACCCGTTCGGTGAGTACGCCGCCAAGACGCTAGACTACAAGCGGATCACGACGATCGCGTACGATTTCGCATTCGGCTGGGAGACCGTGGAGGGCTTCCAGGACACCTTCGAGCAGAACGGCGGGCGGGTCGTAGAGCACCTCTGGCCGCCGATCGGCGCGCCGGATTACAGCCCGTACCTTGGACGGATCCAAAACGTCGACGCCGTCTACGCGACCTTCAGCGGCAACGACGCGCTGCGGTTCCTGCAGCAGTACCGCGCGTTCGGCTTGATGGGCCGCGTTCCGCTCATCGGCAACGGAACGCTCACGGACGAGCACATCCTGTTTCAGGAAAACGATCTCGCCAAGGGGATCATTACGCCGCTTCACTACAGTGCGGCGCTTGGGACCGCCGCCAACCGCGCGTTTGTGCGCGCGTACGTCCGGGCCTACAACCGCGTGCCGTCCTATTATTCGGAAGCCTGCTACACGGGCATGAACGTTATCTTAAAGGCGCTCGCCGCGACGGGCGGCAGGATCGAGGACCGCGCGGCGTTCGTGGCCGCGATGCGCAAGGTGACGCTCCCGGACGCCCCGCGCGGCCCGCTGCGCTTCGACGCGTACGGCGCCCCGGTCCAAAACGTGTACATCCGGCGCGTGGACATCGTCAACGGCGAGCCGCAGAACACCGTGATCTATACCTATCCGCGCGTCTCACAGTTCTGGACGTTCAATCCGGCCGACTACCTGAAACGGCCCGTCTACACGCGGGACGTGCCGCCGGCGCACCCGTAGCGCGCCGGGCGGCCCGGCGACCGCCCCACGATGCAGGAACTGGCCTTCATGTACTTTCCGGACCACTACCGCTGGTCCCACGGGATGCTGCACGCGCTCAGCTCGGCGCCGTGGGGCGGGGCCGAATTGGACGAGGTGCACCGCACGGGGCTGCGGCTGCGCGATCGTGTCGGAAACGATGAGGCCTGGTTCGTGGAGTGGAGCCGCACCGCGGAGGCGGTGGAGCGGGCCGGACGCGACCGGGCCGGACACGGCCGCCGGGCCAGCGCCGCGGCCTTGCTGTTCCGCGCCGCTCATTACTATCATCTCGGGGAGCGATTCCTCCAGCCGAAGACTCCGGCCGGGCTCGCGGTGTACCGGCGCGGGGTGGAGTGCTTTCGCGACGCCGCCGCCATGGCACGCCGGCCGCGCATCGAACCGCTCGACGTGCCGTACGAAGGAACGGCGCTTCCGGCGCTCCTGGTGCACGCGGACGGCGCCGCGTCCACCCGGCCCTCAGGGACCCGGCCGGACGCCTGGCGCACCCCCGCCGTGGTCTTTCTCGACGGCTTCGATGTCACCAAGGAGATTCAATACTTCAAGGGGATCCCGGACCTCGCCGCGCGCGGCATCGCGTGCCTCATTGTCGACGGCCCTGGGAACGGCGAAGCGATCCGCTTCCGGGGCCTGCCGCTGCATCATGAGACCGAGCGGTACGCCACCGCGGCCTACGAATACCTCGCCCGCCGCGAAGAAATCGATCCGTCGCGGATCGGGGTGATGGCGATCAGCCTCGGCGGTTACTACGCGCCGCGGGCCGCGGCCTACGAGCCCCGCTTTGCGGCCTGCATCGCGTGGGGCGCGTAGTGGGACTACCATGCCGTGTGGCGGGAGCGCCTCGAGCGTCTCGCACAGGGCGGGACGCCGGCCTTGTCCGTCCCGTGGGAGCATTTGTTGTGGATCTTCGGCGTGGCGACGCCGGAGGAGGCGCTGCGCCGCCTGGAGGGATTTCGCCTCGACGGTGTCGTCCAGAAAATCAGCTGCCCGTTCCTGCTCCTGCACGGCGAAGGCGACTCGCAGATTCCGCTCGCGACCGCGCGGCGCTGCTTCGACGCGGTGGGCTCCGCGCGCAAGACGCTCAGGGTGTTCACGCGAAATGAAGGCGGCTATCACCACTGCCAGGTGGACAACACGAGCATCGCCACGGCGTACATGTGGGACTGGCTGGAGGACGTCTTCGGACTACTCCAGCCGTAAGTACTCCCGCGCGGCGGTGACCGAGGAGACGACCGGCAGCGCATTCGCCAGGTCCAAAATCTCGAACAGCCGGTGGATGTCGCGGTTTGAAGCCACGACGACAAACCGCCTCGGATGCCGGCGCGCGGCCGCTTCCAGCACGCGGACGCCCGACCCGTCGAGGTACTGCGCGCGGCTGAGGTTGACGATCACGCGCGATGCCGCGCGGAAGGCCGCCGCGATCGCGCCCTCCAACTTGGGGGCCGTCGACATGTCGACCTCGCCCTCGGCGTGCAGCACGGCGGCATCCGACGCGCTCTCAATCCGGCAGCGGAGAAGCGGGCCCGCGGCACCGCCGGAGATGGGCGGACGCGGGATGAGCCGCATCACGCCAAGCACGTGAAGCGAGATTGTGTCCGGCACAGGCCGTTCGCGACCGCGGTCTGGTCCGTCATGTCGAGCGAAACCGCCAAGCGTGGTAAGTATAGGTAAGCATTACGATAGCCCGCGCCCCTGCAGGTCCGCTATCGGGCGGCGGAAGTATTTCGCCGCCCGAGCGCCTCGGCGAGAACCGCGGCCGCGCGGCCCGCGCAGCGCGGCGCCTGCCGCCACAACCACAGCGCCTCCCCCCATGCGGCGGGCCGCACGAGCGCCCACAGCGGGTGCCGCAGCCAGACTTCGGAGATCTCGCGCGCCGGCGTATCGAGGATCGCGCGTACGGTGGCGATGCGCGGGGCGGTCAGGAGTCCGGTCTCCATATCCACGGCCACGCATCCCCGTGCCGCCACCTCCGCGCGCGCGGCGCCCCGAACGAGCGCCGCCGTTGTGGCGACCGCACCCTGGTCCGGCTCGAACCCGAGCCGGCGCGCCGCCGCCACCAGAGCCTCGACAAGCGCGGGATCGCAGGCGAGCCATGTGCCGTCGGGCCGCAGCACCCGATGGGGAACGACCACGGCGCCGGGCGCAAGATGCGTGGAGAGCGCTCCGGCCAGCCCGCACGTGACCGCCGTCCCCGCCACCGGCGCCCTCAGGTGCCGAAGCCCGATGCCCGCGGCGACGACGACGCGTGCGCCGCGCAGCGCCCGCCGGGCCGCTTTCGCCTCGAGCCATGTCGCGGTGATGACCGTGACCGGCGCATCGGCACGCAGCGCGCCGGTATCAAGGTCAGCGCGCATCAATGCGCGGCTGCGGCCTCGCCGAGGTATCCGTGCGTGCGATACCACGCTACGGCCCGCGCGAGCGCGTCGCGGACCGGACCCGGCTCCCACCCCAGTTCTGCGCGTGCTTTGCCGGAATCGACGCACATCCGCTCGAAGGACATGCGAACCCCTTCCAGCGGGATGCGCGGCACCGCGGCCGGCCACACCCGGCACCGCAGTTCGTCGGCCGCTCCCGCGAGGAGCGCAAGCGCGGGCGGAACGTGCCATCGGGGCGCCGGCCGCCCGGTGACGCCGGCAAGAAGCCGCCACACTTGATCGAAGTCGAGATTTTCGCCGCCGACGAGGTATCGTTCACGCGGCCGCCCGCGCTCGAGGGCCAGGACGTGCGCGCGCGCGACATCCTCCACGGCGACCATGTTGAGTCCGCCCGCGGGCGGGGCGGCGAACATGCGCCCGCGCGCGAAGTCGAGGACGAGCTGTCCGGTCGGCGTCGGCTTCCGGTCGCCGGGCCCCACGGTCGCCGTCGGCAGCACTAGGACGGCGGGCACGCGCGCGGCCACGGCCGCGCGTTCCTGCTCGACCTTCGATCGATGATACGCGGAATGCGTGCGGACGGCGGCTCCGTCCGCCTCGGTCGCGGCACCGCCGCACAGCCGAGGGTCGTCGCTGGGGGACGCCGCCCCGGCTGTGCCGGCGCTGCTCGTGACGACGGCGCGCTCCACCCCCGCGATGCGCGCCGCCTCGAGCAGGCCCGCGGTCCCGGCGGCGTTGATGGCCTCCATGGCCGGACGGTCGCGGGGCGCAAACGAGTACAGCGCGGCGCAGTGCACGAGGTACCGGCAGCCGTCCAGCGCGCGCGCCAGATCGCCCGGACGGCGAAGATCCCCGGGCACCACCTCGGCCTCGGGGAATTGCGCGGCGTCCGCGGGATCGCGCACGAGTGCCCGCACCCGGTAGCCCGCGGCGTGAAGTGCCTCGAGGACGTGCCGGCCGATGAAGCCGGTCGCCCCCGTCAAAAACACGGCCGGCCGGTCAGACAGCCCCGGCCGGCTGGAGATCGCGGACGCCTCAGCCAAGCGTGGCTCGAAGCATCTCGCGCGGAGATTTCATCGTCAGCGTCACCGCGGTCGGTTCATAGCCGCAGTGGGCCATGCAATTTTCGCAGCGCGGATGCCGCCCGCGGCCGTACCGCGACCAGTCGGTGTCCTCGACGAGTTCCTGATAGGTCTTCGCGTAGCCGCCGTCCGCCATGAGGTAGCACGGGCGCTGCCAGCCGAAGATGGAATACGACGGGATGCCCCACGCGGTGCAGGGAAAATCGATCTTCCCCTCCAGGAAATCGAGATACAGCGGGCTGTGATTGAGGTGCCACTTCTTGCGCCGGCCGCCGCCGAAGGCCTCGCGGAAGATCGCGCGCGTCCGCTCCACGCCGAGGAAGTGCTCCTGATCAGGCGCTTTCTCGTAGGCATAGCCTGGGGCGATCTGCATGCAGTCAACCTTGAGCTCGTCGTTGATGAAGTCCAGCGCCGCCCGGATCGTCGCCGCGTCGTCCTGCGCAAAGAACGTCGTGTTGGTCGTGACGCGGAAGCCGCGCTGCTGCGCCTCCCGGATCGCTTCGACCGCGGTGTCGAAGACGCCCTCGCGGCACACCGATTCATCATGCCGCTCGCGCAGGCCGTCAAGGTGGATGGACCACGCGAAGTACACGGACGGCTTGAAGAGGTGCAGCTTGCGATGCATCAGCAGCGTGTTCGTGCACAGGTAGACGAACCGGCGGCGCTTGACGAGTTCCTCCGCGATGACGTGGATATCCGGATGGATCAGCGGCTCGCCGCCCGCAATGGAGACGATCGGCGCTCCGCACTCCTCCGCCGCGGCGATGCACTGTTCGACGCTGAGGCGGCGCGCGAGGGTCTCGTCCGGGTACTGGATCTTGCCGCAGCCGGCGCAGGCGAGATTGCACCGGAACAGCGGCTCCAGTTGCAGCACGAGCGGATATTTCTCCACACGTTGCAGCCGCTTGCGGAAGACGTAAGCGCCGACCGTCAGTTTTTGCTTCAGCGGAATGCCCATGGCCTCACCGCCTGCCTATCGCAAGATTTCCCCGATCGTGCGTCTCCTGGCGGCGGCCGTCGGCCGCGGCGTCGGCGTGTAGCGCACGATCCCGGGCGAGCGCCATCGTGGGGAAGAGATGGCGGTACAAATGGTAGTTGATGTAGAAGTCGCGCGGGAACCCGGTGCCGGTGTACTCCGGCTCGTCCCACGTGCCGCCGGCCTCGTGGGCCCGCAGCCAGTCGAGCCCACGCCGGCACGCCGGATGGCGCCCCAGCCCCGCTTTCTGCAGCGCAAGCGCCGCCCATGCCGTCTGGGACGCCGTACTGCGCCCGATCCCCGCGAAGGATTCATCGTTGTAAGAGTAGCACGTTTCACCCCAGCCGCCGTCGGGGTTCTGGTCGCCGAGCAGCCACGCCGTCGCGCGGTCGACCATCGGCCCCGCGATGCGCAGCGCCGCCAGCGCTTCGATCACGCACCACGTGCCGTAGATGTGATTGACGCCCCACCGCCCGAACCACGAACCCCGTCCGGTCTGCGTGCGGCGGAGATAGGCGAGCCCGTCCGCGACGTCCGGGTCGGCCGTGCCGACCCCGAGTGCCGCGAGCATCTCCAGCACGTGCGCGGTGACGTCTTCGGACGGCGGGTCGATCACCGCCCCGAAATCGCAGAACGGCAGCCGGTACAGCATCCCGCGCGTGTTGTCCCGATCGAACGCCGCCCACGCGCCGTTACGCGACCGCATCGCGAGCATCCACCGCCGCGCGCGCTCGACCGCGTCGCGCACCTCGGGGCCGCCGGCCTCGAGCAGCGCGAGCACCACGACGGCGGTGTCGTCGATGTCCGGGTACAGGTCGTTGTCGAACTCGAATGCCCACCCGCCCCCGGGCACGTCCGGGGCACGGACGCACCAGTCGCCCGGGCCGGTGATCTGCTCGCGCAGAAGCCAGCGGACCGAGCGGCGGACGGCCTCGTGGTCCCGCCCGCAGCCGGCTTCGGCCAGCGCGCGCAGCGCCCACGCGGTGTCCCACACCGGGGACATGCAGGCCTGCAGCCGCCAGCCCGCCTCGTCCTCGATCGCAAAGCGCTCCAGTCCGGCGAGCCCCTTGCGGACGACCGGGTGATCGAGGCCCGCGCCTTCGAGCGTGAGGGCGATCAGCGAATACACCCACGGCGGCTGGATGCCGCCCCAACTCCCGTCGGCTTCCTGGCGTTCGGTGATCCACTGCACCAGCCGCGCGCGGGCACCGCGCCGGCCGGGCTTCCACGGCAGGTGCTCGTAGGACCGAAGACACGCGTCGAGCCACGACCAGAGACCGTTGGCCGGTACGCGCGAAAGCGCGGGCTCCGTGCCCTCGACCACGAGTTCCGGAAGGGCGACGCCGAGGTCCCGCACCGGTTTGTGCGCCAGCACGAGCGTGAGCGGCGCGATGGTCCCGCGGGCCCAGCATGCAAAATCGTAGAGGTTGCCGGGCAGCCACGGCGGCAGGTACACGATCTCCGGCGGCACCATCGGGATGCCGGCCCACGGGTACTGGCCGAAAAGCGCGAGCCAGATCTTGGTAAACACGCGCGCGTGCGCAACCCCGCCGAGGCGGCGGATGACGGACAGCGCATCGCGCATGGGCGGCGAGGCCGGATCGCAGCCCAGCACCTTGAGCGCGGCGTACGCCTCGATCGTCGTGCTGAGATCCGCCGGTCCCTCATGGTAGAGTGCCCACGAGCCGTCTTCGCGCTGCGCGCCCAGGATGTGCCGGACGGCGCCGCGGCGGATCGGGTCCACGTCGCACCCGAGGAACCGGAGGAGCAGCACGTGCTCCGCCGTCATCGTGACGTTCGTCTGGAGTTCGCCGGCCCACCAGCCGTCCGGGTGCTGGCGCTCGAGCAGCCACTCGACCGCGGAGGTCAATGTGTCGCGCACAGCACGCCTTCCGCCGTCCCGAGCAGCGATTGCGCAGCGGCGAGGCCGCTCCGCACCGCGGATTCCAGCGTGTCGGGCCAGCCCGTATCGGTCCACGAGCCCGCGATCGCCACGTGCGGAAACCGCGTGCGCGGGCCCGGCCGCGGCACATCCGGCGAGACGAGAAACGTGCCTTCCGGACTGCGGGTGGCGCGGGCGTCGAGGAGCTGCGCCCCGCGCAGCGCCGGAATCGCGCCCGTCACCTCGTCCCAGCACAGCCGCACCGTCTCGTCCGTGGGCCGCCGGACGTGGTCGTCCGCGGCGCTGAGGCTGCAGCAGACATATCCGGGAGCCTTTTCGAAGACCCACTGCACCGGCGAGTCGAGCAGCGCGGCGAGATCGAACCCGAGCCGCCCGCGGTCGTGCCAGAGGTGGACGTCTACGATCGGGCGCGCCTCGTAGCGGTCCAACGCCCGGACCCCGTATTCCTCGGGATCTCCCAGCAGGCGTCCGAGTTGCGGCGGCGGCACCGCCACGACCACGGCGTCCACGAGCGCGCGATCGCCGCCGCTGAGGCAGACGGCGACGCCCCCGCCGCGGACGTCCAACCCCGTGACGGGCGCGGACAAATGCACCCGGTCGAGGCGCCGGGCGGCCGCGGCGGCGAAGTGCGCGAGCGGCACCGTGCTGTACCCCAGGCGCGCCGCGCCAGCGTCGCTGAGAAACGCCGTGCGCAGCACGAAACCCGCGTCCACGGCGCTCATCCGGTCGAGCGGCGCGTTGAGCGCCGGCACGAGAAACGGGCGCCAAAATCCCCGCAGCGCGGCTTCGCGCTGCCCGAGACGGGCCAGCCACGCGCCGAAGCTCCCCTCCGCGTGGCCGGCCTCGCCGACGCGGGCCAGCGCCCGCGCGACGTCCAGCTTGTCCGTCCACCCGAGATGCCGGTACCGGAGAAACGCGGTGAGGAGGTGCCACGGCGGAGGCAGGGCGCCCGCGCGGAGCCGGCTCCCCTCTCCGCGGCGCGAAAGGACGAGCACGTCGAACCGGTCCTGCAGCGAGAGCGCGTCCGCCATGCCGAGCCGGCGCGCAAATCGCATGAATTCGGTGAAGCACGCGAGGAACACGTGCTGCCCGTTATCCACCTCGCGCCCGCCGACGTCGAACGATGTAGCGCGGCCGCCGAGCAGCCGGCTCCGCTCGAAGACCGTCACCTCGCAGCCGGCCTCCTTGAGTTCGAGCGCCGCGGCGAGTCCGGCGAGGCCGGCGCCGACGACGGCTACGCGACGCTCAGCCATGATTCCAGCATCACGTGCAGCTTCTCGGTCTTCGACAGCGAAACGCGCCGCGTGAGCGGCCGGTCGGGATCGCGCTCGATCCGGCCGAGGATGCGCTGATAGATGCCGGCCATCGTCCGCACGCACACGGCCGGACGCCGCGGAATCCACCGCACCACGCCGAGGCCCGAGGCGAAGAGGTCCCGGGCCCGCTGCGCCTCGAACGTGACGAGCCGCCGCCAGCCCGCCCCCGGGCGTCCGTCGAGAATGCTCTGCTCGCTGACGCCGAACCGCGCGAGGTCCTCCTGCGGCAGGTAGAACCGGCCCATCTGCGCGTCTTCGCGGACGTCGCGGAGGCAGTTGGTGAGCTGCATCGCGAGGCCGAGCTCGTCGGCGCGGGCAAAGGCGCGCCCGTCCGAACAGCCGAAGACGCGGACGCAGAGGCGGCCGACCACGGATGCCACAAGCCGGCAGTAGTCCTGCAAATCCTCCCACGTCTCGTACCGCTTCCGCGTGTAGTCCATCTCCACGCCCGCGATGAGCGCCAGCAGTTCAACCTCGGGGATAGAGAACCGCCGGACGGCGTGGGCCAGCACGTGCATGACCGGGTCGCCGTACTCTCCGCGCATGCACCGGTGCACCCGTTCTCGGTGGGCCTCGAGGCGCTCGGGCAGCCGCGCCGGCCCGACCAGGTCGGCCTCATCGTCGACCTGGCGGGAGAAATCGTACAGCGCATAGATTGCCACGCGCTGCTCGCGCGTCAGCGAGATGAACCCCCAATAGAAGTTCGCGGCCTCGCGGCGCGCCATTTGGTGGCAAAAGCGTTCCGACGCCCGCAGATCGAGGATCGTCCCCCCCTCGCGCCGGGCTTCGGCCGGCGGCCCATCGGCCCGGCGAGGACCCTCCGCGGCCGCGGGGGCCGGCGGGAGATCAGGCCGCTTCGACGGCGCCTGCATTCCGCATCGGACGGAGCGACTGCCGCACCGCGCGCGCGAGCACCAGCACGCGTACCGGCCCCGCGACGCGGGGCCGGCACAGATCCGTTCGATAGCCGCGGCGCGCCACGGCGTCGACGATGGCCAGGCCGCCGAGCCGGTACAGCGCCAACTGCAACCGCAGCGCCCAGGGCACGAGCCGTTCCAACCCGCGCCCGGACGCCAAGAGGGACCGCGCGCGCTCACAGTGGGCGCGCGTCGCACCGGCGATGCCGCCGGTCTCGAGGTCCGCCTGGAGCAGATAGCACCGCCCTTTCCGCGCGTCGACGCTTACGTCTTGGGCGAAGTTCGCGATCTGCAGTCCGATGCAGACATCATCGGAGAGCGGCTCCGCCTCGGGCGCCGTGACGCCGAACACCCTCAGCACGAGGCGTCCCACCGGCGCCGCGGAGAGCATGCAGTACGCGCGCAGATCGGCCCACGTCGCGTACCGGGATACCGTCTGATCCTGGACGTTGGCCTGGATCAAGTCGAGAAACGGCTGTGCCGGCAGGTCGAGGCGCGCGACCGTGTCGCGCAGCGCCAGCAGCACGGGGTGCGCCGGCGGCCGGCCCGCGAAGAGGTCGAGGACCTCGCCGCGCCACCGTTCGAGCCGGCCGAGCGCCTCGGCGCCGGTTTCGTCGCCGAGATCGTCCGTCGTCCGGCAGTAGGCGTAGATGCGCGCGAGATCCCGCCGCAGGCCCGTCTGCAGCACGCGCGAGGCGACCGTGAAGTTTTCGTAGTGGCGGCCCGCGAGTTCACCGCAATACGCGTCGGCCGCCGCAACGTCGAGCGAGGGTCTCACCGTTCCATGACCTGGACGACCACGTGGCGTTCCCGCGCCTGGCACAGTTCGACGAGGAAGATCCGCTGGTAGGTGCCGAGCACGAGCCGGCCGTCGACCACCGGCACGGTTTCACTCGACGAGAGCAACAGGTGCCGGCAGTGGGAGTGCCCGTTCATCGGCTCGTCGGGCGGCACGCCCACGCGCCGGTCGAGGTCGTCGTGCTCGTAGGCGCCGTCGCCGGCCGGCGCGAGGTGCGCGAGAAACCGTTCGAAGTCCCCGAGGAGCAGGGGTTCGTTCTCGTTGATGCGGATCGCCGCCGTGGTGTGCATCGAGTACACGTGCACGAGCCCGCGGCGCGCCCCAGACGAGCCCACCGCCGCCGCGACGTCGTCGGTGATGTCGAGGAACTGTCCCGCGCGGCCGGTGCGGTACGTCAGGCGTACGACGTGCGGGTCGTCGCCTGCGCCGCGTCGGCGGAGGCGGGGGGTCCGGCGCAAATCGGCGAGCGTGCGCGCGCCGACGCCGAACATGGCGACACGCAGTGTTTCGACGACCTCACGGCCGAACTCGAGGGCGCCGTGCGGTCCCTCAGCGGCCGCGCGGACAAACGGTCCCGCGATCCCCACGAGATCCGCGCCCAACGCCAGCGCCTTGGCGACGTCGATGCCGGTGCGGACGCCGCCGCTCGCAAAGATGCGCGCCTCCGGCGCCGCGCGCCGCGCCTGTCGCAGGCTTTCCGCCGTCGGAATGCCCCACCCGGCGAACGCGGCCGCGACGCGCGCGCGCCAGGGTTCCGCCGTCCGGCGGCTTTCCACTTCGGTCCACGACGTGCCGCCGGCGCCCGCCACGTCGACCGCCGCGACACCCGCGTCCAGAAGCGACCGCACGACGTCCGGCGCAAGGCCCCAGCCGACCTCCTTGACGACCACCGGCGCCCCGAGGTGCGCGCAGAGGTCCGCGATCTTGGCGAGCAGGCCCCCGAAGCACGCGTCGCCTTCGGGCTGCACGGCCTCCTGCAGCGCGTTGAGATGCAGCGTCAGCGCGTCTGCGCGGAGCATGTCGACGAGCCGCCGGCAGTAGTCGACCCCGTAGCCCTTGTTGAGCTGCACCGCGCCGATGTTGGCGAAGAGGGGCACGTCGGGGGCCGCGGGCCGCACGTTGAAGGTGGCGAGGACGCTCGGATCCTCGAGCAGGATGCGCCCTGAGCCAAGGCCCATCGCAACACGGAGCTCTTGGGCCACTCCGGCCAGGAGGCGGTTGAGCCGGCCGGCTTCTTCCGTGCCGCCGATCATGCAGGAGATGAGCAGGGGAGCGCGGACCGGCCGTCCGAAGACCTCCGTCGACGGGTCGACCTCATCCAGATCGAGCTCCGGCAGCGCGCAGTGCTCGAATACGAAGTCATCGAAGCCGCTCGCGACACCCTTCGCCGACACGTCCTCCTCGAGGGTGATTCTAAGGTGGTCGGCCTTCCGCGAGGCCGTCCGTGCGCCGGCCGGCGGCGTGCGCACGGCCGCGTGCGCCGCCTCCGACCGTGCCGCGTTCTTGCCGAGATCGACCTGCCGCATACCGGGGCCCCACCTCCGCCAGTGATTCAGAGGAACGCGCCGTAGCCCCCCAAGGAGGAAAACACGCGCGGCCGAAGGCCCCCGCCAGGGGGCGCCGCCGCCGCGGGTGCGGTTTCCAGAGTGCCGTGGACTTGTTCGGTGTGGGACGCCGCCCAGAGAACCGCGCCCGGTGCCGCCGTCCCTCTACGTGCAGGCCGCAACGTTTTCCTGCGCACGCGGTCCGCCGCCTCAGCGATCACGGCTCAGCAGAAAGATCGCGAGGTCGCGCAGCCAGGGGCCGCGCGCTTCCAGCGGCTCGATGGCGAGGAGCGCGCGCCCCGTCGCTTCGCGGGCCAGCCGCCGCGAGTCGCCCAGGCCGAAGACGAGCGGAAACGTGATCTTCGCCTGCGCGGCGTCGCTGCCGGTCCCCTTGCCGAGTTTTCCCTGTTCGCCCACCACGTCGAGGATGTCGTCGACGATCTGAAACGCAAGCCCGACCTCGTCGCCGTACCGGCTCAACGCGTCGAGCGTGTCTTGCGGCGCCCCGCCGAGAATGCCGCCGATCCGCAGGCACGCGCGCAGCAGCGCCCCGGTCTTGAGCCGGTGGATGTTGCGCACGTCGGCGGCCGCGACCTGGGTTCCAGCCGCCAGCAGGTCGAGCACCTGGCCGCCCACCATCCCCCCGCCGCCGATGCTCGCGCTGAGTTCGCCGATCGCGCCCAGGACGCGTGCGGCGGGGATCCCCGGTGCCTCCGCGTTGCGCGCCAGCAGTTCGAACGCGTACGCGTGGAGCGCGTCGCCCGCGAGCACGGCGACCGCGTCGCCGTAGAGCACGTGGCAGGCGGGACGGCCCCGGCGGGTGGGAGAGTTATCCATTGCCGGTAAGTCGTCGTGGATGAGCGAATACGTGTGAATCAGCTCGACGGCGCACGCGGCGGGCAGCACTGCCTCGGGCGGCGCGCCGGCGACTTCCGCGGCGGCGAGCACGAGGATCGGCCGCAGACGCTTGCCGCCCCCGAAGACGCTGTGACGCATGGCGTCATGCAGCGGGCGCGGGGGGGCACCGGCCGGCGGAAGAAACGCGTCCAGCGCACGCTCCACCGCCTGACGGTCGCGGGTGAGACGGGCGTGGACGGCGTCTTGCGTATCGTGCGGCAAACTCAACTGCACGTCCGGTTGCGTCCGAGACACTGGCGCCCCCGCAGCACGACGTCGCACCGAGTGCGGGCGATTGAGCGTGATGACGAACTCACGCAGCAGTAGTGGAAAACGACGCGGGCGCACTTCGCGCCCTTACCGTCCGGCTCCTGTTTCGGAGTCATTCGCTGCGTAACCCCGCGGCGTCCTCGCGCCGCCCGTGCGGGTGTTCCGCGTCCGCGGGCGACGCGGCCCGTGACGTATCGTGTATAGTGAGGAACGGAATGTTTCTCTCGGTGCTTTCGTGCGGCTACGGCGGCGGACACCGGCGGGTCGCGGAGACGGTCGCCGCGGAGTGGCGGGCGCAGACCGGCGGGCGGGCGGACGTCCTCGATTACTTCACGCGCTTCGCCAATCCCGCGTTCGATTCACTGACGCGGTTAGGATACTACCAGGCCATCCGGTTCGCGCCGGGCCTCCAGGGCCGATTCTACAATTATATGGGCCGCATCCGGCCGGACTCGCGGTTCCGGCGGGCCGTCAACCGCACCGGCAAGGGGCCCCTCGCCAACTATCTCGCGGAGGCGCGTCCCGACGTCGTGTGCGGCGTGCATTGGACGTTCGCCGGCACCCTCTCCGAACTCAAAGGCGCGGGGCGGACCGCGGTCCCGTGCCTGACCGTGGTCACAGACTTCACCGCCCACGGGCAGTGGATTCACCCGCACATGGAGGCGTACGCGGTGGCCCACGAGGTGTTGGGCGATGAGCTTCGACGGCGCGGCGTTCCGTCCGAGCGCATCATCGCCTCCGGCATCCCGGTGGAACGAAAGTTCGGGCGGCCGCCCGATCGCACCGGCGCGAGGGCCCGATTGGGCCTGGCCCCGGATCGGCCGGTTGTCCTTGTGATGGCGGGCGCCTACGCGGCGTTGGGACGTGTAGACGACCTCGTGGGCGTGCTGGAGCACTTCCCCACGGCCCTCCAGCCGGTGGTGGTCTGCGCCAATGCCGCCGGGCTCGCCCGGCGGGTCCGGGCCGCGGCGGCTCGGTCGTCGCATCCGTTTCGGGTGCTGGGCTACGTGGACAACGTGGACGAACTGATGGCCGCCTCCGACGTGCTCCTGACGAAAGCGGGCGGCGTGACGGTCAGCGAGGCGCTGGTGAGCGGCCTGCCGATGCTCCTCTACGGCTCGATTCCGGGCCACGAGGAGGCCAACGCGCGGTTCCTCGTCGAGCACGGCGCGGCGGTCGCCGCGCGCAGGCCCGCGGACGTGCGCACGCTGCTCCAAGGACTGTTGGCGGATCCGCAGCGCCTCGCCGGCATGCGGCAGACCGCGGCGCGCCTTCGGCGGCCGGACGCCGCGGGCGTTGTCGTCTCGAGTCTTGCGGCGCTCGCCGCGGGGAGGCCGAGCGCGGCACCGCGGCGGGTTCCGGTCCCGACGGCCGATGCGTGAGCCGCTTCGTCTCGGTCTCGAAACGGTCGGCACCCTCTTCGCCGCGGCGGCCTGCTACACGCTCGGCGCCTACGCCGCAACGGAAGGCCTGGGCCTCGGGGTGATCAAACGCGGCCCCGCCCGGCCGATGATGGCGCTGACGTTCGACGACGGCCCCGACCCCGAGTACACGCCGCGCATCCTCGATGCGCTGGCCGCGTCGGGAGCGCTCGCGACCTTTTTCATGGTCGGCCGGCAAATCGAGGCCGCCCCCGCGGTCGCCCGGGCGATCGTGGCCGCGGGACACGATGTCGGGAACCACACCTACGGACACCGCCACCTGTGGAGCCTGACGCCGGCGGCGTCCGTCGCCGAAGTCGACGGGGGCGCCGCGGCGGTCGCGGAGGCGACGGGCGTGACACCGCGGTATTTCCGCCCGCCCTGGGGCACCTTCAATTGGCCGGCGTTCGTGCGCGCCGGACAGATTGGAGAAACGCGCGTGCTGTGGTCCGTGCGTCCGGAAGGATTGGTGACGGCGGCCCGCGCGGATCGGATGACGGCGCTCGTGGTGCGGAAGGCCCATGCCGGCGCCATCGTCAATCTGCACGACCACGGTGGGCACGCCTCCACTCCCAAGGAGACGTGGGCCGCGCTGCCGGGCATGGTCGCCGGGCTGCGTCGCCGCGGCTTTGACGTTGTTCCGCTGCGCGTGCTGCTCGGCGCCTGAGCGTTACACCGTCCGGCCCGGTCCGTCCCGGTCGAGGAATCGCTGAAGGGTGCCGCGGGTCATCCACATCTGCCGCAACTCGACGGGCCGTCCGCGCTCGAGCCGCCGCCGCCCTTCCGGGTGGTAGGCGGTCAGCAGAATCCGCTCCCAGGTGCCGAGCCACCACCGCGTGAACGCCGGAAGCGGCTGCTGCTCGAAGCCGAGCCGCGCCGCCAGCCCGCCGTCGCGCCAGAACAGGCTGGCGCCGCCGACGACCCGGATGTCACGGTACTCCGGCCGGACGGCCAAATCACGCGCGAGCGCCGCGAACACGCGGAAGATCTCGCGCCGGAAGCGGCCCGCGCCGGACCCGTCTTCGTGCAGCGCCGCCGCGAACCGGTTGTCCATGTGCAGTTCGCCGACAGGATCTCCGGGGTTCAGGACGGTCCCGTCCCGCAGGATGAAGCGCGCGCGGCGGTACCGGGCAACCTTCATGCGCAGAAGGTAGGCGCCGTCACCGATCGGCCGGTAGTCTTCGTGCCGTATGACCCATCGCTCCAGCCGGTCCAGCAGGCGCTGCGCCGGCGGGTATCCGTTTCGGCGATGCCGCATCGGCCGCGATGCGCTACGGCCGCTGGGCGGTGCGCTTCATGGCCGGCCTCTGGACGGCGCCGCGGGCATCTCGCGTGCGCCCGGCGAGCGCCGTCAGGTGCTCAACCACGCCGTCGGCGTCGTCGACGTAGCCGAAGACCTTGAACCGGTCGCACGCCGCGGCCGTGGCGTTCCGCACCCGCCGCACCAGACCGTCGTCGCGGCCGCACACGACCAGCGCCTGCGGTGCGCGGGCTTCCTCGGCCAGCACCCCACGACATCGAGCACGCCGTCGAGCATCGCGTAGGCGCCCGCCATCACGAGGACCGCGGGACGGCCGGGACGCAGCCCGAGTTCGCGCATGAGCGTCGGGCGGATGAGGGGCTGCCGGAACTTGCGCGCCACCGGCAACCCGGTGACGGCGAGCCGCTGCGCCGGAACGCCGCGCGCGATGAAGCCCCGGCGTACGGATTCCGCGGCACGCAGTAGCGGTCGACGTTCGGGTGAATCCACTGCGCGTGCGTGTCGTAATCCGTGACGACGGCCGCGCACGGGATGCGCGCCCGGCGCGCGGCCTTGAGGTCCGACATCGTGCCGGCCGCGGCGCAGTCGACGCAGCACACCACATCCGGCCGCCGGACGCGCAGATACCGCTCGAGCCGCGTCATGCGCACGCGGTTGATCGTCCGCTGCAGGCCGGAGCCCTGGCGGATCCGGTCGGTGGCTTCGTAGAGCATTCCGTACAGCGCGGGCCGCCGGCGCACGGCGCTCACGTAGGCCCGCATCCCCAGTTCGCTATACAGCGGATGGACAAACTTGGCGAAATAATCGAGCACCTCCACGGACCCGCCCGTCGCGGCGCGCCATGCCGCGGCAACGGCTTCGCCGACGCGTTGATGGCCGTCTCCCCACCGGCACGACAGGACGCAGAGCGATGGCGGACGAGGGGGCATTGCGGACTCCGTGTCTCGAGACTCTCCGTCGTTCATCATGATTTTGCCCGCGCGTGCGGCAGATGCGCGAGCCGGTACCGGAATACGAGCCCGAACACGATAAACAGCATGAGCATGGCCATCGCCCACGGCAGGAGGTCCCTCGCGCCCGTCGCGCCGTAGCCGATCGCCACGAGCACGGCGTTCATCGGCAGGATTCCGAGCGCCGTCGTCCACATGAACGTGACCCGATTGACGCCCATGCGGCCGAGCGCAAAGTTGAAGACACTGACCGGGAACAGCGGAACGAAGCGCATGACGATGGCGACGCGCCAGTCACGCTCGCGGAGTTGCTCGTCCACCCACCGGAGCGCCTTCTGCGGCACCGTGCTCGGCAATCTGCGGCTGCGGCCGAGGAGATGCCCCAATTCGAACGCCAGCGCGGCGCTCAGCATGTTGCCGACCCACGATACGGTCAAGCCGAGCCAGAAACCAAAGAGCGCCCCGTTCGCCGCGAGGACCAGCTCCCCGGGAAACGGGATGAAGGTGTGGACGACCAGGAGTACGATCGCCACCACCGGTCCCCAGGGTCCCCACCGGGCCACCGCGGCGCGGACCTGGTCCCCCCGCACGCTGTTGAGGGTCTCGGGGAGCCGGCGCATCTGCGGGTACGCCGCGGCGAGCAAGACGAGCGCGATTGCGATCCAGATCATCGTACGGATCGGGCTGCGGCTGTGCGCCGCGGACAGCGAGGCGGCGCGGCGCGACGATCGTGTCATCAGGCGAGTTTGGTTGGGGGACGAGGGTCATGAACCCTCCCTTCGTTCCGCTCGGCAAAGCGGGCCGGCTCCTCTCCATGATCTACAATGGGTTGAGCAAGGGGGGCCGCGGGCAATTAAGGCCCCGGTGACCGCGGGGGGTCAGGCCAGTGAGGACGTCGATACCGCGCCAAGCGCCGCGCGCGCAGACGGCCGATCACCACGCCGGTTCGGTCACGTGCCGCTGCGGGGCGTCGTGCCTCTCCTGTCAGGCGGCACTTCTCGCCGCGACTTGTGGCTGCGAATTCGAGGCCAAGCAGTTCGAGTACGCCGTCGCCGAGAAAGCTGGGGCCCACAATCATCATGCCAAGGGCCACGGCATGGGGGAAGCCCACGACCACGAGGCGATGATGGCGGATCCCCGCATGGCCGCCTTTATGGAAGCGGATATGCGGCGGCGGTTCCTGTGGTCGCTGGTACTGACGATTCCGGCGATCCTGTACTCACCAGTGGGCCAAACGCTGCTCCGCCTCCGGTTGCCGGAGCCGATCACCGTCAATTGGATCCTGTTCCTGCTGACCACTCCGGTCGTATTCTGGACGGGTTCGATCTTCATCACGGGGGCGTACCGGTCGCTTCGGAATCGCGCGCTCAACATGTCGGTGCTGATCAGCGTCGGCGTGCTGGCAGCCTATATGTTCAGCGTCGTCATCACCGTGCTGAACGCCGGAGCGACTTTCTACGAGGCGGCCGCGATGCTCGTCACGTTCGTGCTCTTCGGCCACTGGATGGAGATGCGGTCCCGGCGTGGTACCTCGGATGCCCTCCAGGCCCTCTTCAACCTGGTGCCACCCCGGGCCCGGGTAGTGCGTAACGGGCAGGTCGTGGAGATCCCCACCGCCGACATCCAGAAGGACGACATTGTCGAGCTGCGTCCCGGCGATCGGGTCCCCGTGGACGGCGTGGTGGCTGAGGGCGAGACCGCGATCGACGAGTCCCTCGTGACCGGGGAGTCCATTCCCGTCCCGAAGCGGCCGGGTGACCCGGTCGTCGGAGGAAGCGTCAACCAATCGGGATCGGTTCGGTTTAGGGCGACCAAAGTGGGAGATGAGACCGCCCTCGCCCGGATCGTGAAGCTTGTCGAGGAGGCTCAGTTGTCCAAGGCTCCGGGTCAGCGGATCGCCGACCGGTGGGCCCAGTATCTGGTGATTCTCGCGGTAGGTGCCGGCATCGTGACGTTCGGTGTGTGGTTCGGGCTCATGCGGGAGTCTCTGCTCCTCGCGCTCACCTTCGCGATCTCTGCGATCGTCATTGCCTGCCCGGATGCGCTGGGTCTCGCAACACCGACCGCGGTCGCGGTCGGAACCGGAATCGGCGCCCGCCACAACATCCTGATCAAGAATGCCGCCACGCTGGAACAGGTCTCACGCATCACCGCCGTCGTCATGGACAAGACCGGTACGCTCACGGAGGGACGCCCGCGTCTCACCGACGTCGAGGGGGTCAACGGCTTCCAGCCCGACGAGGTGCTCCGCGTCGCCGCGGCGGCCGAGGCGCGCTCGGGCCACCCGCTCAGCAAAGCGGTGCTCGAGGAGGCCGAGCGGCGAAGGATCGCCGTCGACGGCGAGGTCGCGGGATTCGAGAACCTCGCGGGGCAGGGCGTCCGGGCCACGGTGTCCGGCCGGGACGTCCTGGTGGGCACGGCCAAGCTGATGCAGGACCGCAGCATCGACCTGGCGCCCGCACAGGCACACCTGGACCGGTTGCTTGCCGGCGGAAAGACGATCATGCTTGTGGCCGTGGACGGTAGAATGGCCGGGTTGGCCGCGGCCGCCGACCCGGTTCGGGAGACATCGCGCCGGGCGGTGGAAGGGCTCCACCGGCTCGGGATCGAGGTGGCGATGATCACCGGGGACAACCGGCAAACGGCGGCCGCAGTCGCGGGCCAGTTAGGCATCCCGCGGGTTTTCGCCGAGGTCCTCCCCGAACAGAAGGCCGACTACATGAAGCAGCTCCAGCAGGAGGGGAAGTTCGTCGCAATGGTCGGCGACGGGGTGAACGATGCGCCGGCCCTGGCCCAGGCGAACATTGGGATCGCCATCGGGGCCGGAACGGACGTGGCGATCGAGACCGCGGAGGTCGTGCTGATGCGCTCCGATCCCGCGGACGTCCTGCGGGCGATTTATCTCTCAAAGGCGACGGTGGGGAAGATGCGTCAGAACCTCTTCTGGGCGTCCTTCTACAACGTGGTCGCCATCCCCGTCGCCGCCGGTGTGCTCTACCCGCGGTTTGGTATCATGCTCCGCCCCGAGTGGTCGGCGCTCCTCATGTCGGCGTCCTCGATTGCCGTCGCGACAAATGCGGTGCTGCTCAAGACCGCCGAGCGGCACCTGGGAGAGATGTGACGATTGTCCGCACAAACTCCGGGAAGGCGCGCGGCCCGCGGTCAGTCGGCGTAACGAGAGCGGCCGACGCCTGAGTCTTGGGCTTCACCGAGGACGGCGCGGATGGCTTCGGCGAAATGCCGGCTTGCGTAGGCCGCGGCGCCGGCGAGGTCGAGCACCGTGCCCCGAAGTTCAGGGTAAGCGTGTTGCCAGCGTGCGGCATGGTCGCGGTGGCAGAAGAACTGGATGTGCGGGCAGCGCGTCAAAACCGCCGGCCCCGCGGCGCAGCAGTCCTTGTCAGGATAGAAGACCACCGGCGCCGCGGGTTGGGATGCCAGGATGCGGTCGGCCCGCATGATCAGGGTCACCGGGACGCCGCAGTGACCGCATGTCGACGAGAGATGCGCCGTTTCGTCCGCCATCGGCGGCACGGCCAGCGCGTCGATCGCGCAATTCGCATACGCCGTGATTCCGCCGATAATCACGCGATGCGGCGTAGGCACGAGGGAGAACGGGTACGCGGCGGCGACGGCCCCGCCGCGAAGGTAGATCGCTCCGGCGTCGTGGAGCGCAGCCAACGCCGCCTCGACGTCCTCCGCGGGAAAACCCGTCGCGCCGGCGAGCGCCTCGACGCTTGCGGGCCGGGTGTGCAGAGCGTGGCGCAAGATCATGGTCCATACACGGCCGTCCCGCTCCGTCATGTCGGCCCCTCCTCGGCTCGTGGTTCAGTTCGGGCACCTTGACTATAACAGGCAAACCTGTTATTAATCAAGCCATGAAATCGGTGGCGCTGCGCGGCGCCGTTCCGGCAGCGGATCCGGGCCTGTCGGCGCGGGCGCGGTACTTTCGGGTCCTCGGAGACCCCACCAGGCTTCGAATCCTGGAGGTTCTGCTGGGCGAAGGGCGCACGGTCGCGGAAGTCGCCGCGGCCATCCGTGCGCCGCGTAGTCGTGTTTCTAACCACCTCGCTTGTTTAAAGTGGTGCCGGTTTGTGGCGGCGCACCGGCAGGGACGGCACGTCGTCTATCGTGTGGCCGATCCGCGCGTCGGACACCTCATCGCGGCCGCGCGTGGCCTCACGGCCGAGCGCTGCGATCACCTCGCGCGGTGCCGCCGCATCGGTCCTGATTGGATCTAAGCGCGACGGAGGACCTCCGATGGCCAGGTCGGTCACGGTTTTCAATCAGCCCGGTTGAATCTTCTGTCGCAGGGTCGAGGAGTTCCTCACCCAACACGGGGTGGCGTTCCAGGCGCGAAATATCGCCGAAGATCCTTCCGCGATGGACGAACTCGAGCGCCTCGGGGTCGCGACGACGCCGGTCACGGTGATCGACGGCGAGATCGTAGTCGGATTCGACCGGAAGCGGCTGACGGCGTTGCTGGGACTGCCGGAGCGTGATGCCGGCGCGAGAGGCTATGACAAGACCGGAGCGTGAAAAGCGGGACGCGTTGTCTCGCGCAAATGTCGCGACGCTTCAAATACTAAGCATGGGCGTAGGGGCTCAAACGCGACAATATAAGGTGGTCGGGGAGGAGGGACTTGAACCCTCGGCCTCAGCGTCCCGAACGCTGCGCGCTACCAAGCTGCGCCACTCCCCGGCTTTGATTACATGGTTGCCCGGTGCCGCTCATTGTAGCATCCCGGTCCCGCCGCGCACAATTGCGAGGCGCGCCGGGCGGATGGGGTCATGGCGTGACGCTGAACGGCGGATACCGGTCGGTGGCGAGGAGAAACGCGTAGGCCGCCACCCGAAACGCCCAGCGGAAGACGCCGACGACAAAGTCAAAGAGCGACCGCGGATAGCGGCCTGTAAAAAGGATCGCGAACCACGCCAGGATGACACAGCATATCGCGGCGAGGCCCACGAAGACCAGCACGATGTAGTGCGGCAGCGCGAGGACCCACTTGACGAGCGGCAGCCACCGGTTCAGGCCGGCGGCGGCATCCGGGTACGGCAGCGCGACATGGACCGCCTGCTCTTCGTCCGCCGATGGATACTCGTCGCGCAGAAGCGCGACGTACGCGGCGACGCGGATGGAGAACCGCGTCAGTTCGACGTTCCAGTCGAACCACCACCGCGGATACCTGCGGACAAATAGAATCATCAGGGCCGCGGGCAAGAACACGATGCCGCCTCCGGCCAAAATGACCGTGTGGGACGCCTCGCCGCCGCCGTGCGACTGGGGACCGCTGACGAGGGCAAGGATAATCCCGATGGGAATCACCGCGAGCAGCCGGAACGCCGTCGTCAGACGATTCAATTGGCGGTCCGGATAGTCAATGTCGAGGGTCGCAGGAAAGCCATTCAGAGAAATGTGCATGACCTCATCTCCTCGTTGAGGACATGACGGACATATCGGACCGCTTTCAATTCGCCGCCGGGGCCACCACTGTCTCCGCGCGCTGGGCGCCCGCGATGTCGCCGGCCGTCGCGGCGGCGGCCGTGGCGCACGGAGCCGGGGCCGGCATGGATCACCCGTTTCTCGCCGGTGCGGCCGCGGGCCTAGCGGAGGCCGGTATTGCGGTACTGCGTTTCAACTTTCCGTACATGGAGGCCCGCCGGCGCATGCCCGACCCGGCGCCCGTCCTGCTCGATACGTGGAAGGAGGCCATCTCGCAACTCGCGCGCCGCGGCGCCCCGCTGCCGATGGTTGCGGGCGGCAAATCCATGGGCGGCCGAGTGGCGTCCATGCTGGCCGCCGCTCAAGGCCCGGACTTCCGTGGCGCGGCGCTCGTGTTCTTCGGGTACCCGCTCCACCCGCCGGGACGGGTGGACAGGCTGCGCGACTCGCATCTTTCGGACATCCGGGTGCCGATGGTGTTCCTGCAGGGAACCCGCGATGCGCTCGCGCGGCTGGATCTGATCGAGGGCGTGGTACGGCGGCTGAGGCCGCTCGCCCGCCTCCACGTGGTGCCTGACGCCGATCACTCGTTTCGAACGCCCGGCGCCAAACGATCAGACCGGGAGATCGGCAGCGAACTGGGAGAGATCGCCGCGCGCTACCTGCGCGACGTTCTTGTCCCCGGTGCTCCATGAGCACTACAGCACATCGCGTATGTGGGGGCGGGGAACGCGCCCGCCGGACGAGAACGCTGACGCATGAACGAACTGCCGGTACGGCGGGACGGGGCGGTCGTCACCCTCACGCTCAACCGGCCGGAGAAGCGCAACGCGATTACGGTTGCGATGTGGGAGGCGCTCCCAGGCGTGCTCGCCCCGCTGGAGGCGGACGCCGCCGTGCGGGTCGTCGTCGTCCGCGGCGCGGGCGAGGAGGCCTTTGCGTCCGGGGCGGACATTTCGGAGTTCGAACGCGTCCGCAACGGTGCCGCGACCGCGCGGGCGTACAGCGCGCTGGTCGCCGCCGCGGAGCGCACGCTCGCCGATTTTCCCAAGCCGACCATCGCGATGATCCACGGCTTCTGCGTGGGGGGCGGCCTCGTGATCGCGCTCGCGTGCGACCTGCGGTGGACGAGCACGAGCGGTCGGTTCGGCATTACCGCCGCGCGCCTTGGGATTGTCTACGGTCCGGGGGCAACGCGGCGGCTGGCGTCGGTTGTGGGACCGAGCCACGCGCGGGATCTTCTGTTCAGCGGCCGGCTCGTCGAGGCCGAGGAGGCGCGGGCGATGGGCCTCGTCAATCGCGTGTGCGCGCCCGACGCGCTGGAGCGCGAGACGTATGCCTACGCGCGCGGCCTGGCGGAGCAGGCGCCGCTGTCGCAGCGGGGCGCGAAGGCGATGCTTCAACGCCTCGTCGGGGAGGGAACGATGACGGACCGCGACATCACCGCGTTCGTGGAGCGCGCCTACGAGAGTGCCGACTACCGTGAGGGCGTGCGGGCCTTTCAGGCGCGCCGGCCCGCGCGATTCGAGGGACGGTGACGATGGGGCCGCTCGCGGGCATCCGGGTGGTCGACCTGACGCGGTTCCTTGCCGGGCCGTTCTGCACGCAGGAATTGGGCGACTTCGGCGCCGATGTCGTCAAGATCGAGCCGCTCGACGGCGACCACTCGCGGAACCAGACGCTTCGGCCCGAACTCGTGGGGAACAGCTACTTCTTCGCCGGGGCCAACCGCAGCAAGCGGAGCATCGCCCTTGACGTCACGACACCGGCGGGCCGGGAAGTCGTCCTGCGCCTGGCGCGGCGGGCCGACGTGGTGATCGAGAACTTCCGGCCCGGCGTCATGGAGCGCCTCGGCTTCGGGGCGCGGACGCTCCGGGAACCCAACCCGCGTCTCATCTACTGCGGCGTCACCGGGTTTGGCCAGAGCGGGCCGTACAGCGGACGTCCGGGATTTGATCAGGTCGGCCAGGGCATGTCGGGGTTTATGAGCATCACCGGTCAGGAGCCCACCGGGCCGACGCGCGCGGGGATCGCGCTCGCGGATCTCTACTGCGCGATGACCGCATGCCGGGGCATCCTCTACGCGTTGCTCGCCCGGGAGCGCACCGGCCGCGGGCAGGATGTGTACGTCTCGATTTTGGACGCCATGGTCTCGCTGCTCACGTGGAGCGCCGGGATGTATTTCGAAACCGGCGTCCCGCCCGGCGTGGCGGGGAACCATCATCCGCTCGCGTCGCCGTTCGGCGTGTACCCCACGAAGCAGGGCTCGTTCAACCTCTGTGCCGGCAACGAGGTGATGTGGCGGCGCCTGTGCGAGGCGATCGGCCGCCCGGAACTCGCCGAGGAACCCCGGTTCGCCGATGTGAACGCGCGCGTCGCGAACCGTCCGGCGCTCAACGCGATCCTTGTCGAGGCGTTCAAGACGCGTACGAGCGCGGAATGGGTCGAGTACCTGAACGCGCGGGGAGTGGCGTGCGGCCCGATCTACAACCTCGCGGAGGTCTTCCACGATCCGCAGGTCCTGCATAACGGGATGCTGGTCGAGCGGCCGCATCCCGTCCACGGCGCTGTGAAGCTGATCGGCATCCCGATCAAACTGTCGGAGACACCCGGCGACATCAGGCTGGCGCCGCCGCTCCTGGGCGAACACGCCGACGCGGTGCTGGAGGAGGCGGGGTACACGTCCGTCGAGATCGCGGGCCTCCGTGAGGCCGGCGTGGTCGGTCCGCCACCGTCCGTCGCGGCGCGCAAGCGCTGAGGCGGAGGCATGCCGCCCGCGCCCGAGCCCCAGCAACGGCTGCCCGCCGGGCCGCTCGCGGGACTCCGTGTCCTCGACCTCGGCAACATGATCGCGGGGCCGTTTTGCGCCCGCCTGCTCGGCGATTTCGGCGCCGACGTGATCAAGGTGGAGCAGCCCGGCCGGGGCGATCCGGTTCGGGGGTGGCGCAGCCGGTACCGCGGTCACTCGCTGCTGTGGAAGACGATGAACCGCAATAAGCGGGCGGTCACGCTCGACCTCCACGCGGACGAAGGCCAGGCGGTCGCGCGCCGGCTCTACGGCATCACCGACGTGGTGGTGGAGAACTTTCGCCCGGGTGTGCTGGAACGCTGGGGTCTCGGGTACGCGCAGGCGCAGGAGGCCAACCCCCGGCTCATCATGGTCCGCATCAGCGGCTACGGGCAGACCGGGCCGTACCGCGACCGGGCCGGCTTCGGCGGCGTGGCCGAGGCGATGGCCGGCGTGCGGTTCCTCACCGGGTTCCCGGACCGGCCGCCCACGCGGGTGGGCTTCGCGCTTGCCGACACGGTCGCAGGATTGTACGGGGCTTTTGCGGCCGTGGCCGCGGTGCACGAGCGCGCCGCGAGCGGCCGCGGTCAGGAGATCGACGTCGCGCTGACCGAGGCCACGTTCAGCTTGCTCGACGACCTGCTCGCGGCGTACCACAAACTCGGCGAGATCGCCGGCCGTCACGGGACGGGATTGCCGGGGGTGGCGCCGAGCAGCATCTACCCCACGCGCGACGGGCAGTACATCGTGATCGGGGCCAACAACGACAACGTGTTCCGCAGGCTCGCCACGCTGATGGGCCGCGCCGACTGGCTTGCCGATCCCGACCTCGCCCGGGATGAAGGCCGCGGCCGCCGGCAGGCCGAGCTCGACGCCGCCGTCGGTGCGTGGACGGCGGAGCGCGACCTCCGGACGCTCAACGACCTGCTCGCCGAGCATGGGGTCCCGGCGGGCCCGGTGTACGACATCGCGGGCGTCGCGGCCGATCCGCAGTTCCGTGCGCGCCGGGCCATCGTGGAGGTGGACGACCCGGACGTCGGCCCGCTCGCGCAGCCGGGCGTGGTCCCCGTGATGAGCCGCACACCCGGCCGCATAGCGTGGGCCGGCGCGCGTCAGGGCCAGCACAACGCCGAGGTCTACGGCGGACTCTTGGGGCTCAGCACCGCGGACCTGGAACGCCTCCGATCACACGGGGTCGTGTAGTCCCGTGCGCGTGCCGCCCGCCGCAACCATCGTCGAGGTGGGGCCGCGGGACGGCTTCCAGCTCGTCGGCCGCGTCATCCCGACCGCGACGAAACTCCGGGTGATCCGCGCCCTCTACGATGCGGGCGTCCGCGACATGGAAGTGACCTCCTTTGTGTCGCCGAAGGCCGTGCCCCAGTTCGCCGACGCCGATGAGGTCGCGCGCGAAGCGCTCCGCCTTCCCGGCCTGCGCGCGTCGGCGTTGATTCCGAATCTGCGCGGCCTCGAGCGCGCGGTCGCGGCCGGGATCCGTGCCGTGACGGTCGTGATCGGCGCGACCGATGCGTTCAACTCGGCCAACGTGCGGATGACCGTCGAGCAGTCGCTCGAGCAACTCGCGGCGATCGCGCGGGCCGCGGCGGAGGCGCCGGCGCCCGGGGTGTCGATCGAAGCCGGGATCGCCGTCGCCTTCGGCTGCCCGTACAGCGGGACCGTGTCGCCGGCGGACGTGGACCGCATCGTCGAGCGTGCGCTGGCGCTGGGCATTTCGTCGATCAGTCTCGGTGACACGATCGGAGTCGCCGCCCCGACGCAGGTGGCCGGTCTCGTCGGACGGGTGGCGGGGGCGGATCCCCGGGTGCACGTGACCCTGCACCTCCACGACACGCGCGGTATGGGGCTGGCCAACGTGGTCGCGGGGATGGACGCCGGGGTCACTACGTTCGACGCCGCGATCGGCGGCCTTGGGGGCTGCCCCTTCGCGCCCGGCGCCACCGGCAACATCGCGACCGACGACGTAAATCACATGCTTCGCGGCATGGGCGTCGAGACCGGGATCGACCAGGCGGCGCTGCTCGCATGCGGCCGGCTCGTCGCCGAAGCGGTCACGGGCGACCTGGCCAGCCACGCCCTGCGCGTAGAACTCAGCCGGGCGGCCGGATAGCGGCAAGCGCAGGATTTTCAACGCGGGCCTCGAAGGAAGCCCGGACATTTACACCGGATAACCTACGCAGCACTCATCGGAGCATACAATGGCGCAGACGTTGCGGGACTGGTATCGGTACCTCGAGCGGCAAATGCATGTTTCTCTCCCCACCGGTGTTCTGGACGCCGCGGCGCCGCCGCGACCCCGCGAGACTCCACCCGACCCGCCGTCCCGCCTGCGGGAACACGTCGTCGCCGACGCCGGCCCGCCCCAGCCGGTCGGGGCCGCGGGCGCCGTCGCCGCGCCGGTCCGCGCGGGGCAGCCGCCTCTCGTCCCGCCGATACCGCGGACCGCGCTCGACGTGGTGAATCGCGCGGATGCGGTGCGCCGGACGCTCGTGGCCGGTCCGAACCAGCGCGCCCTGCCGATGGAACTTGGGCCGCGGGCCCGCGGACGCGGCGGCCGCCGGCCGATCACAGAGAGCCGCGAGGAGATCATTCGCCGTCTGCTCGATCCCGAGCTGAGTCTGCACGAGGCGGCGGCCGTGCTGAACTTGAGCAAAGCGACGGTCCGGCGGTACACCGATCACGGCAAGTTGCCGTGCCTTCGCACCGGAGGCGGCCAACGGCGATTTCGTCTGTCGGCCCTCCTCGTGTTCCTCGACGACCAAACGCAGGCGCGCGGCGCGACCGGGTAGTGCACGTCGGATTTTTTACTGATTCGTACGTGCCCCGGATAAGCGGCGTGGTGCGCGCGGTGGAGGCATCGGCCCAGCAGCTCCGGTCCCGCGGCCATCGGGTCTCCATCGTCGCCCCGGCATTCCCGGGATACGCCGACGCCGATCGGGACGTCCTTCGCGTGCCGGCCGTCGCGCCGCCGGGGTATCCCGACTTTCCGGTGGCGGTGCCGTATCCCGGGGGACCGCTGCGCGCCGTGCGGGCGCTCGGGCTCGATCTCGTGCACACGCACTCCCCCTTTGTGCTCGGGGGCATCGGATGGTGGATGGCGAGGAGCCTCGGCCGGCCCATGCTGTTCACGTATCACACGCGGTATGAGGACTACGCGCACTACGCGCCCGTGGTGGGCGATTTGGCGCGGCCGCTTGTGGGCGCGTACACGACCGCGTACTGCAACCGGTGCGACTGCGTCCTCGCGCCGCTGCCGTCGGTCGCCGCGCTGCTGCGGGAGTCCGGCGTGCGCGCCCGCGTCGCCGTCGTCCCGAGCGCCGGCATCGATGTCGCCGCGTTCGCCGCGGCGGCGGACGGCGCCGGCGGGGACCGCGCGGCCGCCGTGCGGGCAAAGTTCGGGGTGCCCGGCCGCGCGCCGCTGCTCGTGTTCGTCGGCCGGCTCGCGCCGGAGAAGAACGTCGGCCTGCTGCTCGCGTCGCTCGCGGCGCTGCCCTCCGACACGTGGCTGCTCCTCGTGGGGGACGGCCCCGACCGCGGCCTGCTGCAGGCGCAGGCGGAGGATCGCGACATCGCCGGCCGCACGATCTTTGCCGGCACCCAGCCCCCGGCGGTGGTGGCCGACGCGCTTGCCGCCGCGGATCTGTTCGTCTTTCCGTCCACGACGGAGACCTTCGGGATCGCGATGGTGGAAGCGATGGCCGCCGGGTGCGCGGTGGTGGCCGTGCAGGCGGCCGCGTCGTGCGATCTGCTGCGCGACGGCGAGACGGGACGGCTCGTCGCGGGAAACCCCGCGGCGTTCGCGGCCGCGGTGCGCGATCTGCTCGCCGAGCCGGCGCGGCGCACCGCGATGGGCGGGGCGGCCCGCGCCGCGGCGGCGGACTATGACCATGCGCGCGTCACGGACCGGTTGTTGATCGTCTACCGCGAATTGCTCGCGGGGCAGGCCGAGGCGCGCCGGTGCTGACGATGCCGGCGCGGGGAGGGCGCGCGTGCGGCTAAAGCGGCTCGAACTGACCGGGTTCAAGACGTTCGCGGATCGTACGGCGTTGGAGTTCTCGCCCCATCTGACCGCGATCGTCGGCCCGAACGGCAGCGGCAAGAGCAACATCTTCGACGCCATCCGCTGGACCCTCGGCGAGGGCAGCCTGCGCGCGCTGCGCGGGGTGCGCAACGAGGATGTCATCTTCGCCGGCAGCGACCGGCGCCGCCCGCTCGCCATGGCGGACGTCACGCTGATCCTCGACAACACGGACGCCACGCTCATGATGCCGGCGGACGAGGATGCCGGCGAGGCCCCGCCGACGCCCCTCGCATTTGCCGAGGTGACCGTGACACGCCGCGCGATGCGCGCCGCCGACAGCCGGTACTTCATCAACACACTGCCGTGCCGCCTGCGCGACATTCAGACGATGTTCCTCGGCACAGGCCTCGGCGGCCACACCTATGCGCTGGTGACCCAAGGCGAAGTCGACCGCGCCCTCGATGCGACGCCGGAGGAGCGGCGGATGATCCTGGAAGAGGCCGCGGGGCTCGCCAAGTTCAAGCGCCGTCGCCACGATGCCGAGCGGCGCATGGCGGCGGCGGAGCAGCTGCTCGTGCGCGTCGCGGATATCCTCGCCGAGCAGGATGCCCGCGTCGAGACCCTGGCCGCGCAGGCCGGCGCCGCGCGGCAGTACCAAGCGTACACCGCCGAGCTCCGCGGCCTCGAGCTCGCGATCCAGGTCGAAGAAGTGCGGCGGCTGGCCCGTGCGCAGAAGCGGGTACAGGACCAGCTCGAACAGATCGCCGCCAGGCGGCGCGAGGCGGAACAGGCCCTGTCCGCGCTCGCCGCGGAACGGGCCGCGCTCGACCGCCGCGCCGCCGACGCCGGCCGCGAGTGGGAGGACGCCCAGCGGTCGCTGGTGCGCCTCACCGAACGGCGGGCCGCCGAGGAATCCACCGCCGGCCTGCTCGCGGAACGGCGCCGCGGACTGGCCGCACAGCGATCCCGCCTCGACGCCGAACTCGCGCGTCAGCGCGCGGAGTCGGAGCGTCAGGCCGGCGAGCGCGACGGCCTCGCGGCCGAGGAACAGGCGCTGGGCGAAGAGGACACGCGCCGCCGCGCGAAGGTGGCGGCGGCGCACGAGGCGCTGCGGGGACTGGAAGAGGGAACGGCCCGGGACGAGGCGCGGGCCGCGCAGGCGCGGGACGAAGCCCGTGCGCTGGCCGGGGCCTATGCCGAAGCGCGCACGTCCCTCGCGGCCGCCGAAGCGCGGGTCGCCGCGTATCGGGACCGCGCCGCGTCGATCGCCGGCCGGCTCGAACATCTGCGGCGGCAGGCGGCGGACACCGCGGCGCGCCGTGAGGCGCTCGGCGGGGAGTTGGCCCGGCTGACGGCCGCGCTGGACGACCGGCGCGGCCGCGTGCGCGCTCTTCGTGACGAATACGCGCGCGGCGAAGCGGAGCACGACGCGCTGCTCGCGCAGGGCCGCCGCGCGGAGGTCGAACACGAAACCCTGCGGTCGCGGCTCGCATTCCTCGAGGAGGCGCACGCGCAGTTCCGCGGATACGACGCGGGCGCCCGCGATCTGCTGCTCGCGCGCCGCCGGGACCCGCAGCGATTCGCCGCGCTCCGGGCGGCCGTGGCCGAGGTGATCCGGGCGCCGCGGGACCTGCGGGCGGCGGTGGAGGCGGCCCTGGGGCCGGCAGGATCCGCGCTGATCGTGGGCACGGTCGCCGACGCACAGGCCATGCGCGACGGACTCGGCGCCGAGGCGGGCGAAATCGCGTTCCTGCCGCTGTCCCTCCTCCGGCCGGTGCCGCCGCGGCCGCCGGTGCCGGATGCCGCCGCGGCCGACCCGGGATTTGCCGGCGCGCTGCTCGACCACCTCGAAGCCTCGGATGGACAGGACGCGGCCGCGATCCGGGCCCTGCTGGGCGATGTCCTACTGGCGCGCGATCTCGACGCCGCGATGCGAATCCGCGCCGCCGGATACGCCGGCCGGATTGTCACCGCGGCCGGCGAGGCGCTAACCCCCGCGGGGGTGGTGACGACCGGGCGGCGTTCCGCCAGGCACGGCGGCACCGTGGGGCGGGCCGACGAGATCGCCGACGCCCGCGCCGCTCTGGAGCGCCTGGAAGCGGCCGCGCGCGACGGCGCCGTCCGCATTGAGGCCGCGGCCGCATCGCTGCGGCGGATCGAGTCGGCCGTCGCCGCCGCCGACGCGGACATTACGGAGGAGGGCGAGCGCCGCGCGGACGCCGCGCGGCGTCTTACGCTCGAGGACGCGGAACACGCGCGCCTCGACGAGGAACTCGCCGCGCTGGGCTCCGAAGCGCGCGAGACCGGCAACGCGGTGCGCGAACACGAGGCCGCCCGCGACCGTTCCACCGCGGACGGCGCCGCGCTGGAGCAGCGGATCGCCGCGCTCGAAGCGGAGGCCGTCGAACTGTCCGCGCGGCTTCACGATCAGGCGCGCGCCGCGCGCGCCGCGCGCGAGGCGCTGACCGACGCCCGCCTGGCGGCCACGGAACTCGAGGCGCGCCGGATCGGCATCCGCGCGCGATTGGCCGAGGCGGAACGGAGCGTCGCCGCCTCCGACGAACGGCGGCGGGCGCTCGAACTCGAGGCCACCGCCCTCGATGCCGAGGCGTCTTCGCTCGAGGCCGACGAGACGGCGGCCCGGGCGCGGTGCGCGGCCCTGGCCGCGGAGGGCGAACGGCTCGAGGCGTCGCTCGGGGCCCTCGACGCCGAACGTGCCGCGGTCGCCGCGCGGCGGGCGGATGCGGAACAACAGCACGCGGACGCCGCCGCTCGGACCGACGCCCTCGCCGAGGACGCGCATCGGGCCGAGGTGCGGCAGGCGCAGGTCGACGCGGAGATGGCGAGCGCCCGGCGGCGCGTGGAGGAAGAATTCGGCCTGCCGTTCGACCGCGCCGCCGCGGAGGCGCCGGAAGGGTTGGAGCGCGACGAGACGCTCGGCCGCATCGAAGCGCTGCGCGGCCTGATCGCGTCGCTCGGGCCCGTCAACCTGATCGCGATCGAAGAGCACCGCGCCGCGGCGGTGCGGGCGGAGGCCCTGCGCGGCCAGCATGACGACGTCGCCCGCGCGCTCGCGGCGCTGCGCGGGCTCATCGCCGATCTCGAGACGGTCATCCGGGAACGCTTCGACGAGACCTTCCGGGCCGTGAACGAGGAATTCAGCGGGCTGTTCGTGCGGCTCTTCGACGGCGGCCGGGCCGGGCTCGAACTGGTCGCGGTGGACGGCAGCGACGAGCCGGGTATCGACATCGTGGTGCAGCCGCCGGGGAAGAACCTTCGTAGCCTCAGCGCGCTGAGCGGCGGCGAGCGCGTGCTCGTCTCGCTTGCGCTCATCTTCGCGATGCTCCGCGTCCGGCCGAGTCCGTTTTGCGTCTTCGACGAGGTAGAGGCGGCGCTTGACGAGGCGAACACGCGCAAGGTGGCCCAGGTGCTTCGCGAACTCGCCGCGCAGACGCAGATCATCATCATCACGCACAATAAGGCGACGATGGAGTCGTGCGACGTGCTGTTTGGCGTGACGATGGAAGAGCCCGGCGTGTCGCACATCGTGTCCGTCCGGCTCGAGGACGCGCAGCGCGCGCAGTTCGAAGAACAGCCGGTGGGGTAAGGCGCAGAAACGAGCGGCGATGGCGGGGAGCGGGTGGTTCGGCCGGTTCCGCGAGGGCCTGGCGAAGACACGCCAGGCCCTCGGCGCGCAGCTCGACGGCCTGCTCGGCCGCGAGATCGACGAATCCTTCTACGAGGATCTCGAGGAGGCGCTGCTCGCCGCGGACCTGGGGGTCCAGGCGGCCGAGACGGTCGTCGGCCGCCTCAGGAGCCGCGCCCGGTCCGGCGAACTCGGCGCCGCGGCGCGCACGCCCGAGGGCCTCCGGCGCGCGCTGGCCGAGGTGCTGCTCGCGATTCTCGGCGAGCCCACGCCGCTGCGGCTCGATCCGCCGCCGGCCGGCATTGTGGTCCTCGGCGTGAACGGCGCCGGCAAGACCACGACGATCGGGAAGCTCGCGCACCGTCTGCACGCGGAGGGCCGCCGCGTCATCGTCGCCGCGGCGGACACGTTTCGGGCGGCGGCGATCGACCAGTTGGCCGTGTGGACCGATCGCGCCGGCGTCGACCTGGTCCGCCACGCGGAAGGATCCGACCCCGCGGCGGTAGTGTACGATGCCGCGCAGGCCGCGTGGGCGCGTCACGCGGACGTGCTGATCGTCGACACCGCGGGCCGCCTCCACACGAAGACCAACCTCCTCGAGGAGCTCAAGAAGCTTGACCGGGTGCTGCGGCGCGAACTGCCGGGCACCCCGGTCGAGTCCTTCCTTGTGCTGGACGCCACGACCGGGCAGAACGGCATCGCACAGGCGCGCCGGTTCGCCGCCGCCCTGCCGCTGACCGGGGTCGTGCTCACGAAACTCGACGGGACGGCGCGGGGCGGGATCGCGGTCGCCATCGCGGACGAGCTCAAGCTGCCGGTCCGGCTGGTTGGGTTCGGGGAAGGAATCGACGACCTCCAGCCGTTTGATCCCAAGGCGTTCGTCGAGGCCCTCTTGGCGCCATAAGTCGAACGCGTCGGATACTCTAGAGTGTCCAGTGTGGACGAGGTGTTGACACTTTTGTCCTCCAACCGTCGTCCTCTGTTGCTGTCAGCTGACCTTCTTGGCCAGGAAAACCGCGGCCGGCGTGCGGCCTTGGAGTCGGTAGCCCTGGTGTGGCCGGTCCCGGTTGTAGAAGCGCAGGTAGGCCTGCAAGTCCTGCTCCAGCTGCGCGATGCTCCGGTAGTACGTCCGGCGAAAGGCCACGCGCCACAGCTCGGTGAGAATCGTCCCTTGCAACCGCTCGACGAAGCCATTCGTCCAGGCATGGCGCGGGCGCGTGCGCCGATGGCTGATACCGAGCTCCCGGCAGGCGGCGACGAAGCGCGCCTGCCATTCGGGGCCGCCATCGGTGAGCACCGCCCGGATCCGGTGCCCGGCCCGTTCGTAGGTCGGCACCACCTGCGCGCGCAAGAAGTGGATCGCCGCCTGTTGGGTGACCCGCGGGACGAGGGCGGCGATCCCATAGGAGCAGGCCGCATCGCACGCGGTCAGCTGCCAGACCTTGCCGACTCTCTTCAGCTTGCCGATGTAGAAGGCATCGAGGCAGACCAGGTCGCCGGGGCGCTGGGCCTCCACGTGCGGCCGCACCAGGCGTCGGCGGGTGCGCTCGGCCAGCAGGCCGTCGGTCGCCGCGTGGGCCTCCAGGCGCGTGAGCCGCTCCCAACGGGTCGGCAAGCCGTGCCGCCTGAGGATTGCATAGACGCCCGAGGCGCTGATGCGCCAGCCACCCCACAGGGGCTGCCGCAATTGCATCGCGATGCGGGCCGGGCCCTGCGTCGGCCACACCAGCGCGTAGGCCAAGACCGCATGCTCGAGTGCCGGGATCGTTTGACGCGGCCAGCGGGTGGGTCGCGTCGGCCGGGGCCGCAGGCCGTCGGCGCCATAGCGCAGATAGCGGCGGCGCCACCGGTAGAAGAGCGTCCGAGAGATGCCGGCCTCCCGACAGGCCTGGGTCACCCTGTCGAGCAGGGCGGCGCGTTGCAAGATCGCCACGCGATGACGGCGAACGCTGTCCTCGAGGGTCATGCTGCTCCTCCTCCTCGTTCCGACGCTTGCCAGGCATCGGTTGGAGGATTCGGAGGCTGGGGCGTGACCCTCTTCTCATGAGGAGGCCTCCATCAGTGCAAACACTACGTCCAAACAGGACACTCTAGACCATGCCGGGCGCGACCGAACACCTGCAGCTCTTAGATTGGAAACGGCAAATCTCGGATCTGTACCAAATGATCCGGGCGTCCTCCGAACCCGCGGCCGCGTGGCGCTCATGGTGCGCACGGAGGGAGGAGCTCTTCCGCCGTCATCCGCAATCACCGCTGCCTGCCCGGACGCGCGCCGCGCATCGCGGGCTTCCGTACTATCCCTACGACCCGGCCGCGCGGATTCTTGCCGATGTCGTGGATATCGCGCCCGTGCCGCGCGATATCGCCGCGAGCGACGGCGTCCCGTACCCGGTCGCGCACTTCGCCACCGCGCGATTCGCCGTGCACGGACGATCGTGTGAGTTGGGCCTCTATTGGCTGTCCGGATACGGGGGTGGATTGTTCCTGCCGTTTCGCGATCACACGAGCGGCACCGAGACGTACCCGGGCGGCCGTTATCTTCTCGACACGATCAAGGGCGCGGATCTGGGCATGGAGCGCGATCGCCTCGTCCTGGATTTCAATTTTGCGTATAATCCGTCGTGCGCGTACGATCCCGCGTGGAGCTGCCCGCTCACGCCTCAGGAGAACCTCCTGGCGATGGCGCTGCGCTCGGGCGAGCGCGCGCCAGCATCCCCCGTGGAACGGTAGGGCGGGGCGGGCGGCCCGGCGCGGCGGGTACTTCGCACATCCCGGTCTCGCTGTGTTATAATATGTCAAGGTTAATGCCTTTACAGAAGACACGATACGCGCCACCCACGGGTCGTGCGCCCCGAAGTCTGGCCGGGCGGACCGCGGTCATCCGGCTGTTCGACGCGTACGCCGGACTGCTCACGGCGCGTCAGCAGCAGTTGCTGCGCCTGTACTATCACGAAGACCTGTCGCTCGGCGAAATCGGCGCCCGGCTGCGCGTCAGCCGCCAGGCGGTGTTCGACGGGTTGCAGCGCGCGGTGGGGGAGATGCGATACCTCGAAGACCGGCTGGGCGTTCTCGCCGCCCGGCGACGGAACGGCCGCGCGCGGCCGGACGGCGCCGCGGCCCGGCTGGGGGCGGTGGAGCGAGAAGCGGCGCGGCTCACTCGGGCGGGCGCCGCGACCGGGCCCCTCCTGCGCGCGCTGCGGGCGCTGCGGAACGCGATGCCGGTCTCGTGATCGGCCTGAAGGTGCGCACGCCGTCTCACTATTTTACGCCCGTCCCGGCGGCCGAGCCCACCGGACGCGAGCGCACCGTCCGGTTCGAGGACGGCGGCCGCGTGTACCGGTTCCGCACGGCCCCGGGCGTGTTCTCGCGCGGCGGGGTGGACCGCGGGACGCGCCTGCTGCTCGAGGCCGTCGATCCGGCCGCGGCGCGTACGATCCTGGACCTGGGGTGCGGGTACGGTCCGCTCGGCATCGTGCTCGCCGGCCGCGCGCCCGGGGCCCGCGTGACGCTGGTCGACGTGAATCCGCGCGCCGCGGCGCTCGCGGCGATCAACATTCGCGACAACGCCCTTCCGAACGCGGAGGCGCGCGCCGGCGACGGCTGCGCCCCCGTCGGGGACGAGCCGTTCGATCTCATTCTGCTCAACCCGCCGATCCGCGCGGGCCGGGCGGTGGTGGTGCGCCTGCTGGGCGAGGCGCACGCGCATCTCGCGCCCGGCGGGCGGTTTTACCTGGTCGCGCGTACCAGCCAGGGCGCGCGTACCCTGGCCCGGTGCATGGCCGAGGTGTTCGGCCGGGTTCGCGAGGTAGAGCGCGGCGGAGGATTTCGAGTGTACGAGGGTCGCGATGTTTGAGCAACTGCAGAACCGCCTCGGCGGCGTGCTGAATCGTCTCCGCGGGCGCGGCGCGCTCTCCGAGGCGGACGTCGATCAGGCGCTGCGCGAGATCCGGCTCGTGCTGCTCGAGGCCGACGTCAACGTCAAGATCGCGCGCGACTTTACGGCCCGCGTGCGCGAGACGGCGATGGGGCAGGAGGTCTGGAAGAGCCTCACTCCCGGCCAGCAGGTCGTGCAGATCGTGCACGCGGAGCTCGTGCGGCTACTCGGCGAGAGCCATCGTCCGCTGCAGCCGGCGCCTCATCCGCCGACCGTGATCCTGCTCGCGGGGCTGCACGGGACCGGCAAGACGACGACGGCCGGCAAACTCGCCGCGCATCTCAAGAAGCGCGGGCGCCAGCCGGTGCTTGCCGCCGCCGACCTGTCGCGCCCGGCGGCCGTCCGCCAGGTTGAGATCGTGGCGGGCCGCGCCCAGGTGCCGGTGGTGATTCCCGAGGCGGGCGACGATGCGGTGGCCGTCGCGCGCCGGGCGCTCGCGGTCTGCCGCGAGCGGGCGGCCGACACGCTCATCGTCGACAGCGCGGGCCGGCTCCACGTCGACGACGACTTGGTCGCGGAACTCGCCCGCATGCGCGACGCCGTCGCGCCGCACTATACGCTGCTGGTGCTCGACGCGATGGCGGGGCAGGACGCGGTCCGGATGGCGGAGGGCTTTCACCGCGCGGTGCCGCTCGACGGGGTGATCCTGACGAAACTCGACGGCGATGCGCGCGGCGGCGCGGCCCTGTCGGTCGTCGCGACCCTCGGCGTCCCGATCTTCTACGTCGGAACCGGCGAGCGCCTCGACGCGCTGGAGCCGTTCCACCCGGACCGGATGGCGTCCCGCATCCTCGGCATGGGCGATGTCCTGACGCTGATCGAGAAGGCGCAAGAACAGGTGACCGCCGACGAGGCGCGGGAACTTGAGCGCAAAGTGCGCCGCGCCGAGCTCACGCTGGAGGACTTCACGAAGCAGCTCCGCCAGGTCCGGGCGATGGGGCCGCTCGACCAGGTGCTCGGCATGATTCCGGGCTTCAACGCGCGCCGTGCCGGCCTCCCCGCGGCGGGGGAGTTTGACGAGCGCGCCCTCGGGCGCATCGAGGCGATGATCAGTTCGATGACGCCGGCCGAGCGCCGGCATCCCGAGGTCATCGACGGCAGCCGGCGCCGGCGGATCGCCCGGGGCAGCGGCACGTCCGTTCAGGAGGTCAACCGCCTGCTGCGGCAGTTCACGGATGCCAAGAAGATGCTGAAGCAGATCGAGAGTATGGGCCGGCGCGCCGGCAGGCTCGGCAAGCTGCCGACATCGCTCGAACCATAGCGGCGGGCCGTGCGGCCCACATCGCGGGACGCGAGGGGAGGACAAACGACATGAGCGTGAAGATCCGGTTGACCCGGCGGGGCGCCAAGGGCCAGCCGTTTTACCGGCTGGTGGTGGCGGACTCCCAGAGTCCCCGCAACGGCAAGTATCTGGACCACGTGGGTCTCTACAACCCCCGTACCGAGCCGTCGACTATGCAGGTGAATACCGAGAAGGTCCTGGCGTGGCTGCGGAAGGGCGCCCGGCCCTCGGATGCCGCGCGCGTGATCCTGGAAAAGACCGGCGTGCTCCGCCAGTGGGAAGAAAGCCGGGCCAAGGCGCCGCGGTGAAGGCCCTCGTCGAACTCGTGGCACGGTCGCTCGTGGACCATCCCGACGACGTCGACGTGCAGGTCGTCGACGGGCCGCAGGCGTCGACGATCGAGGTTCGCGTCGCCGCGGATGACGTCGGCAAGCTGATCGGGCGCGGCGGCAGGATCATCAAGGCGATTCGCACGCTGGCGCGCGCCGCGGCCACCGGCAGCGGCAAGCGCGTCAACGTGGAGGTCCTCCGCCCGTAGAGGCCGTCCGCAGGCGCGGGCCGCGGGCGGCACCACGCGTGCCGTCGACCGTGGCGGCGTTGGATCGCAAGGCAGTGCTGACCGACGCGTTGTGAGGAGGAAGGGCATGCCGTCGATTACGGTGCAGCGGCCGATCGTGATCAAGACGATTGTGACCGAAGGATTCAAGCGGCTGTACGTCGCCGATTTGGAGGACGCGATCAAGCGCGTCGAAGCCGTGGTCCAGCAGATCGATGTGCAGGCGCGGCGCTTCGATCTCGAGCGGCAGGTGTCGCCGCAGTCCCGCATGGTGCGCCAGCAGCTCGAGATCGAGCGCGCGCGGCAGGACGCGGCGCGGGCCGAGCTCACGGCGCGCCTGCACGAGGCGCAGGATCTGAAGATCAACGACGAGTTCACCCAAGGGACGATCGACGGGGTGACCGAGCTGTCGGTAGGCGACAATCTGTTCGACAAGATCTCGCGGGCCGAGATTGTCGTGAAAGACGGGATCGTCATGGAGATCCGGGAGGGCGCCGCCGCGGCGGCGCCCTCCACCCTGATCACCCCCGGCAGCGCCTAAGGGCGGCGGAGGCGGGGTGGGACACAGCGACGTCCCGCGCCGGCGGGACGCCCCGGTCGGAGGGCCCGGGGGCCTCATCGTGGTGGGCGAGGTGACGCGTCCGCACGGGGTGCAGGGCGCGGTGCGGGTGCTGCCTGTCACGGATTTTCCGGAGCGGCTGTTGCGGCTCCGGCGCGTCGCGGTCGTGCAGCGCGGCCGCGCACGCACCGTCGCGGTCGAGCAGGCGGAGCCGGCCGGGCGCTTCGTCGTGATGAAATTCGCCGGCATCGACACACCCGACGATGCCGCCGCGCTGCGGGGTGCGACGATCGAGATCGCCCCGGCGGAGGCCGTGCCGCTTCCGCCGGGGCAATTTTACCTCTTCCAGATCGTGGGGCTCCGCGCCCGCACCCCCGCCGGCGAGGTCCTGGGCGAGGTCGTCGACGTGCTGCGTACGGGCAGCAACGACGTCTACGTCGTGCGCACGCCGGGCGGGACGGAGACGCTCTTGCCGGCCGTGGAAGGTGTGATCGACGCGATCGACCTTGCCGCCGGCGAAATGGTCGTGCGGCCGCCGGAGTGGTCCTGATGCGCTTCGATGTCGTGACCATATTTCCCGGCGTGTTCCCCGGTCCCCTCGACGCCGGCGTGATCGGGCGGGGCCGGATGCGCGGCCTCCTCGACGTACGCGTCTGGGACCTGCGTGAATTCACCGACGACCGCCACCGGACCGTGGACGAGCCGCCGTACGGAGGCGGCGCGGGCATGGTGATGAAGGCGGAACCGTTTCTGCGCGCGGTCGAGGCGATCCGCCGCGCGTCGCCCGCGCCCGGCCCGGTGCTGCTCACCAGCCCCCAGGGCCGCCGGTTCACCCAGGGCTGGGCGCGGCGGCTCGCCGCCGGTCCGCACCTGACGATCTTGTGCGGACGCTATGAAGGCGTCGACGACCGCGTCGCGGCGATCCTCGACGCGGAAGAGGTCAGCATCGGCGACTATGTGCTGAGCGGCGGCGAACTGCCGGCGATGGTGATCGTCGAAGCCGTCGGCCGTCTTGTGCCGGGCGTCGTGGGCGAAGAGGCGTCGGTGCGCGAGGACTCCTTCTCGGAGGGATTGCTCGACTATCCCCACTACACGCGCCCCGCCGAACTCGCCGGCCACGCCGTCCCCGAGGTTCTGCTGAGCGGGCACCATGAAGAGATCCGCCGGTGGCGGCGGCGCGAAGCGCTCCGGCGCACGCTCGCGCGGCGCCCCGACCTGCTCGACGAGACGGCGCTCGACGACGAAGCCCGAGCGTGGCTCGGCGAGTTGCGGGCCGAGCAGGCGCGCGGCGGCGCGGCCGGCCCCGGGGACGGAGGCGATCGCGGGTGACCGTCGCCTTCGGCGCGCAGGGCGGCGGGCCCGCGTCACCGAGGGGTGTCTAGGTTCAGATAGATCCGACTACGCCTGAGACTCGGTGCCACGGCGACACCGCGGGTACTTTCGGCCGTTGGGGGGTGGCTATACTGGCACCACCATGGCCATCCTCAAACCGCTCCTGCGTCGGCGCGTCCGGGTCGCGCCGTCGTTGTCCCGTGAGGCCCGGCAGCGCCTGC
>Ga0209580_10000085_pt1 | contig 75811 bp, 82 predicted proteins | sample Coa_R1_5_FD_187153 | JGI IMG/M metagenome (GOLD analysis project Ga0209580, IMG submission 187153) | Surface soil microbial communities from Centralia Pennsylvania, which are recovering from an underground coalmine fire - Coalmine... | ecosystem: Environmental > Terrestrial > Soil >... | reverse complement strand
GCCGGGACACCATGAGGGCTCTGCCCTCCCTGACGTCTGCCTTGTCGTCTCAGCAACGCAAAGCTTTCGTCAGGCGGTGTCCCTTATCTTTTCAGCCCGTTTTCAGGCTCGTGCGTAAGTCCTGTAAGATGAGTTTGTTCAGTTGAGCCTCCTTGGCTAGCGAAAGAGTTCGACGCCGGAATCGCTACGGCCCGGGGAGAAAGCCAGCGCAAGGGCCGCTCTTTCGTTGGGAGGACACTTAGATAAATCCTTAAGAAAAACCGACCCGCGCCGAACCGAAGCGCGTGCTGCGATAGATGTGGGCCATCTACCTTGAGCGAGCCACAAAGCAGCAGCGTGGACAGCAAGGGCGGTTTCTTGCGCCGGATAACTCCAATAGCGCTACAGATTAGGGATGCCCCGAACCCAGAACCCGGTACAGTATTGGCAACTCCGCTCACGTCTGAGCGTCGAGCAGGCCGCGCAACGGATCGGGATCTCGGCGGCCCGCTGCCGCGCTGTCGTGGTGTGCGGGAAAGGCTGCTTCAATGAGGAGGAGGTTCAGCGGTCCTCGCCTCTACGGGCGTTGCCGAGGACCGGCTCCGCGCATGGGAGCAGCGGCCCCGGGGTGATGCTCGAATCCCGCCTGCGTGGTAGGGGACAGCGGTCGAATGGACGCCGCAACGCAGTTTCGGACAACGCGGCGCTCGAAAGATGCCCTGCGCCTGACGCCGAGCCTTCCTGCGGAAGCAACGACTCGCGGCGGTCCGCGCCTAGTGGTATCGCTTTCTCGGCAATCGACCCGTACCCGTGAACACGAGGCTTCTACCGAACATCGGGAATCACAGGATGGGGATGCGATAAGACGGTCATTCGAAATGGACCCTGCCCGCCCAGTCACTATTGGGCAGGAGCCGAGGATCAGGCACTTGTATCGTGGTGAGAACCGGAGGGCATGGAAAAATCTGGGAGGGTTTAGCATGGCCACAAGACCTGCCGACATACCAAAGCAAATTCGTTTGTGGCTCTCAGACGAGGCCTGGACGGCCCGAGAAATAACCAACCCACAGACTTCCTGGTTGTTTGAGGCGACGGGTACCAGGGACTGGCTATGTTTTGCACGTTCGGCAAGAGTCGAACAAGCACGATCAAGTTACGATACGCGCGCACATCCCGATTGAGAATGATTTCAAGCGACGATTTGCCGAACTCTGCGAAAAAGACCGTAGCCAATTCTTGCGGAAAGTGCAGTTGAGATTGCTAGAGAGGCGTGTATTGTTCTGGGGTATTTACTGATCCTCCTGAGTTCCTCTTTACTGCACAGCGTATCTACTACGATGGCCTTACGAAAGACGCCTTTCTTCAGCGCGTTACTACCGTTGCGCAAGCCGCCGTCGAAGTTCTCTGGATCTTTGAAGAGTTATTCACGGCGCTCCGATTACGAACAAGCCCTAGCCCGAAGCCACATTCCTTTGGATTCATACCTCCCTCCCAGGCGGCGCGAGATCCACGAAACCCTGGAGAATGAGATGAAGCGCGTGGGAGAGGTCTGAAGACGACCGGGCCGAGAGAATTGCATCAAAGCCCTGTGGAAGGGGGAGTCTCGTCGGCTAAGACTCCCCCGATCCGTTAGCCAGTCGTTAGCAGTCCTCCGCTAGCCCTTGCAATGTACGGGCTTGCAACCCAGCGCGCCCCTGATAAGGGTGAGGTCCGTGGTTCGAGTCCACGAGGGCCCACCAGATCAGGCAGCACCCAGCGCTTAGCCCACTTTCGCCGCGTATCGCACCCTACTTAGTATAAGTCCTCAACATATGAGTCCTCAACGCAGGAGCCTCCCGCCTGCAAATAGGCGACACACTATCTGGGGCCGTACGGTAAGTCGGGATGCGTTACTTACGCGCCGGGGCTTACCGGACGGTGAACTCGGTCAGCAACGTTCCCTTTCGATCCCCGGCCGTGCAGACTACCTCGAGCTGTCGTGAGCCGCCCACCCGCCCGCCCTGCGCGGTCTTCCACGACCACCGAACGAGGCCGTCAGCTCCCGCCATGCGTTGCGCCAAACTGAATTTGACGGTGCTCGAGACCGCGTGCGCTTGGCACGTGGCCCCGGGTTCAGTTTGGACTACGAGGGTCTCCTGTTCGCCGTACCCGATGGGAGAAACGATTGAGACGAGTTTGACAGCGAGATCGTCCGCCAAGGCCGTCATGCATGTTATTCCGAACACTGCACATATCGAGGCCAGAGAGACCACCGCCCGCATGATTAAGCCTCCTGGTCGATGCGTGTGGTGCCGATATCGTGCCACGGCGAGAGCAGGAACTCCTCTGCAGTCTCTCCGCAGCCTCAGGACGAAAAGTCTAGGGGGCCTCGACGTGGAGGCGCGCCGTGTTTCTGCTCTAACGCGCGCGGGTAAAGTACAGGTGTCTGCCATGGCCGCCCACCGCCTGACCTGCCAGGTCGATGAGACGCCGTTCGTCAACGTCATTCGCCCATTCGGTGAAGTCGATCTATCCACGGTCTCGGTTTTGCGTCATGCGCTCGCGACGGCTTTTTCCCGCGGCCGTCACGTCATCGTCGACCTGGGCGACGTTTGCTACTTTGATAGCACCGGGTTCCGCGAGTTACTGGCCCACCGGCGCATTTACCACAATAACGACCGGCTCATGGTGCTGGCCAATCCGGCGCAATCCGTGCAGACCGTCATCGACAGACTGAATCTCTATCAGGTCATCCCGGTCTTCCCGTCAATCGAAAGCGCGAAGAATTCGTTCAGGGTATCCCGCGCAGGGTAGATGAGCAGCTTGAAGTGATTGAAGTCCACGTCCGGCCCCGAGGCAAGTAGCTCATAGGTAACTTAGCCTTATCTAGCCTCCCCGGGTCTGGGCCGGCGCTCGGACGGCTCACCCCAAACGAATGTTCAGCCTCGAACGACTGACAATGAAAGAGTGAATCGATAATCCGGCCGAACGAAGGACCTCATCCGCGCGGCCGCACAAGCATATATTGCGCGGCCTAAAATCGTCACCGCCTTGGTTCGGACGGCCGCATGCCGGAGAACGGCGACATGGAGCAGACTGGGTACCCGGATCAGCGGCCTCCCACCTCCGGTGGGGCGGGGGTGCGCGGTGATCCAACCGATACGCTGGCCTGCACGCGCCGGCGTCTCACCGGGGCGGTTTGCCTCTCGGTCGCCGGAGCGCTGGACCTCGCCACCATTTCGTCGTTTCGAACCCAATTGAGGTCGGCGGTCGAGCCGACCGATCACGTTATCCTGGATTTCAGCACGCTTCGGTCCATCGACTTCAGCGGCATCCATGCGGTCCTGGAGGCGTATGAGATCCTGACGGTCGCGGGACGCCGGATGGCCCTCGTAGGCGCGTCGCCGAGGATACAGCGGGTCCTGACCGCGTTCGGCGTTGACGAAATCCTTCCCGCATTCTCAACGGTTGACGCGGCCCTGGCAGACTTTCGCAATGGAGCACCGGGCATCGGAGCGGAGCCACTTGACGATACGAATTGCGAAATTACGCGATAGGCCGGACGCGCCGTTTCGGTTTCGGCTCGGCGATAGAGTTGCTTGGAAACACCACGACGGCACTGCCGGCGACGACGTCCGGGGAACGATCACGGACGGTACGTGCCTCTATACCGTCAACGGCGGCACTCGTCTACCGCCGGTCTACGTCGTGACCTGCGATGATGGCCAGAAAATCACAGCGGCCGAGATGTCCCTGATGCTGGTACGCCTGCCGATCTCCGACCGGCCGAACTAGCCCGCCGTCTCCATACGTCTGCCGGACAACCAAACAGGGCATCAACCACAATGCCATGTCAGCCGAACGTCGCAACCGTACAGCCGCTACGCGGCGGCGCCGCGCACACTTCGAGGCTTCGCTGCAACAACTGCGGGACTTGGGGCTACCGAGGTGGGCCGTGGAGTGCTACCGTCGCGTCGCCCGGGTATCGGGACAGTTGCCGCATGACGTCGTTGCCCGCGTGGCGCTCCTGGCTGCGAGCCAGATCATGCAGAATCCCGACGTCGCCGTCTACCCGGTGTATGAGGATGAACTCCCCCTACCGCCGGCGTCTGCAAACGGTCATCGGCCTCACCGGAGCACGGTGTTACGCAGGGGCTGATCCTGAATCGCGACACCAGGTCTCAAGCCTCGCGACAACCTCCCAGTCGTCTAAAACGATCAAGTGACGGGCATGGAGTTCCCCGGGGGAACTTCGGAGGGAGCCGCTATGCCCAACGGCAACACGCGCCGAGAGCGCCGGGACACCTCGCCCGCAGGGACGTGGAATCGAGCGCAGTTCGAGGAGTCCTTGAAATTGCTGCGCGTTATCGGCCTCTCTGCCCGCGCCATGGAGCATTGTCAGCGCAAGGCCCGCGAGACTCAGCTGCTCCCGCATGAAGTCTTGCGCGAGATATTCGAGCATGCCGTTCTCATCGAAGAGGCGATCGAATGGCGCTCGATGAGCCCCGCCAGGCGAGGGGACTAGCAACCTCGACCACAGCACGATAGGCCGCCGGGCCCGTCCCAAAAACAATCAAGTGGGGTCCGGGCCCTCCACATTTACGACCATCTGTTGGCTTCACAATCCGAGGTACCGCTTCAACGGTCGCCGAAGGCCTACCCTTACCAGGTCGTCCGGCCATGGGGGGTGGGCAGGAAGTGGCTGTCATCGTGCGTCCCTTGGTTGAGCGTGATTTGCCCGCGGCGACGCGGATTATCCGCCTTGCGTTCGGCACTTTTCTCGGCGCGCCCGATCCCGAGAACTTCTGGCCGGAACTGGATTATGCCCGCACGCGGTGGCTCGCCGATCCCGGCGCGGCGTTCGGAGCCGCAGACGACGGGGAATTGGTGGGATCCAATTTCGCCACACGCTGGGGTTCCGTCGGATTCTTTGGACCGCTCACGGTGCGCCCCGATCTTTGGGACCGCGGCATCGGCAAGCGGCTGATGGAACCGGTTGTCGCGCGCTTCGACGCGTGGGGCGTGCGGCACGCCGGACTTTTCACGTTTGCGCACAGCCCAAAGCATGTGGGTCTGTATCAGAAATTCGACTTCTGGCCGCGGTTCCTCACAGCGGTTATGACGAAGGCAGTGGGGCCCGCGGAGTCTTCGTCCCTGTCACGGTACTCCGAACTGCCGCCGGGCGGACACGAAGACTGCCTGAATGCCTGCCGGGCGGTAACGGACGCGGTCTACGACGGGCTCGACGTCGAGCGGGAGATCCGGGCGGTCTACGCGCAGGAACTGGGCGACACCGTATTGCTTCCGACCGACGGCGGACTGGCAGGCTTCGCCGTCTGTCATTGCGGTCCCGGCACCGAAGCCGGGAACGGGAGCTGCTACGTCAAGTTTGGGGCCGTACGACCCGGGCCGGCCGCCAACGCGTCATTCGATCGGTTGCTGGGTGCCTGCGAATCCCTCGCCGCCCGAAAGGGACTCTCGCGCCTCGACGCGGGCGTGAATCTGGCGCGGCACGGCGCCTACCGGACGATGCTCCAGCACGGCTTTCGCACGGCGTTCCAGGGTGTTGTGATGCAGCGGCACAATGATGCCGGCTATAACCGGCCCGACGCGTATGTGATTGATGACTGGCGGTAGCTTCGGCGGACCGCGGACCAGGTTGCGCTACGCGGCTTCCGGTTCGCCCCGCTGCTCCAGCATCCGGCAGAACGCTTCGACGACCCGCGGATCGAACTGGGCGCCCGCCGCGCGGCGCAGTTCGATCATCGCCTCGTGATGCGAGCGCGCGGGCTTGTACGGCCGCTCGTCGCGGATCGCGCTGTAGGCGTCTACAACCGCGAGGATGCGGGCGCTCAGCGGAATCGCCTCGCCCCGCAGTCCGTCGGGGTACCCCGAGCCGTCCCAGCGCTCGTGGTGGTGGCGCAGCACCCGCGAGACGGCGCGCATGCGCTCGACGGGCTTCAAGATTTCCTCCCCGGTGATCGGGTGTTTGTACATAACCGCCCACTCGGCCTCCGTCAGCTCCGCCGGCTTGCGGAGGATGGCGTCCGGAACGGCGATCTTTCCGATGTCGTGCAGCAGCGCGCCCCAGCGGATTAACTGAAGCTCGTTGTCGTCGTTGCAGCCCAAGAGACGCGCGGTCGCCTCGCACCACTCCGCGAGACGCTCGCTGTGGCCGCTCGTATAGGCATCGCGGGCGTCGAGCGCGCGGACGAGCGTGCGGACGAGATCGATATAGGAATCCTGAAGGTCCTGGTGCAGCCGGCTGCGGTGAATCGCCGTCCCGGCCATCTCGGCGACGCTCTTCAGCAGCCGCACGTCGGCTTCGACAAAGGGCTCTTTGAGCGCGCCCCGGGCGCGTCCGACGCTCAATGTGCCGATGACGTCCTGCTCGGCCCGCAGCGCGACGGCCGCGAAGGGACCGAGCGCCTGGTGCATCGCGGGTCCTCCGAACATGATTGCCTGGTCCGCCGAAAGATCCGCGGTGACGAACGGCGCAGCCGTACGAAACAGCCGTGCCAGTTGGGCCGAGACCGGCGCGCCCGTACCCAGGTGCTCGGCCGCGACGCCCCAGGTGTGCACGTTGACGAGCGTCTCGCTGTCCGGGCTCAGCAGTCCGAGCGCCCCGTGATCGCCCCGGACGAGCCGCACCGCATGATCGACGACGATGGGGTACATTTCCTCGGCGGTATGCAGGTAGCGGAGCCGCCGGCTCAGTTCGTACAGCGCCTCGAGTTCGGCCGTGCGCCGGCCCTGCGCCTCATAGGATCGGCCGTTCTCGAGCGCGGCCGCGGCCTGCCACGCCAGGGCCTGCATCGCCTCACGTTCCGCGGCCGACCACTGGCGCGGCGCGTTGTAGTAGCACGCGACGGCCGCCGTCGCCCGCCCCTCGTGAATCAGCGGCCAGGATGCCACCGCGCGGAAGCCTTCGCGTTCGGCCCGCCGCCGCAGACTGTTGCCCGGCGGTAGATCGGTTGTGTCTTCGATCAGCGTGGGTTCCGGCATCGAAGCGCGCCGGCCCTTGGGGAGTTCCATGCACGCCAGCTCGGGGTATTTCGCCAGATGCGCCCACGGGGTGGACCCGCTCGGCGTCGCGATCTCTGCCACATAGATGGGCGACAGACCCTGCGACCACTGGCACGTCACGACGCCGTTGGGAGCGCGGAGGTAGACGGCCACACGGTCCGCCGCGCCGAGTTCCGCCGCGGCCTGACCGGTGGCGGACGCCACGCCCGCCACGGACGACGGACGGTTGAGCCCTTCGCTGAGGCCGACAAGGCGCTTCATGAGCTCCGCCCGCAGCCGCAGCTCGCGAATCTCCGACCCGCCGGCGCGAGTGTCGCCCGTCTCCGAAGAACGCGTCGTGGCCTCGATGCGCTCGGGCTCCATGGTGTCCTCGTGCGAACGCCGGTGCGTCTTTCGTTGATATGTGACGGTAATCCGGCAATACTCCTTGTGCCCTTACGCAACCCTCACGAGACGCGGCCGCGGACTTACTTAGTGCGCCGCACGCCGCCGGGGAGTCAGCGGGACGGACGGAGCCGGACGCGGTGCTCGCCGGTGTACACGGTGAAGTCGGCGCCGCGGACGAAACCGAGGAGCGTCATTCCGAAAGCCTCCGCCGTTTCGCACGCGAGACTCGACGGGGCCGAGACCGCCGCGATGACCGGGAGGCCGGCCGCCGCGGCCTTCTGCACGATTTCGAAGCTCGCCCGGCCGCTCACCATGAGGAGCCGGTCGCGGAGCGGCAGCTGCCGTGCGAGAAAGGCGTGCCCGATCAGTTTGTCGACCGCGTTGTGGCGGCCCACGTCCTCACGCAAACTGAGCAGGCGGCCCGCGCGATCGAACAGGCCCGCGGCATGCAGTCCGCCGGTTTTGCTGAAGATCGTTTGGGCCGCCCGAAGCGCGTCACCGAGCCCTCCGAGGGTGTCCTCATCCACTACGAACCCGTCGCCCGCGGGCTCGATCCCGCCGACACGAATGGCCTCGATGGACGCCTTCCCGCAGACGCCGCAACTCGACGTCGTGTAGAAGTTGCGCCGCAGCCGCTCCGGGTCGCACGCCACTCCCGCGCGAAGGGCGACGTTCACAATGTTGTACTGCTGGGCGCCGTCGAGGGACGGATCCGTGCAGTAACTGATGGCGCGTACGTCGTCCGGTTCCTCCAGCAGCCTCTCCGTGCGGAGGAAGCCCGCGGCCAGCTCGAAGTCGTGGCCGGGCGTTCGCATGGTCACCGAAATGCGAGTGAACGGCCCGCCGCTTGGAGGATATAGACGGATCTCCAGCGGTTCTTCGACCGCCACCGCGTCGGTGCGCGGGTGGACGGCGCCGTCCCGGGCCCGCAGCACGCGCCTGCGCACCGTACTCGTTCGTGCGGCCGGAGGAGCGGCGATATCGGAAGACCGGTCGGCAGGCGCGGTCATATGGAACCTCTGGCTGCTTCGATGCGCTCAGCGTAACAGCCGACCCCGTGGGCGTCAACGACACTGGATCCGCGGCTCGGGCGGGGGAAGGCATCCGCGATGCTGTCCGAGGCCCCTCGAAGAAGGTATAACAATGCAGTCAGGGTATTATAATTGAAAGTCGGACTGACGAGCGGCGTCCGGCTCGGCCCGGATGGATCGTTGTTGTCCGGGCCGCCGTCGCACTATTCATAGCCGACATCGTCGACTCAGAGAGAGGCCGCTGATGGGACGATTCCGAGGACCCCACCCGGTGGGGCGAACCGCTGCGAGCGGGGGGTCGCGCCTGACGCCCGGGCAGTGGCGGGTCGTCCGGCAGGCCGCGCTCGTGATCGCGCTCACCGCCACCACGGCGATCTTGATCGTCGCCGGCCTGCTGGTCGGTGCCGCGACGGCCATCGGCCAGCATCTCCCCTCGGTCGACGCGCTCTACGACCTGCCGAACGAAGCGACCCGCATCTACGCCGCGGACGGCGAACTGATCGCGAGCCTGTACCGCGAGAACCGCGACAGCGTCGCTCTCTCGCAGGTCTCCGAGACGCTGCAGCGTGCCGTGATCGATACGGAGGACGCGGACTTCTACCGCCACCGCGGCATCTCGCTGCGGGGCATCGCGCGCGCCGGCCTGCGCAACCTTCAGGATCGAGGGTACGCCGAAGGCGGCAGCACGATCACGCAGCAGCTCGCCCGCAACATGTTCCTCACCAGCGAGAAATCGCTGACGCGCAAGATCGCCGAGGTGCTGTTGGCCGTCCAGATCGAACGGCGGCTCACGAAGTCGGAGATCCTCGAGCGCTATCTCAACCAGGTGTATTTTGGCCAGGGCGCCTACGGCGTACAGACCGCCGCCGAGGTGTACTTCGGCAAGCCGGCCAGCGCGCTGACCCTGCCGGAGAGCGCGATGCTCGCCGGCCTGATCCGGGCGCCGTCGCTGTACTCCCCGTACGAGCATCCCGACCGGACGCGGGCGCGCATGCGTGAGGTGCTGCGGCGGATGCTGGAGCAGGACGATATCACCTCGCGGCAGCTGCTGGCGGCGGCGCAGGCGCCGCTCCATCTGGCTAAGAAAAGCGACGCCGGCCTCATCGGGATCCGGGCGCCGTATTTCGTCAGCTACATCCTCCCCGGGCTGCTCGAACGGTACGGCGAGGATACGCTGTACAAGGGCGGCCTGCGGATCTACACCACGCTCGATATGCGGATGCAGGCCACGGCGGACCAGGCGATCCGGCGCGCGATCGACGACGCGCAGCGCCAGCATCTGAAGGCGCAGCAGGGCGCCTTGGTGGTGATCGACCCGCGGACCGGGTACGTGCGGGCGATGATCGGCGGCTACGATTTTCGCAAGAGCCAGTTCAATCGCGCCTGGCAGGCCCGCCGCCAGCCGGGTTCGGCGTTCAAGCCGTTTACCTACACGGTTGCCGTGATGCGGGGCATGCCGCCGACGCGAATGCTCCAGGACGAGCCGATCGAGGTCCCCCAGGCCGACGGGAAGATCTGGAAGCCGGAGAACTACGATAAGAAGTGGCACGGTGCGATCACGGCGCGCTACGCCCTCGAGAATTCGATCAACGTCGCGTCCATCCGGTTGGAGCAGGAAGTCGGACCCCAGGCCATCGTGGATCTCGCCCATCGCATGGGCATCCAGAGCCCGCTGGTGGCCGACCTTTCGCTCACGCTCGGCGCCTCGGACGTGACGCTCCTGGAACTGACGTCGGCGTACGGGGTGTTCGCGAACGGCGGCGTTCGCGCGGCCCCGGTGGCGGTAACGCGCGTGACCGACTGGCGCGGCAAAGTGCTCGAGGACCGCGTGGGGGACCGTCGCGTCGTGCTTAGTCCCGAGGTCGCCTACCTCATGACCGATCTCATGAAGGGTGTGGTGCAAGAGGGCACCGGCACGGCCGCCAAGATCGGGATCCCGCAGGCCGGCAAGACCGGCACGGCCGACGACTACCGGAACGCCTGGTTCATCGGCTTTACACCGTCGATTGTGGCGGGAGTCTGGATCGGAAACGACGACAACTCGCCGATGAATCACGTGACCGGCGGCAGCCTGCCCGCTCAGACGTGGGCCGCTTTCATGAAGCAGATTCTGCCGACGTTGGCCAAAGACGATTGGACCGCGCCCGAGGGCGTCGTCCAGCAGACGGTCTGCATGCCTGATCCGTCAAGTTCGACCTGCGTCAACCGCACGGAGGTCTTCATTAAAGGCACGGAACCCGAAGGCACCGTGGCGCCCGTGACACCGCCGGCGCCGGCGCCGGATCAGCCGGCGTCGCCGCCAGGGCCGAGAGGGACCCCGGTCCCCACGCCGGCTGTGCCCGTGGCCGTGGGCGGCGCGCGGGTGGGGGCCGGATCGTTCGAGACCGCCACGCCGTCGTCGCGAACGTCCGGTGATGAGGGAAGCGGAGCGGTGGCCACGGGCGATCCCTCGGCATCCACGGCACTTCGGACCCGGATGGTGCCGATCGTGATCACGACGCCGAGGCACGGGAGTATCGTCGGTCTTCCGCTCACGATCACCGGGGCATCCGCGCCGGGCACGCTCGTGCACCTGACGGTCGTGAGCGCTACGGGGTCGCTGCGCGTCCCGACGGAGGACACCTACATCCGCGCGGACGAGTCCGGCACGTTCGTGTATGAAATCAATCCGTGGCTCCGGCCGGCCGGGGGGACCCTCATCATCACGGCCACCGCGGCGGCCGGAACCAATGGGGAACCCGCGTCCGGCGCGGCCACAGTGTCCGTTCAGATCAAGTAGCTAAGTCGCCCCGGTCTTTCACCGCACATCCAGGATGCCGTGCATGCCGGGCAGATTGTGCCGCATGGCGCCACGTTCGGCGCTCCACCGCGGCGTGTTCTGCGCCGGTCCGCTTGCCGCCCGGCGGCCGCCCCAGTATAGTAGACAGTGCAGACCGCCCGGGTGGATTCGCCCGGGCGGGCCGTTCCTGCAGGGGGGCGTATCGTGTCCGGACATTCCAAGTGGCATAATATCAAGATCAAAAAGAACAAGGTCGATCAACAGCGCGGCAAAATCTTCAGCAAACTCGCCCGGGAGATCATTATCGCCGCCAAGGAAGGCGGCGGCGACCCCGCCAACAACGCGCGCCTCAGGTCGGCGATCGAGCGTGCCCGCGAGGCCAGCATGCCGAACGACAACATCCAGCGGGCGGTGGCGCGCGGGGCGGGCGGTGGCGAGGGCGCCGCGTACGAGGAGATTACCTACGAGGGGATGGGGCCCGCCGGGGTCGCCCTGCTCGTCCAGGTCGCAACCGACAACCGCAACCGGACCGCGCCGGAAATCCGCAACATTCTCACCAAAGGCGGCGGCGCGATGGGAGCGTCGGTGGCGTGGATGTTCGAAAAGAAGGGCCTCATCACCCTGCCGCGCGCTGTGGCCCCCGAGGACGAGGTCATCACGCGCGCGATCGAAGCCGAAGATATCAAGACGACCGACGGGGAGTACGAGATCACAACGGCGCCCGAGGATTTCATGAAGGTTCGCCGCGCCCTCGAAGAAGCCGGGTGGAAGCCGACCGTCGCCGAGATCACGATGGTGCCCAAGTCGTCCGTGCCGGTCCGCGGCAAGGAAGCGCAGCAGGTCCTGCGCCTGATGGAAGCCTTGGAAGATCACGACGACGTACAGCACGTCTACGCGAATTTCGATATCCCGGACGAGGTCCTACAGCAGGTCGGCTAGCCATCACGGGAGGTGTCCTTGTGGGAGCACGGGAGAGCATCGAGCCCGGATTCCGCGCGATCTGGACCGCGGTGCAGCAGAACGTCGAACTGATGCCGGAGGCGCGGCTGGACGTGAAACCGGAGGGCCTCGAGACGCGGTCGTTCCGGGATATCGCCCTGCACATCGCGAACTCGTGCGTGACCTTCAGCGATAATATCGGCAAGACCGTGTGGGAGCGCATGATGGCCTTCCCGCCGGACAATTTCCGATCGAGGGCACAGGTGTTGGACGCCGTCCGCCAGGGCGGCGAGCGGTATGTCGCGGGGCTCGCGCAGCTCACGGACCAGGAGGCGGCCAAGGTCGTGGAGACGCCGTGGGGCGCCAAGTTACCACAGGGCGCGCTCGTCGGCTTCCAGGTGCCGCACGTCTTTTACCACAACGGGCAGCTGGCCATCTACCTTCGGATGTCGGGGATCAAGCCGGTCTTCGCAGCGCGCTGACTCCCGGCCACTAGTTCCCGCCAGTCCGTCCGCGTCCACAATGCCGCGCTGGCAAGGGCGGCATGCGCAGGAGAGCCGGACCGGATGTCGAACACCGGTTCGTGTGCGCGTCGCATCTCCGCCGGACGGCGGCCGGCACGCAGATCCGGCGGACCGGCGAAGTACGCATCCTCGGGCTGGATCCGGGGCTGCATCTCACCGGCTACGGGATGATCGAGGCGACCGGGCCCGGCCTCCGCGTCACGGAGGCGGGTGTCATTCGCACCGACCCGCGCGCGGCGCTCGCGGACCGGCTCGGAGAACTCTACAGCGGACTGCGCGAAGTCCTGGCGGAATGGCGGCCCTGTCTGATTGCCCTTGAGGACGTCTTCGCGCATCCGGCCTTTCCCCGCACGGGCATCCTCCTCGGGCACGTCTGCGGCGTGATCAGCATCGCCGCCTCGGAGCGGTGCATTCCCGTCGATGCCATTCCTCCCGCCGCGGTGAAACGCGCGCTCGTCCGTTCCGGGCGCGCCGACAAGCGTCAGATCCAGCGCATGGTACGTGTGCTGCTGACGCTCGAGCGGGATCCCCAGAGCCACGTCGGGGACGCGCTCGCCCTGGCGCTCGTCGCGCTGTCGCGGCGCGGCATACCGCTGGCGCCGGGCGGCACGCTGGCGCCCGCGCCCCGTCCCCGAGCCGCCGGCGCGCCCGCATGATTGCGCTGCTGCGCGGCCGCGTGATGCGGCGCACGGAGGACATGCTTGTGCTCGACTGCGGTGGCGTCGGCTATGAGGTCCACCTGCCCGCGTTTCTGCGAGACCTGTTGCGCGCGGATCCGCGGCGCCTGGACGAGACGGTTGAGCTGCACATCTCGTACCATGTCAGCACCAACCAGCCGCGTCCCCTTCTCGTGGGGTTTTTGCGTGAGGTCGAGCAGGAGTTCTTCGAGCGGTTCATCACCGTCGACGGGGTCGGGCCGACCAAAGCGATGAAGGCGCTGGCGCATCCGATCGAACGGGTCGCCGATGCCGTGGAACGCAAGGATATCGCGTTCCTCCAGAAGCTGCCCGGCATCGGCGCGCGCACCGCGGAAAAGATCGTCGCCGCGCTGCACGGCAAGATGGGCAAGTACGCGCTGCTGCGCACCGAACCGCCGGCGGCACAGGAGCCCGCGCCGGCGGACTTCCAGGAAGAAGTCGTCGAGGTACTGACGCGCCAACTCGGCTATCGGGCGGGAGAGGCGCGCCGTATGGTGGCGGAGGCGCTGCGGCGGAACGGCGCGCTCTCAACCGCTGAAGCGCTGCTGCAGGAAGTCTACCGCGCGGAGCGCGGACCCGCCGGCCCACCTGAGCCCGTGGAGGGGGCTCGGGCCGGCGATCCCGAAACGAACCGGCGGCCGGCTCCGGTCCGTCAGGGGCCCGCATGACGCGCGAGCGCACCTTGGGGCCATCCGGCGGCCGGGGCGACCGGGAGACGGTGCCCGGGGCGCCCCCGGAGATGCCGCCGTCGCGGACGGCGGCCGGGGATGCGGACGAGCAGTTTATCCGCAGCCTGCGGCCCAAGCGCCTCGAAGAGTGCATCGGACAGCCGCGGGTCGTGACGGCGCTGTCCATCAGCATCCAGGCCGCCCGCGAGCGCGGCGACGCGCTCGACCACGTCCTGCTGCACGGACCGCCCGGGCTGGGGAAGACCACCTTCGCCAACGTCATCGCCGCTGAGATGAACACGAAGATCGTCACCACATCAGGGCCCGCGCTCGAGCGGGGCGGCGATCTGATGGGCATTCTGACCAATCTGGAATCCGGCGATGTGTTGTTCATCGATGAAATTCACCGGTTGCCGCGCGCGGTCGAGGAGTTTCTATACCCCGCGATGGAGGACTTCTGCGTCAACTTCGTCATCGAAAAGGGCGCGCACGCGCGCACGCTGCGTTATACGCTCCGGCCGTTTACGCTGGTCGGCGCGACGACGCGCGCCGGTCTTTTGTCCTCTCCGCTGAGGGACCGCTTCGGAATCGCCCACCACCTCGATTTCTATCCGGTCGAGGACCTGGCCAAGGTCGTGCGCCGTTCCGCGTCCATCCTCGGGGTGGCCGCCGCCGACGCCGGGGCCGACGAAATCGCGCGCCGCTCACGGGGCACGCCGCGGATCGCGAACCGGCTGCTCCGGCGCGTGCGCGACTATGCCCAGGTGCGCGCGGAGGGCCGCATCACGCTCGAGATCGCCAAGGAGGCGCTGGAGTTCGAAGGCGTCGATCCGGCCGGCCTCGACGCGCAGGACCGCGAGCTGCTCCGCACGGTGGTCCAGGTATACGGCGGCGGCCCGGTCGGGGTCGAGGCGCTCGCCGCGACCCTCAACGAAGAAACGGACAGCCTCGTCGAAATGATCGAACCGTATCTCCTGAAGATCGGCTTCCTCACGCGCACGCCGTCCGGACGCCGCGTCACGCCGCAGGCGTGCGAGCACTTGGGGCTCGCGCTCCCGGAACGTGCGCCGCGCGGTCAGGGCGCCCTGTTTCCGTGATCTCTTCCAGCCTCGGCCGGCTGCTTATCGGGGTCGGGGTGCTGCTGGTGATCATGGGCGCCGCGCTGCTGTTCCTCGGCGGACTGCCGCGCCTGCCCGGCGACATCTACGTCCAGCGCAAGGGGTTCACGCTGTACGTCCCGATTCTGGGCAGCATCCTGGTGAGCCTGATCCTCACGCTTCTGCTCAACCTGTTCTTCGCCAGGCGATGACCGGCCGGGCAGGGCCGGCACCATCCGGGCGGCGGGCACCGGTGCGCGACGCCGTCATCGCGGGCATCGCCGCAGCCGTGATGTGCGGCGCGGGCGCGTGGCCGTGCGGGAGCACAGCGCCGTCCGCACACGCCGCCGAGTCGCCCGTTATCCGCGTCGGCATTCTGGTCGACCGTCCGTCGGTGGACATCGGCGCGGACGGCCCCGTTACGGTCGAAGATGTGTCGCTGTCGATGTACGCCGCGCCGGTACCGGCCGCGCTTCCGCCGCGGGCGGCAGCCGCGGCATGGATCGCCACCGCGAGCGCCACGGGTGGCCTTGACCTTTCGGGCGTCGCCCTCGGTCCGGCCGTTCGCATTACAGCCCGGCGGGGACTGCTGCGGGCGGACGGACGGCCGTACCGCGGCGTGCTGGAGCTTCGGCGCACAGTGGCCGCGCACGTCACGGTCGTCAACGTGGTCGATCTCGAGTCCTACCTGTATGGGGTGATCAAGGGCGAAATGGAGCCGAGCTGGCCGCGGGAGGCGGTGCGCGCCCAGGCCGTCGCCGCGCGCACGCTCGCCGTTGAGCGCATGCTGGCCGCCCATCCGCCCGTTCCCGGTCTCGCCGGCGCAGGTGCCGGGTTCGACGTGCCGGCCACGACCGACGCGCAGGTATATCTTGGGGCAGCCGCCGAGGATCCGGCCGCGACGGCCGCCGTCGACGCGACGCGCGGTCTGGTTGCCGCGTATGACGGCCGGCCGATCTTCGCCGCCTATCACGCGAACTCGGGCGGCCACACCGACGACAGCGAGAACGTGTGGGGCAGACCCTATCCGTATCTGCGCGGAGTGCCCGATCCCTACGCGCTCGAGGCCCCCGGCGTGTCGTGGAGTGCCGTGGTCCCGCTTGGGACCATCGAGACGGACCTCCGGCGCGGGGGCATAGACCTCGCCGGCCTGGTCGATCTCGCCGCGGGCCGCGTCACGACATGGGGCCGTGTCCTCACCGTGATCGTCCGGGAGGAGAGCGGGCGCACTCAAGAGATCAATGCGAACCGGTTCCGCCTGCTTGTCGGCCCCGCCGTCCTGCGCAGCACGATGCTGAGCCTCGCGCGCCGCGACCGAGAGGTCGCGTTCGCAGGCCGCGGTTCAGGCCACGGGGTGGGCCTCGATCAGTGGGGCGCGCGTGCGATGGCGGCGCGGGGCTTCACATACGAGCAGATCCTCAAGTACTACTACACGGGTGTGATGATCGAACCGCGTTACTGAGCAGCCCCGTTATACTACAATTGCAGAGGATGCGACCGTCGCTCATCGACCGCCGCACATTGGTCCGCGCTGCCGCCGGGGCCGGCGTCTTCGCAATGACCCGAGGTTTGGAATCATGGACGCGCCCCGAGGCGGTCGCGGCGGCAGCCCCGGGCCGCGGCCGATGGACCGAAAAGGCCCCGCTTCCCGTCGCGCGTGCCGAGGTCGGGGTCGCAACCGCGGGCGGCCTCGTAAACGGCGGCAGCCGCCCCTCGACGACGAACGAGGCCTTCAGCCTCTGACCCTCCGGCTCTCCGAATTCGATTACGCTCTTCCGCGGGACCTCATTGCGCAGGCCCCCGCCCGGCCCCGGGACAGTTCGCGCCTGCTGGTCCTGCATCGGAGCACGGGCCCGCTCGAGCATCGGGTGTTCCGGGATTTGCCGGAGTATCTTCGGCCCGGGGACGTGATGGTGCTCAACGACACCAAAGTGCTGCCGGTGCGGCTGCGCGGCCGCCGGGACACCGGCGCCGAGGTCGAGATCCTTTTATTGAAGGCGGTGGGCGACCGGTGGGAGGCGCTCGTGCGGCCGGGGCGGCGGCTGCGGCCCGGCACCCACCTCCGCTTCGGCGGCGGCGCCCTCGAGATCACGGTCGGCGAGCCCACGGCGCAGGGGACGCGTCTCGTCACCGTACAGGCTCCGGGCGGCGACCTGCGCGCGGCCCTCGACCGTGCCGGGGAGATGCCGGTGCCGCCGTACATTGAGAGACCGCTCGCCGATCCGGGCGACTACCAAACGGTCTATGCGCAGCGAGAGGGCGCCGTCGCCGCGCCGACGGCCGGGCTGCATTTCACGCCGGCGCTCCTCGACGCGATCCGGGAGAGGGGCGTCCGTATCGTCTTCGTGACGCTGCATGTCGGTCTCGGCACGTTCCGCGGTGTGGAGGTCGAGGAGGTGACCCGGCACCGCATGGATGCCGAGAGTTACAACGTGACGGAGGAGACCGCGGCGGCCATCAACGACGCGCGCGCGCGCGGCGGCCGCGCCATCGTCGTCGGCACGACGGTCGTCCGGACACTGGAATCCATCGCGCGCGACGACGGAACCGTCGCGGCGGGTTCCGGATCGACCGGGTTGTTCATCACCCCCGGATTCCACTTCCACGTCACCGACGCGCTGGTGACGAATTTCCACCTGCCGAAGACGACACTGCTGATGCTCGTCAGTGCCTACGGCGGCCGCGAGCGCATTCTCGCCGCGTACGCGGAGGCGATCCGGCTGCGCTACCGCTTCTACAGTTTCGGAGATGCGATGCTGATTGTCTGAGCGGCGGCCGTTTACGACGGCGCGATGCGGGTCCACCCGCGGCGTGCCGGGGCCCACTGCTCAAGCGGCCGGCCGAGGTAGTCCTTGCCTTCGATCTGGTATCCCGCGGCGGTCAGGCGCTTGAGCGCCTCGGCATAGTACCGGTAATCGACCTGCCAGGCGTTGCGCAGCGGATTCCGGTAGGCGCCGAGGCCGCCGAGCAGCCGCCGGACATTCTGATCCTCGGTATTGTCGCACCGCAGTTCCACACTTTGGTTGATCGTGCCGAGGGCCTGGATCTTGGGGTTCTGTGGTGCCGTGACCGGCTGGCCGCCGGGATTGTCGGACGTGGCGAGCGCGGGGGTTGCGGCCGCGGGCCGGGGCTGGGCCGCCGGCCGCGAGGCCGCGGGTGAAGCGGCCTGCGCCCCGGACGCCGGCGGCGCCGTTGGGGTGCCGGCCGCGGGAGGCGCGGCCACCGGCGGGCTGCCCGCCGCCGCGGGAGTCGCCGCGGCGCCCTGTGCGGCGCGCTGCGCCTTCATCGCTTCCGCCTTCGCTTTGGCGGCGGCGATCTTCTCTTCGCGGGTCATCTCACCGGAGGCCGTCCCCTGGGGAGGCCCCTCGGCCCCCTGGCGGGGACCTTCGGCCGGCGGCTTGCCCTGCGGCGTCTCGGTCATCAGAACGCTCCGGCGTTGTGTCCTGCACGCGATTCTAGCGGACGGCGCGGGGCCGCTCAAGTGATATACTTCCACGCGCGATGTCGCGGTTCGAACTCGTGCACACCGATCGCGAAACGGGCGCGCGCGCGGGCGTGCTCCAGACACCGCACGGCGCGGTCGAGACGCCGGCGTTCATGCCCGTCGGCACACACGGAACCGTCCGCGGGCTCACCCCGGAAGAGGTGCGCGGCGCCGGCCCGCAGATCGTCCTGGCCAACACGTTCCATCTCATGCTGCGGCCCGGGATCGAGTTGATCGAGCAGGCCGGGGGGCTGCATCGCTTCATGCACTGGGACGGACCGATTCTCACCGACAGCGGCGGCTATCAGGTGTTCAGCCTGGCGCACCTTCGCCGCGTCTCCGACGAGGGCGTCACGTTCCGCTCACCGATCGAAGGCCGCGAGATCCACCTGACCCCCGAGCGCGTCGTCGAGATCGAAGCGCAGTTGGGCGCCGACGTCATCATGCCGCTCGACGTGTGTCTCGGGTTCCCGGCGGCGCCGGAGGCCGCGGAGGAGGCGGAACGGCGGACCGCGCTGTGGGCCCGGCGGTCGCAGGCGGCCCATCACCGGCCGGAGCAGGCGCTCTTTGGCATCGTGCAGGGCGGGTTCGAAGCGGCGGCGCGGCGGCGCGCCGCCGACGCGATGGCGGCCCTCGGGTTCGCCGGGTACGCCATCGGCGGTTTGTCGGTCGGGGAGCCCCGGACGCTGACGTACGATCTCGTGGCTGTGATGACGGAACGCCTCCCCGCACGGCTTCCGCGCTACCTCATGGGGGTCGGTGTGCCGCCCAGCAGCATCGAAGCGGTGCGGCGCGGTGTCGACATGTTTGACTGCGTGCTCCCGACGCGCGTCGGGCGAACCGGGGTCGCGCTGACCGCGGACGGGCGCGTAAACTTGAATCACGCCGCCCACGCCGCGGACCTGGCGCCCCTCGACGACGGCTGCCCGTGCCCCGCCTGCCGGGGATACACGCGGGCCTACCTGCGGCACCTGTTCAAGGCGGGCGAGATGCTCGGCCCCCGCCTCGTGAGCCTGCACAACGTGACGTTCATGGCGCGCCTCGTGGCGGCGATGCGCGCGGCGATCCTGGAGGACCGGTTCGGCGCATGGAGCGCCGACGCGCTCGTCCGGTATAAGACCGCATGGTAGGATTAGCGCAGGGAAGGCGCCGCGGATCGCAGAAGGCGTGTCGGGTGCCGCGACGCAGGCCGTGCGGGGGACCCCGGGGTGACCAGCCAGCAGATCGCGCAGTTACTGCCGTTGGTGGTTATCTTTGCGGTGTTCTACTTCATCGCGATCCGTCCGCAGCAGGCCCAGCAGCGCCGCTACAAAGAGATGATCGGGCGGCTCAAGAAGGGCGACCGGGTGCTGACACGCGGCGGGATCTACGGTGTGATCGTGGAGCTCAGGGATAACCGGATGATGCTCGAACTGGCGCAGAACGTGCGGGTGCAGGCCGACCGAAGCGCTGTGCAGTCCGTCGTCAACAAAGGCTGACGATGCCGGACCCTTCGACGGGCACACACCCCGCGGCGCCGAGCGCGTCCGCACGGCCGCTCCTCCTCGACGATGTGAAGCGCGACCCCGAGGTGGAAGCCTATCTCACGAAGGCGAACGAGTACACCGGCGCGATCGGCTATACCGAGCACGGCTTCCGTCACGCGACGCTCGTGGCGAACATCGCCGGGAACATCCTGCGGCGGCTGGACAGCGAGGAGCGGATGGTGCAGCTGGCCGCGATCGCCGGGTACCTGCACGACATCGGCAATCTGGTGGGCCGCGTCGGGCACGAGGCCACGGGGGCGCTGCTGGCGAGCCGGATTCTCATGCGGCTCGGCATGCACGCGGTGGAGTCGGCGGTGATCATGGGGGCGATCGGCAACCACGAGGAGCAGACCGGCGAGCCCGTGAGCGACGTCTGCGCGGCTCTCATCATCGCCGACAAGTCCGACGTGCACCGTACGCGGGTGCGCAACCCCGATCCCACGACCTTCGATATCCACGACCGGGTCAACTACGCGGTCGAGCACTCGTTTCTTCGGGTGGATGCGCCCGCGCGCTCCGTGACGCTGGAACTGACCATCGATACCCGGATGTCGCAGGTGATGGAATACTTCGAGATTTTCCTGCCGCGCATGGTCATGTGCCGGCGGGCGGCGCAGTGGCTGCGCTGCCAGTTCAAACTGCAGATGAACGGCACCAAATTGCTCTAGAGGAGGGCGGCATGCCAGGCGTACTGTACCGCTGTGTGTTCTGCGAGGCCTCGCACGAGGTCGCGCGGCGGGCCGACGGGCCCGTCTACCTCCGCTGTACGACGACGCACCAGTGGGCGTGGTACGACGTCGGCGCATTTGAAGGCGCGAGTCCCGCACGCGCCGCGGCCCGAAGGTCCGCCGGCCAGAGCCGGGCGCCAGGGGACACGGCGGAAGGCACCGCGGGCGCCCGCCGGCGCGCGCGGACGCCGGCGCGAGGCCGCCGGTCCCTCACGTCGGCCGGGGCGAAGGCCGGAAGCCCGCGGCGCGCGGGACGGAGGCCGGCCCCGCGCGCATCGGCCCGCAAGCCGCGCAAGGGAGGCCGCCGCTAGGCCGCCCGGCGCCTTCGGGGCGAGGGCGCCGGGACCCGCGGGCTCCGGCCGCAGCCGCGTGCGCTCAACGATGAATAGAACGCTGCGCGTTGGGACGCGCGGCAGCCGGCTGAGCCTGCGCCAGACCCACATCTTTGTGGAGGCCGTGCGCCGCCTCGACCCCTACGTCACGGTGGAGACCGTCGTTATCCAGTCCGCCGGCGATCGCGCGCCCGAGGTCCCGCTCGAACGGTTGGAAGGCATCGGGTTTTTCGCGAAAGAGATCGAGATCGCCGTCGCCGACGGCCGCTGCGACGTCGCCGTGCACAGCGCCAAGGACCTGCCGACGCAACTCCACCGTGCGCTCTGCCTCGGCGCGGTGCTGCCGCGGGCAGACCCGCGTGACGTTCTCGTGTCGCGGAATAACCTGACGCTCGCGGACCTGCCGCCGGGCGCGCGCGTTGCGACAAGCAGCCTGCGGCGCGCGGCGCAGCTACGGGCCCGCCGCCCCGATCTTGCCATCGTCTCGATCCGCGGCAATGTGGATACCCGGCTGGCCAAACTCGACCGCGGCGACGCCGACGCGCTCTGCATCGCCGCGGCGGGCCTCGTGCGGATGGGGTGGGAGGCCCGGGTCTCGGAATGGCTGGAACCGGACGTCGTGCTCCCGGCACCGGGGCAGGGCGCGCTGGCCGTGGAAGCCCGCCGCGACGACGCGGAGGTTCGGGAGCTGCTGCGGGAGGTCGACGATGCCGAGACGCGCGAGGCCGTGACCGCGGAGCGCGCGTTCGTCGGACGCCTCGGTACGGGGTGCGCTGCCCCCGCGGCGGCGCTCGCGACCGTAGACCGCGGCCGCATTACGCTTGAAGGCCTGCTGGCAAGTGAAGACGGGCGCACCGTGCGCCGGCAGCGGGGGACCGCGCCCGTGGGAGCGGCGCGGTGGCTCGGCTGCTGCGCGGCCGACCGGCTGTACGCGGACGCCCCCGGCATCGCGGACGACACCGCACTGCCGCAAGCGCGGGAACCCGTGAGGCGCGCGCCGTGAGCCGCGCCCTTGCCGGGCGCCGCATCGTCGTCACGCGGCCGAACGACGATCCGCGGCTTCGGATCCTGCTGGAGGCGGAAGGCGCCGAGGTCGTGGAGTTTCCGACGATTCGGATCGTGCCGCCCGCCGATTACGGGCCGCTGGACACGGCCTTGCGCGGCCTTAGCGGTTACACATGGGTCGTCTTTACGAGCCGAAACGGTGTCGCCGGGCTCTTCCGCCGGATGGCCGCGCTCGGCCTGCCGCCCGCGGCGCTCGGCGGCCGGTGCCTCGCGGTCATCGGCCCTGGCACCGAGGAGGCGCTTCGCGACCGCGGCTTCCGCGCGGCCGTCTCGCCGGCGGAGTTTCGGGCCGAAGCGCTCGTCGTGGCGCTGGCGGGCTACGATCTTCGCGGCGTGCGTGTGCTGATTCCCCGCGCGGCGGTGGCGCGGGACGTCCTCCCGCGGGGCCTCCGCGCGCGCGGCGCCGCGGTCGACGTCGTGTCCGCGTACCGTACCGAGCCCGCCGGTCCGGCCGGACGCATCCGGCACCTCATCGCCGCCGCCCGGACGCGCCGTCTCGATGCGGTGACGTTCACGAGCCCCTCGACCGTGCGTCAGTTCTTGCGGCTCGCCGGTCCGGAGGCACCGCGCGTGCTCGCCGGCGCGATCGTGGCGTGCATCGGCCCGGTGACGGCGGAGGCGGCGCGGGAGTCGGGCCTCCGGGTCGGCGCGGTCGCGACCACCTACACGCTGGCGGGGCTCGTCGGCGCCCTCCGCGACGCGCTGGGCCCCGCGCCGGCGGGACGGGCCGGGATCGCCGCCGGCCGTGCCCGCGCGCCACAGCAAAGTGGGATCCGGCATGGCCTTTCCTGAGCAGCGGCTGCGCCGCCTCCGGCGTACGGAGCGTCTGCGCGACATGGTGCGGGAAACGTCCCTCGCCCCCGCGGACCTCATCGCACCGCTGTTCGTGAAGGAAGGGGCGGGCCGGCCGCTGCCGATCGCGGCGATGCCGGGACAGATGCAGCACACCGCATCCAGTCTCGTGGAGGAGTGCGGGGCCCTCGCCGAGGCCGGCGTGCCGGGCGTGATGCTCTTTGGGATCCCGGCGCGCAAGGACGACGCTGGAAGCGCGGCGTGGGACCCGGAGGGGATCGTGCAGCACACGCTGCGCCGTGTGCGCGCGGAGGCCGGCGAGCGACTGGTGCTCATCGCCGACCTGTGTCTGTGTGAGTACACTTCGCACGGGCACTGCGGCATCGTCAAGGAAGGCGCGGTCGACAACGATGCGACCCTGGGCGCGTACGCGCGCATCGCGCTCTCGTACGCGGAGGCCGGCGCCGACCTCATCGCGCCGTCCGGCATGATGGACGGCCAGGTACGCATGATCCGCCGGACCCTCGATGCGGCGGGCCACGCCGGTGTCGGGATTCTGGCGTACGCGGCCAAGTATGCGTCCGTCTTCTTCGAACCGTTCCGGCACGCCGCGGAGAACGCGCCGCGGTTCGGCGACCGCCGCGGCTATCAACTCGATCCCGCCAACGGCGCCGAGGCGGTCCGCGAAGCGCGGCTGGACATCGAAGAAGGCGCCGACATCGTGATGGTGAAGCCGGCGCTGCCGTACCTGGATGTCCTCGCACGGGTCAAGGCGGCGTACGGGATGCCCACCGCGGCCTATCACGTGAGCGGTGAATACGCGATGCTCAAGGCCGCGGCCGCGAACGGCTGGCTGAACGAAACCGCGGCGATGCTGGAAGTCCTGACCGCGATTCGCCGGGCCGGCGCCGACCTGATCCTCACCTATTTCGCCCGCGCCGCCGCGGAACGGCTGCGCGGCGGCTGAGCGCGCACCGGGTCCATCCGCTGGGAGAACATCGGCGCGGAGCGGTGTCGCGCCGCGCGGCATAGCCGCCGCCCCGGCATCGTTGCACGGTAACAGATGGCGGTCCCTTCGGCCGTGCGGGCCGTGATCGTGATGCCGCTCTACAACGAGGCGGCGACGCTCGCCGGCGTCCTGGACGAGGTCCGCCGCTACACGACCGCGCCCATGCTCGTCATCAACGACGGTTCGACCGACGGCTCGGCCGAGATTCTGGCCGCGGCGGAGGCCCGGCTTCCGGACATCCACGTGCAGACGCACGCGCTCAACGAGGGCTACGGCCGGTCGCTCATCGACGGATTTCGCTACGCGGTCGACCGCCGCTTCGACGTCGCGGTCACGATCGACTGTGACCGGCAGCACGAGCCGCGGCTGATTCCGGCGTTCCTCGACGAGTCACGGCGGTTTGACATCGTCTCCGGCAGCCGCTATCATCCGGAAGCGCCCGGCACCCAGGATCCCGCTCCGCCCGACCGGCAGCGGCTCAACGAAGAGATCACGCGCATCATCAACGAACTGACCGGCTACCGGCTGACGGATGCGTGGTGCGGGTTCAAAGCGTACCGCGTCTCCGGACTCGCGCGCATGCGCCTCGACGAGTCCAGTTACGGGATGCCGCTGCAGGTGTGGCTGCAGGCGGCGCGCCTCGGTCTGACCGTCACGGAACTGCCGGTGCCGCGCATCTACAAGAATCCTGAGCGGCGCTTTTGGGGCGGCCTCGACGATCCGGAAGCGCGCCGGACGTACTATCTGGCGATCATCGACCGGGAGGTGAGCCGCTGGCGAACGTCCTCGTAATCGGGGCGCACCCGGACGACGTCGAGATCGGGATGGGCGGTACCATCAGCGCGCTCGTGCACCGGGGCGATACGGTGACGCTTCTCGATCTGACCGACGGGGAGCCGACCCCGATGGGGTCGCCGGAACGCCGCCGCGCGGAGAGCGAAGCCGCGGCCCAGGTCCTCGGCATCGCGCGGCGGATCACCCTGCCGCTGCCGAACCGGTACCTCATGGATACGGTCGAGAACCGCGTCGCGGTCGCGGAAGTGATCCGGGAGATCCGGCCCGGCCTGCTCTGCATCCCGTATTGGGTCGATGCGCACCCGGATCACGTCGCCGCGGAGCGCCTCGCCGAAGCCGCCCGCTTCTACGCCAAACTGACGCGGACGGACATGCGGGGCGCGCCGCACTATCCCGACCGGATCCTCCATTTCTTCTGTACGCACTACCGGCTGCAGGTGGTCCCCGCGTTCATCGTCGACATCACCGAGCACATCGACCGCAAACTCGAAGCCGTGGCGTGTTACCGATCCCAGTTCAATGAAGAACGAAACAATCGCGGCATCCTCGATACGATCCGGACGGTCGCCGCCTACTGGGGCAGCCGGATCCGGCGCCCCTACGGCGAACCGTTCGCGAGCAAGGAACCCGTCGGCGTCCGGAACCTGGGCGACGTGTTGTGATCCCGGAGCCGGCGGCCGTGGAGACGGACTATACTATCCCGGAGCGGTCCGGCGATACGCTCTTTGTCCCGCCGGTCGAGCGGCTCGCGTCCGGGCTCGCCCGGTACGAGCCGGACGCGGATCCGCCGGTGCTGGGCGTGCCGCTGCGGGAGTTTCGCCGGCGCACACGTGAGCGCGCCCGCGGGCTTGTCGCGGCGGGGCACGACGCCGGCGGCGCCGCGTCCCACATCGGATCGGAGTGGCGCGCGGGCGGGGCGGAGGGCCGGCCGCTTGTCCTCATGGGCCATCAGCCGGTCTTCTTTCATCCCGGCGTCTGGGTCAAGTATTTTCTGCTGAGCAAGATCTGCGCCGCCACCGGCGCGCTCGGGCTGCACTGCGTCGTCGACAGCGACGCAACGGGGCCGGTCGCCGCGCCGATCCCGACGGGGCGCGACGGGATCGGCCGCGTAACCCGCACGTTCGTCGATCTCGATGCCGACGTGCCGCTCGAATCGGCCCCGGTGCCCGGCCCCGACGCTTGGACGGCGTTCGCCGCGGGCGTCGGCGACGATCTCGAGGCACTCGGGATGCCGGGTCTTGTGGACCGGTTTCGCACGTTCGCGGAGGGGGAGCCCGCGGCGCGCCTCGGGGCCCGCTCGCTGGCAGGGTATCTCGACCGGCTGCGGCGCGTCTACGAGGCCCGCGCCGGGGCGCCCCGCTACGAGGAACTTGGCGTGTCGGCGCTCGCGGCGACGCCTGAATTCCAGGCGTTCGCGCTTCACCTGCTGCAGGAACCCCGCGCGCTGCTCGCGGCCTACAACGGCGCGCTCGACGCTCACCGGCGCGCGCACCGCATCCGGTCCGCGGCGAACCCGTTTCCCAACCTCGCGGAGGTGGACGGCCGCGCGGAAACGCCCTTTTGGACACTGGCGGGCGGCCGCCGTCTGGACCTGTTCGCCGCGCGAGAGGATCGGGGGCTGGTCCTCGGAACCGCACAGCGGCCGCTGGCGACGGTACCGGCCGGACCGGCAGGCGTCGCCGCGCTGGCCGCCGCCGACGTTGCGCTCCGGCCCAAGGCGCTTACGTTGACGATGTTCGCGCGGCTGTGCCTCGGCGATCTATTCATTCACGGCGTCGGCGGGGGACGGTACGACCGGGTGACCGACGCGCTGACGCGGGAGCTGTTCGGCGTGCGGCCGGCACCCTATGCGGTCGCGACTGCGACGCTCCACCTGCCGCTCGGCGGCGGGAACATCGAGGCTGAGCGCCACGGCTTGGAACGGCGGCTCATGGACCTCCGCCACAATCCCGACCGGCATCTCTCCGCCGTCGGCGAGGTGGAACGGCGGCTCATCGATGAAAAATGGGCTTTGATCCGCGCGGTCGAGACGATGCGGCCCGGCCGGGAGCGGCGCGACGCGACCCGGCGGATCCGTGAGGTGAACGCCTTGCTGGCGGAACGGCTCGCCCCGGAGATCACCCGGGTCGAGGCCCAACTCGGCGCCCTCAAGGAACAGGCCTCGGCGGAGGACGTCGCCGAATTCCGCGGTTATCCATTTTTCTTGTTCGACCCGCGCGACGTCGCGGCGCTCGTGCCCGATCCTGCCGCTCCCTAAGACGTCCCATCGCGAGCTCCGGATGAGCCCGGACCGGCAGTGACGGCGGGCGCGCCCGAAGGCGTCTTCGGTCTCGACGCGGCCGTGAGTGTCGGCGGGACGGACGCGGCCTCTTCGGGGGGACACGCGGTTGCCGCCCGCGAGGTGTGGCGCGGGTTCGGCCGGGAACGCGTGCTCCGCGGCATCTCGCTCGAGGTGCCGCCCGGCGCCGGCCTTGCCGTCTTCGGCCCGAACGGCTCCGGCAAATCGACCCTGCTCCGCGTGCTGGCCGGTCTGCTGCGCCCAACTCGCGGGACGATCGTCGTCGGCGGTGACGATCTCTTCGCGATGCCGTCCGCCCGGCGCCGCATCGGCTACGTCGGCCACGAGCCGATGCTCTACGGCGGTCTCACGATCGCGGAGAATTTGGCGCTGTTCGCCGTCCTCTACGGAATGAGCGCCGCGCGCGGCCGCATCGACGAGGTCTGCGCCCTGTGGGGCCTCACGCCGTACCGCGACACTGTGACGGCCCGGCTCTCCCGCGGACTGGCGCAGCGGGCGGCCATCGCGCGCGCGCTGCTCCACGGTCCCACGGTGCTGCTTCTCGACGAGCCGTTCGCCGGTCTCGACCCCGGCGCCGCGGCGCACCTCGCGGCGCACCTCGACGGCTTTCGGCGGCGCGGCGGCGCGCTGCTGCTGGCGACGCACCAGCCGGCGGAGGCCGCGCGGACCGCCGAAGAGGCGCGCGTCCTGCGGAACGGCCGGCTCGGGCCGGCGCTCCGGCTGGGGGGGCTCGATGCCGCGGCGGTCGAGGCATGGTACCGGGATAGCGTGGGGGCCGCGCCGTGAGGGTCGCGGCCGCGCTGATCTGGAAGGACGTGCTCGCGGAGCTCCGCACGCGCGAGCTCGTGACCTCGATGAGCCTCGTCGCGTTTCTCGCGCTCACGGTGCAGGGTCTCGCGGTCGGCGGCGCACCGGCTCCGCCGGTGACCGCGGCCGTCCTCTGGATCACGGTCGTCTTTGCCGCGACGCTCGGGCTCGCCCGCACGCAGGCGCTCGAACACGAGCGCGACGCGTTCGCCGGCGTGCTGCTCGCGCCGGTCGGCCGCGGCACGCTGTTCCTGGCGAAGGCCGCCGCGAATCTGCTGCTGACGCTGCTCGTGATGGCCGTGGTCGTGCTCGCAGAGACGGTGCTCGTCGATCCCGCTCTCGGACGGCGCATCGCCGTCGTGGCGCTGCCGCTGGTCCTCGGCGGCGCCGGGTTTGCCGCAAGCGGGACGCTGTTGGGCGCAATGGCGTCGGCGACGCGGCTGCGCGAGGTGCTGCTGCCCATTCTGCTGGTGCCGGTCTCCCTCCCGGCGATCGTCGTCTCCCTCTCGGGCGTGACCGCCGCGCTCGAGGGCGCGTCGTTCGGCGCCGTGCTCGGTCCGGTCCGGTTTCTGATCGCGTTCGACGTGATCGTCGTGGTCCTCGGCGTCTGGCTCTTCGAGTACGTGGTCGACGAGTGAGCGCACCCAGGGGAGTTTTCGGGCGGAGTTGAAGGTTCAGGCTTGGCGATGAGAGACGGAACGAGGCACACGGCCGTGGGACGGTCGCCGGACGGTTGGGCCGCGTGGATCATGGGCGGTCTGATGATCGCCGCGTTGTACGGCGCGTTCGTCTACGCGCCGCGTGAGCGCGTGATGGGCGACGTGCAGCGGATTTTCTACGTGCATCTGCCGCTCGCGTGGGTCGGCTTCGTGGCGTTCGGCCATTCCGCCTGGGCGGCCGTGCAGTACCTGCGCACAGGCCGCCGCGGCTGGGACGCGGCGAGCGCCGCCGCCGCGGAGATCGGCGTGCTGTTTGCGACGCTCGTGATCGTGACCGGGTCGCTCTGGGCGCGGCCGGTATGGAATACCTGGTGGACATGGGATCCGCAGCTCGTGACCTACCTGATTCTCTGGTTCATCTATGCGGGGTATCTCATGCTCCGGGCCGCCGCGGGCGACGATGAGCGGCAGCGCCGCATCGCCGCGGTGTTCGCGATCGTCGGCTTCGCCGACGTGCCGCTGGTTTGGTTGTCGGCCCGCTATCTCCGGGCGCTCTCGCCGGTCATCTTTACCTCCCGCAGCATCGGCCTCGCCCCCCAAATGGCGTGGGCGCTCGGCGTGGGGCTCGTCGCGTGGACGCTCGTCTACGCCGTCATCGTGCAGCTGCGCACGCGCCTCGGCGTGATGGAAGGGGACGTCGCGGCGCTCGCGGAAGGGCGCTCGCGACCGGCATGACATATCTCTTTTGGTCGTTCGCGGTTGTCTGGATCGGACTGTGCGCCTACATCCGGGTGCTCATGCGCCGCACCCGGATGTTGGAGGAAGAACTGCGGCGGCTGGCCGGCGAGCCGTCCGATGCGCCGCGGACGGCATCGTGGATGGAGGACCGGCCCGCGCCGGCCGGGCGCGACACGCCCTCGCCGGTGAGCCGGGCGGCACCGTGAATCCGGCTCATCCGCCGCGCGCGGCGGGGCCGCTGCGCGCCCGCGGGCGGCGGACCGCGGTCTTTGCCACCGGGACCGTGGCGATTGTGCTCTCGCTCGCCTACCTCGTCTACGGCGGTATTCAGCAGGGCGCCACCTACTGGGTCACCGTTGGGGAATTACGGCAGCGGGCGCAGGCCCTGCCGCCGCGCGTGCGGCTCGGGGGAACCGTGGCCGCGGGGACGGTGCGCTGGGACGCCGGGCACCGGCATCTCGCCTTTGTGATCACCGACGGCGCCAACACCCTTCCCGTCCGGTACACCGGGGTCGTGCCCGACATCTTTGCCGAGGGCCGCCAGGTGGTGGTGGAGGGCGGCATCGCGCGCGACGGCGCGTTCGAGGCGACCACGCTGCTCGCGAAGTGTCCGACGAAGTACAACCCGGCCGACCCGAAGCCCCCGCGATGATGACGCGTGGCCGGCGCCGCTAGCCTCGGCCGGTTCGCCGTCCTCGCCGCGCTCGTCCTCGTCTGCTATGCGATCGCGGCGGCGGTCCTCGGCGCGCGCGTCCGCCGCGCGGAACTGGTCGCGAGCGCCGTCCGGGCGCTCCGCGGCTCCGCGGCGCTGCTGGCCGCGGCCGCGCTCGTGCTGCTCGTCGCGCTGGCGACCCGCGACTACACGTTTCAGTACGTCGCGGCGCACGTCGACGACGCCCAACCGCTCGTCTACGATCTCACGGCCTTCTGGGGCGGGATGGAAGGATCGCTCCTGCTGTGGGCGCTTGTGCTGGCCGGCTACACGCTCGCCGCGGTGCGCGCGGTCGGACGGGCGCAGCCGGAACTGCTCCCCGGCGTGATCGTCGTCTTGGCCGCGGTCGCCGCGTTCTTTCTACTGATGTTGACCGCGGTCGCGTCGCCGTTCGCCACGGTCCCGTTCGCGCCGCTAGACGGGCGCGGCATGAACCCGCTGCTGTTGAACCCCTGGATGGCAATCCACCCGCCCACGCTGTATTTGGGGTACGTCGGTCTCACGGTCCCCTTTGCGATCGTCATCGCGGCCCTCGCGGCGGGGCCCTCGGCCGCGGACGGCGGCGTGCTCCTGGCGCGCCGGTGGATGATGTGGGCCTGGTACTGCCTCAGCATGGGGTTGTGGTTCGGGGCGAAGTGGTCGTACGTGGTCCTCGGCTGGGGCGGGTACTGGGCGTGGGATCCCGTCGAGAACGCGGCGCTCATGCCCTGGCTCATCGCCACCGCGTTCATTCACTCCGTGATGATCCAGGAGCGCCGCGAGATGCTGACGCGGTGGAACGTCATGCTGGTCATCCTCGCGTTCGCCCTCTCGATCTTCGGGACGTTTCTCACCCGCAGCGGCGTGCTCAGCAGCGTCCATTCGTTCACGCAATCGCCCCTCGGCACGTTGTTCCTGATCTTTCTCGGCTGCGCCGTGGTGGCGGCGTGCGCGATCGCCGCGTGGCGGTGGGAGGCGCTGCGGAGCCGGTACGAACTGGATGCCGCGCTGTCGCGGGAAAGTGCCTTCGTGCTCAACAACGTGCTCTTTCTCGCGATCGCGTTCGCGGTGTTCCTCGGGACGGTCTTTCCGGTCCTGTCGGACGTGCTCACCGGCCGCCGGGTGAACGTCGGCCCGCCGTTCTTCGATCACGTCGTCCCGCCGATCGCGGTGGGGCTGCTGGTGCTGATGGGGGTGGGACCGCTGCTCGCGTGGCGGCGGGCGTCCGCGGCGTCCCTCCGGCGGAACTTCCTCGCGCCTGGCGCCGCGGGCACCGCGGTCGGAGCCGTCCTGCTGGCGGCCGGGATGCGTGCGCCCGGCCCGATCCTCGTCTTTGCCCTCGCCGGGTTCGTCGCGGGGACGATCGTGCTGGAATTCGCGCGCGGCGTCCAGGCGCGGCAGGCGATGCGCGGCGAACCCGCGCCTGTGGCCCTGGTGGCGCTCGTCGCCCGTAACCGGCGGCGTTACGGCGGCTACATCGTCCACTTCGGCATGCTGCTGCTGCTCTGCGGGATTACGGGCTCGTCTGTGTTCGCGACGCAGCGCGTCGTGACGCTCGCCCCCGGCGAGGCCGCCGCGGCCGGGCCCTATCGTGTGCGCTACGAAGGACTCGAGCAGACGACGGCCGCGGGCGCGCTTACGATCGGCGCGCGCCTTCGGGTGTTCGACGGCGCCCGTGAGGCCGCCACGCTTGTCGCGGCGCGCAATCTCTACCTCAACGGACGGGACGCGACCAGCAGCGTCGCGCTGCGCAGCACGCCCCGGGACGATCTCTACATCACACTCGTCGGCTGGACGCCCGAGTCCGGCTCGGGCGACGCCGGCGGCGCACGAGTCACGTTGCGGCTGCTGGTGAACCCGCTCGTGATGTGGATGTGGGCGGGCGGCCTCGTGTTGAGCGTCGGGGCGATCGTCGCGATGCTGCCGGAAGCGCGGCCCCGGACCGTCCCGGTGCCCGCGCCGGCGCCGGCGCTCGGCGCGGCCGCAGCGCCGCTTGCGGGGGAGCAGGCCGGGCAGTGATCGCGGCGATCACGGTCGGCCTCGCCGCGGCGGCCGCATGGTATGTCCTGGCACCGCTTTGGCGCGCGGCCCCGGACGAGCCGCACCATGAATCGGTCGAGCGCGCACGGCTGGTCCGCGAGCGCGAGACCGCGCTGCGTGTGCTGCGTGATCTTGCGCTCGACCACACGACCGGCAAGATGAGCGATGCGGATTACGAAGCGCTGCGTGCCCGGCAGGAGGCTGCGGCCATCGAGGCGTTGCGCCGCCTCGACGCGGTCGATGCGGCCTCAGGCGCGGGCGCCGCGGCGGCCAGCCCGCCGGCGGTGCGAGAGCCGTGAGGTGCCGGCGCGTCCCCTTGGCGGTCGTCGCGGCGATCCTCGGCGCGGCCCTGTGGGCCCCCGGCGTCTGGGGTGCGGCGGCGACCGGGGCGCCGGCCGCCGCCGTCGGTCCTAATTCCGGCGTGATCCGCGGCCGGGTGGTCGACGAGACGCTGCCGGTGCACCCGGTCGCCGGGCAACTCGTGCGCCTTCAAATCGTGGAGCGCGGAAGTTCCTCTGAGCGGCAGACGCGCACCGGCGCGCGCGGCGAGTTCGTCTTCACCGGGCTGCCGGTGGGCGGCCTCCGCGTGTTCCTTGTGTCCACGGAATACGAAAGGGTCTCGTACGACGGCGGCCAGCGCGCCATTCTGACCGCGGACGCGCCGGTGCGCGACGTGCCCCTCACCGTGTACGATGCGACCTCCGGCCGCGGCACGCTGCGCGGTGTGCTCGTGTTTGCGGTCGTCGACGTCGCCCCGGGCGCGCTGCGCGTGACGACCGTGGAGCAGGTGCAAAACGCCGGCCCTCGGACGATTGTCCCGACGCGCGCGGAGCCCGTCGTATTTCCGCTGCCTCCCGAGGCCGTCGATGTCCAGCCTCTCGACGGATGGCAGGATCCCCGTGTGGAGGACGGCCGGCTGACGGACACGCGGCCGCTGCCGCCCGGCGTGGTGCAGCTGACGTACGCGTACCAAGAACGGCCCGTCCGGGAGCCCGTGCCGGTCGAGGTGAAGCCACCCTTTGGCGCGGCCCGGGTCGAGGTCCTTGTGTCGGACGCGCATCTGGACGTCACGGCGACGGGGTTGTCTAACGCCGGAATGATCATCGCGTCGGGACGCCGCTACGTCCGTTGGTCCGGCGGTCCGATCGCGCCCGGCAGCACCCTGACCCTTCGGCTCGGCGGACTGCCCGCGGGCGGCGACGGGTGGCCCGGCGCGGCGGCGGGCACGCTTGCGCTGGTCCTCGCGGCGGGTCTGGTCTGGACGGTGGCCGGCCGCGGCGTGCGGAGCCGGGCGCGTCCGAAGGCGTTTCATGCCGTAAGCCGGTAGCGCGGGGCGCCGCGGGCCCGCGCGGGGGCAGGGGAGCCGCGCGGCGGCGTGGAAGCGAAATTCCCCGCGCATATTTCGCCCCGAGCGGCCGTGCGCCGAACGGCGCACCCGGGCACGGAGGAGAGCAAAAGCCGCATGTCCACGACAGCATGGCGACGGCGTGCCGCCGCGGCACTTGCCGTCTTGACCGCCGCCGTGGTCGCCGCGGGCTGTCAGGGCCGCGTCGGCATGTCGGGTGCGAAGGTGGATCTGCGGCTGCCTCCGGCGCAGGAGGTCGAGATCAACCTCGTCACGGACGAGAACGAGCGGCCCATCGTCCCGGACGCCGTCCAAGGCAAGAAGGTCTTTGAAGCCAACTGCGCCATCTGCCACGGGACGAACGGCGACGGCAACGGGCCGATGGCGCCGACGCTGACGGCGCCGGACAAGGACGTGCTGACGGCGCTAGTGAGCCTGTTCCACATCGAGCTGCACCGGCCGCCGCTCCCGAGCAAGCCGATCAACTTCCACAACCGCGACCTGGAAGCGGTCATCACCCCCGCCATCATGTACGAAACGGTTACGGGCGGCCGTCCGCATACCGCGATGCCGGCGTTCGGGCCGGGGGCGTCCTTCGGCGCGAACAAGGCCCAGACGCTGACGAACGCGGAACGCTGGGACGCCAACGTCTACGAGATGATGTTCCGCACGGCGCCCGCCGAGTTGAGCGCCGCGAAGCAGTTGTTTAACCAGCAATGCGCAGCGTGCCACGGCATGAACGGCGACGGCAAGGGTCCGCGGGGCCCGGAGATGGCCGCCCAGGAGTGGTCGTGGGCGCGCGGGGAAGGCCCGGGCATCTTCACGGACATCAACTACATGGTGCAGCGCGATCCGAGCCAGATCTCCAATGCGATCCTGGACGGGCACGATCTGATGCCGTCCTATCGCGGCAAGCTGAGCAAACAGCAGGTCGACGGGCTGGTGGATTATGTGTACACGTTCTTCTACAAGCATCCGCCGATCAAATGAATCCCGGAGCGGCGAGCGGCGGAGTATGATGACGCGGGGGGATGTTCAGCCGGAGGGGCAATGGCGATGAAGGTCGATCGGCGAAGACTTCTGAAGACGCTGACGGCGATCCCGATCATCGGCGGCATCCTCGCGGTGCTGTCGCCGCTGGTGCGGTATCTCAAGCCGAACGACGGTCCGTTTCAGATCGACATGACCACCGGCGACAACCCGAGCGGCGGCGCGCAGGTTGTCGGCTCGACGGCGGCGCTGCAGAAACCATGGGACTACTTCTACTTCACGTACATCCAATCATTTCCGCAGTACGATGCGGAAGGCTCCAAGAAGGCCAACATCGCGGGCGTGGCGGTGAAACTGCCGCAGAAAGTCAAATTCGTCCAAGCGACCTCGGGGTTCGTCGGCTATGATAAGGGGGACACGGACATCGTCCTCTTCCAGCGCATCTGCCCGCACCTCGGGTGCATCTTCAACTTCATTCCGGACTGGCACGAGGTCACGGCGGGGTACGGCGGGTTCGTCCCGCCGAAGCCGGAGCAGCACTCCCTCATGGCCTGTCCGTGCCATCTCAGCATCTACGATCCGACGTATCCCGGCGACCCGGGCAACGTGATCTCAGGGCCGGCACCGCGCGGCGCCCGCTACTTCAAATTCGAGATTCAGGGCCAGGACATCGTCGTGACCGGCGCCGAGACGGGCGGCATCGCCGAGTGTCCGGCCGCCGGTCGCGCGGAGGGCTGACGCGTGGAGGGAGTACTGGCCAACCTCCGCGAGTGGCTTCAGGACCGCAAGCAGCACCTGGACCTCTTCGACGAGACGAAGACGGCCCAGCAGGACAGCCCGCTGTACATCGTCGGCGGCCTGGTGTGGCTCACCTGGATGATTGTCATCGTCTCCGGCATCATCCTGATGGTCTGGTACATTCCGACGACGACGGGTGCCTACCGCTCGATCCTGCACCTGACCGAGGACATCCCGTTCGGCTGGCTGGTCCGCGGGATGCACAAGTACGGCGCCGACATGCTGGTGATCTCGATCACGATCCGGATCTACCGCATGTACTTCGCCGGCGAGTACAAGAAACCGGGCGAACTGTCGTGGATGATTTTGTTCGCCTCGCTCGTGCTGGCGATGATCTCCGGCATCACGGGGTACGGGCTGATCTGGAACCAGCGGGCCTTCTGGGCGGCCAAAACGGTGCTGACGGTGCCGACGTACTACGACGAGATCCCGGGGCTCGGGAAATTCGGCATCGGCCACGCGATCGCGTACATCTTCCTCGGCGGGCCGGCGCTCGGACAGCCCACGCTCACCCGGTTTTACGCGATCCACTACGGGATCTCGATCGTGTTTGCCGTCCTCGCGGAGATCTTCTTTTACCGCACCCGGCGCCGGCGGCTCAACTTGTCCTACTTCACGGTGGGCCTGGTGCTCGCGTTCCTCACATACGTGAGTTTCGACCAGTTGACGGCGATGGGGCGGTGGGCCAACCCGAACCGGACGCCGCTGCCGATTCTCTCGGACTGGTACTTCCTCGCACTCTACCAGCTCGTCAAGTACATGCCGCCGCTGTGGGCCGGTATCGCGCCCGGGCTGCTGATCGGGTACGGCATGCTCATCCCGTTCCTCGACCGGACGAAAGAGACGCGCCCGCTGGAGCGCCCGTTTTTCTTCGTCATCGGCGTGTACGCGCTCGCGATGTTCGTCGGGTTCACGACGCTCATCATGCTCAACATCGCCGTGATCGGGCGCGATCCGCCGATCATCTTCCTTGTGACGATCGTGGTGGTCTCGCTGGCGTTCGTCTGGGAGCTCCTCTACCGGCGGCGCAAGGCACAGCGGGCACAGGCCGCGCGGCCCGCCGCGCCGGCCCGGCCGGCGCGGCCGGCCGAAAGCGCGGTGGCGTCATCGTGATGAGCAGACGGAAACTGACGTTCTGGGCCCTGATGGTCACCGCCACGCTGGCCCTGAGCGAGTTCCTCGCGGCGTGGCGCGTTTGGCGGGGGGCGCCGTCGCCCGACCACGGCGCCGCGGTGGTCATCTTTGGCCTCGTGCTCGTGACTGCCGTCGCCTGGCTCGGCTTTCTGCTGTACGAGGTGGATCGGGCCGCCGGACGCATCCGCCATGAAGTCGCCCTCTACGAGTGGGTCATCGCCCGGCGCCGGCCGGAGGTGCCGAGGAAAACGGCAGGAGCGGGCCGATGAATACCAGTCCAGCCAGTGACCGCGAGGCCCGCTACGGCACCGGTATCATGGTACTGGCCCTCGTGAGTCTCGCCGCGGTGCTGGCGATCGCCTGGGGTGAGGTGGCGGGGCACCGGCTCGTCGCCGGCGGCGCTGTTGGGGTGATCCTGCTCGCGTACTCCTTCATCTTGTTGTTCCTTCGCAAGGGAGGGTTTACGGGTGTATAGCCGGCTGCTCGCGCGTCTGCTGAGCTGGACGCTGCGGCTCGACGTCGCGATCAACCGCGTCTACCCCGAAGACTTCAACCCGCTGTACTACACCGGCGGGCTCTCGAACCTGTTCTTGACCGTGCTCGTGCTCTCCGGCATCTTTCTGTTCCTGTACTACATTCCGTCGTTCAACGACGCCTACGCCTCGGTGCAGTTCATCACGTTACAGGTGCCGTACGGCCAGATCATCCGCGGCGTGCACCGCTACTCCGCCGACGCGTTCATGATCGCGATTCTCCTCCATTTCTTCCGCAACTGGTTCACGGACCGGTTCCGGTTTTCGCGGGACGAACCGTGGATCAGCGGCATGATGCTGCTGCTGTTCTCCGGCTTCCTCGGCGTGACCGGCTACGTGCTGGTCTGGGACGAGCGGAGCCAGCTGCTCGTCGCGATGACGGGTCGCACGCTGGCCGCCGTGCCCGGTGTTGGGGGCTGGCTGCAGTCGATGTGGCAGGGCAGCAGCGGCATCTCCAACCTGCTGCTGCCGCGCATGCTCTACCTGCACGTCGGTCTCGCCGTGCTGCTCTATATCCTCTTGTGGTGGCATTACGTGCGCATCCGCCACCCCAAGGTGTGGCCGCCGGCGGTCTGGACGCTCTTCTCGCTCGGGCTCATCTTTCTGCTCACCGGGCTCGTGCCCACGCTGAGCCAGCCGCCCGCCCATCCGGAATCGGTCCCGCGGACGCTCACGGTCGACTGGTTCTTCCTGCTGCCGTACGTCGGCCTCACCGTGTTGTCGCCGCTCGTGCTCATCGCCCTCGCGGTCGTGATCACAGTCTACGGGCTGTACATCCCCTATGAACTCCCGGAGACGCCGGCGGCGCTTGGCATCCGCGACTCGGGCATCGCGCAGGTGGTCGACGCCAATTGCACCGGCTGCGAACTGTGCTACTACGACTGTCCGTACAATGCGATCGTGATGGCGCCGAGCCCCCATCCGGGGGTGACCAAGGCCGCGCAGGCGCGGAAGCTCCTCGCGATCGTGCTGGAGTCCCGGTGCGTCGAGTGCGGCATCTGCATCGGCGCGTGCCCCTTCGAGGCGTTGGAATTGCCGCGGCTGCTCGAGCGCGACGTGCAGGAACAGGTGGTGGCGGCATGCCGGGCGTAGACCGTCCCGCGTCCGCGCCCGCCGGCACGGGCACGGCGCCCGCAGCGCCGGCCGGCCGGCCTCCGCGCATCGTCGGGTTCCTCTGCGACTTCGCGGTCGACGTGTCCGCGTTCACCGCCGCGAACGGGACCCTCCGCGATCTGCCGCACGTCACGCTGATCAAGGTGCCGTGCTCCGGCTTCGTGCGGCCGGCGTGGCTCGAATTCGCCCTGCGCAACGGCGCCGAAGGCGCCTTCGTCTGCGGCTGCCCGCTCGGCGACTGCTTCAACCGGCTCGGCAACAATCTGATCGGCGACCGTGTGGTGCAGTTGCGCCGCCGCTTCGAACGGCAGCGGATTCATCCGGACCGCATCGCGGCGATCTACTATGGGCTGCACGATCACGAGGGCTTCTTGGGCGCGGTACGCGCCTTCAGCGATCGCGTCGCCGCCCTTCCGGGCCCCGTTGTGCCGGCCCCGCGGGCGGCGGCCGCGCGCCCGGCGGCCGCCGCCGCGCCGGCTCGGCCCGCCGCGCCGCCGGGTGCCGCCTCGCCCTCCGCGTCCCCGAGCGCGGGGTCGCGCGCAGAGAGCGGACCGGGCGAGCGGGCGGACGGCGCCGCTCCGGAGGAGGAACCCTAATGGCAGAACATCGAGCCGCGGCGCCTGCCGCTGGCGCCGCCCGGGCGGCGCAGCGCGACGGTGCCGACCGTCCGTCGCAGAGCGTCATCTACTGGCGGTACCTGATTTTCTGGTTCTTGTTCTTCAGCCTGGTGTATTTCGTCACGCTCTACGGAATCGTCGCCGAAGCGTAGGCGCGCCGCCGAGGCGCGCCCGCGCGGTGGAGGCGCCGTCGTGACACAGCCCATGGCCCTCGCCCTCATCTACGCGCCCGTGCGCGCGGACCTGGACGCGCTCGAGCGGCTGTTCCGCACCGAACTGTCGTCGGACGATCCGTTCGTCGGCGAACTGGTCACCCATGTCTTGACGACGCGCGGCAAGATGCTGCGGCCGGCCCTCACGTGCCTGTCGGCTCTCGCGGCGGCGTCCGCGCGGCCGGTCGGCGCCGGGCACCCGGGCGATGGCGTTGGGGTCGGTACGGACGCGCGTCTCCGCGTCGCCGGGGCGGTCGAACTGATCCACGTCGCCTCGTTGATCCACGACGACGTCATCGACGCGGCCGACCTGCGGCGGGGGCAGGCGTCGGTCAACGCGGTCTGGGGCAACCAAATCGCCGTGCTGCTCGGCGACTTCCTCTTCAGCAAGGCGTTCCATATGCTGGCGCGGCTGCGCGGGGACGGCATTGCCGCGGCGATGGCGGCGGCCACCGTGCGCATGGCGCAGGCCGAAATCAAGCAGATCAAGTACGGCAACACGCCCCACACGGACGAGCAAATCTACTTCGATATCATCGACGGCAAGACCGCGGCATTGACGAGCGCCGCGTGCCGGTGCGGCGCGCTCACCGCCGGGGCGCCGCCGGACGTCGCCGACGCGCTCGCGGCGTTCGGTCTCGAATGGGGCATGGCGTTCCAAATCACCGACGACACGCTCGACGTCACCGCGACCGCCGACCACCTCGGCAAGCCGATCGGCGGCGATATCCAAACGGGCAAGGTGACGCTGCCCATCATTTACGCCCTGCGCGATGCCCCGGAAGCGAACGGCCGGCGGCTCCGCCAGATTCTCGACGGCGACGGCGGGGGGCTCCTACGGGCCGGTGACGGCGCCGATGCGGTCCGTGCCGAGGTCTCGCACCGCGGCGGGGTCGCCGCGCCGCGCGTCTCGGCGTTTGACGAAGTGCACTCGATCCTGACCGGGGCCGGCGCGATCGAGCGGGCGTTGACCGTGGCGCGGGAGCGGGCGCGCGGGGCGGCGCAGGCCCTGGACCGTGTGCCGCCCTCCGGCGCGCGCGACAGCCTGGCGGCGCTCGTGGAGTTCGTGACGGTCCGCACACGATGACCGTTGCCGCGCCGCCTTGGGCGCACCGGCCACCGGCTTGGGGGCGCCGGGGAGCGGAACGTTTGGCGCGCCCACGGCGTTTCCCCCTCAGCGGGACGTCGCGCCCGTGGGCCGCGGCCAAATGGTGTATAATCGGGCCGGAGGTGTGCTATGGGACCCAAGTTCTGGGAACTAATCATCGTGCTGGCGATCGTCATCCTGCTGTTCGGCCCGAGCCGGCTGGCGGGGTTGGGGGGCGCCGTCGGCAAGGCGATGCGGGAATTCAAGGACGCCACGAAGCCGGACGAGCCCAAAGCACCGTCACCTTCGGCCGCGGCCGATCGGAGCGGAAGCGCCGGCACCAAGGCGTAACATCCGCGGCTCGCGCAGGGCTGTTCGACGGAGAGCGGGAGCGGGGTACCGCTCCCGTTTTGTCTTCGGCCGGCCGCGGAGGCCGCCCCGGGTCCGCGCCGGCCGTCCCCTGGCGAGGACCTTCGGGCGCGGTGTGACGCGTGGCCAGAACGGCGAAGCGCGCGGTGCGGGAGCCGTGGTGGATCCTCGCCATCGTGGTGCTGGCGGGGGCGATGCTGGGAAGCGTCGTCGCGGACGCCCTCGGGCAGTTCACCTATCTTGCCCCGATCGGGCACTCCGTCGCCGTCGGTGTCGATCCGCCGGTCACGCTGGACCTCCGGGTGATTACGCTCACGCTCGGCTTCGTGGTGCGATTGAACCTCGCGATCGTGCTTGGTATAATTGCCGCGATCTTCGTGTTCCGGCTGCTCTAACCGTCCGGACAGTGTCCTGTCCACCGAGGGGGTGGAGCCCGCGCCGTAGGGTGCCGGTTCCGCCCCGTTCTTGTTCTTGTCCACGCGCCGTTCGCGGGCGGGAGGGACGTCGCGGCCATGCCGGCCGAAGCCAAGCGACGGATGAAGGACTTGCCGGTCGAACTGCGGCCGCGGGAACGGCTGCTGTCCCAGGGGCCCGATGCGCTCAGCACGGCGGAACTGGTGGCGGTGCTGCTCCGGACCGGGTCGCCGACCCGAAGCGCGCTCGAGGTGGCGGCGGACCTCATCGGGCGGCACGGCGGCCTCGCGCGGCTGGCCGCCGCGGGCGTGCGGGAGCTGTGCCGTGTGGACGGCGTGGGCGAGGTCAAGGCCCTGCATCTCCTGGCCGCCTTTGAGTTGGGGCGCCGGCTGGGGGCGCTGCCGGCGCGGCGGCGCCCGGCCGTCGCCGGCCCGGCCGATGCCGCGCGCCTCGTCATGAACCGCCTCCGCTTCGCCGAAGTGGAGCGGTTTCTTGTGCTGCTGCTCAATACCCGCCACGAGGTCCTAGACGCGGTGGAGGTCACGCGGGGCGGTCTGGCGAGCAGCCCCGGTCCACCCGCGGGAAGTGTTCAAATTGGCCGTCCGGGAGGGCGCTGCGGCGTTGATTTTGGTGCATAACCATCCTTCGGGAGACCCTGCGCCGAGCCGGGCGGACCTCGCCATCACGGTACGGCTCTGCCGCGCGGCGACGGTGATCGGAATTCCAGTGCTCGACCACGTGATCATCGGTGACGGCCGGTGGGTTAGTCTGCGCGAGCGCATGCCGCGATGGGCGTGACGGCTTGCCGCAGGGCCGCTGTCTGCAGATGCCTAACTGGGGCACACTTGGGATAGAATCAACAAGTTGGGGAGTCGGTCCGGCCTCACCGTCCGCCGTGCCGAGAGGAGCGTGAGGGGAGTGTTCAACGGACTGCTCGGCCGCTTCACCCGGGATATGGGGGTCGATCTCGGAACGGCCAACACGCTGGTCTACGTGCGGCGCGAGGGCATCGTCCTGCGGGAGCCGTCGGTGGTCGCGCGGCGCGTGGACGGTGGGGAAGTGCTGGCCGTCGGCGACGAGGCGAAGAAGATGATCGGCCGCACTCCGGGCGACATCGTGGCGACGCGGCCGCTGCGGGACGGCGTCATCGCCGACTTCGACACCACCGCGTCCATGCTCGCGTACTTCATCCGGCGCGGCGCCCACGGCCGCAGCCTGATGCGGCCGCGGGTCATCGTCGGGATCCCGAGCGGCGTGACGGAAGTGGAGAAGCGCGCCGTCATCGACGCGACGCTCCAGGCCGGCGCCCGCGAAGCCTATCTCATCGAGGAGCCGATGGCGGCCGCGATCGGCGCGGGGCTGCCGGTGTCCGAGCCCGTGGGCAGCATGGTGGTGGACATCGGCGGCGGCACGACGGAGGTGGCGGTGATCGCCCTCGGCGGGATCGTCACCGCGCGCAGCATCCGCATCGCCGGCGACGAGATGGATGAGGCGGTCATTCAGTACGCGCGCAAGGCCTACAACCTGCTGATCGGCGAGCGCACCTCCGAGGACATCAAGATCAAGATCGGGTCGGCGTACCCGCAGAAAGACGAACAGTCGATCGAAGTGCGCGGGCGCGACCTCGTGTCCGGACTCCCGCGGACCGTGCGCATGACGAGCACCGAGATCCGCGAAGCGATGGCCGAACCGATCGCGGCGATCGTCGAGGCGGTCAAGATGACGCTCGAACGCACGCCGCCCGAACTCGCCGCCGACATCGTCGACCGCGGTATCATCATGGCGGGTGGCGGATCCCTGCTGCGCGGCCTCGACCGCCTGCTGAGCGAGGAGACCGGCATGCCGGTGATGCTCACGGATGATCCCCTGAGCAGCGTCGTGCTGGGAACCGGGCGCGCGCTCGAAGAAATCGAGATCCTCAAGAAGGTGCTCATCACGAGCAAGAAGATGTAACGTGTTCCCGTCCTCCGCCTTCGTCCGCCGCCGGCTCCTGGTCTGGGGCCTGCTCCTGGTGATCGCCCTTGTCGTTCTCACCGCGCAGATGCGCTCCCCGGACGGGCGGCGGATCGGGTGGATCGGCACCGCGATCGAGGCGGTGCTCGCGCCGCCGGCCGTGGTGCTGTCGCGGGTCAGCGGGTTCTTCGCCGATGCGTGGTCGTTCATCACCGAGATCGGCACGCTCCGCACCGAAAACCAGCGCCTCACCGCGGAGGTCGCGCGGCTGCGTGAGGAAAACGCCCGCCTGCGGCCCGACGCGCAGGAAAACGCGCGCCTGCGCACGCTGCTCGGCTTCAAACAGCAGCTGCCGTACCGTTCCCTCGCCGCCCGCATTGTCGGCCGCGATCCGAGCCAGTGGTTCAGCACGGTGCTGGTGGACCGCGGCGCGTCCGAGGGTGTCGCCCGCGACGATCCCGTGATTACGAGCGACGGCATCGTCGGCCACGTGGTGGAAACCGCGGGATCGTGGGCGCGGGTTCTCCTCGTGTCGGATTCGCGCAGCGCGGTGAGCGCCGTGGTCGACCGCTCGCGCGAGGTCGGCGTCGTCGTCGGGCAGGGGCAGACGCTGCTCCGCATCACGTACCTATCGCGCGACGCCGACGTGCAGCCCGGCGATGTCGTAGTGAGCTCCGGCCTCGGGCCGATCTACCCGCGCGGGTTGCCGGTCGGCACGGTCGTGTCCGTGTCCCACGGCACGATGTTCCAGGACGCCACCCTGCGGCCGGCCTCCGACGTCGGCCACCTGGAAGACGTCCTCATCGTCCTGCGCGGGGGGTCGCTGGCGCGCTGATGCGCTACGTCGTGTACGCCGTATGCGCGGCGGCGGGAACCGTGGTGCAGACGGCCTGGCTGACGTTCCTGCCGCTCGGCGGCGGGATCGCCGATCCGCTGGTGCCGATCATCATGACGGTCGGCCTGCTGCACGGCTCGGAAGACGGGGCGCTCGTCGGCGCGGGGATCGGGCTCATGCACGATGTGATGTCGGGGTCGCCGCTTGGGCTCGGCATGGCGGCCGGCGCGACCGCCGGGTTCGCGGCCGGGCTCGGCGAGCGTAGTTTGTCGCTCGAGAGCGTCTGGCTGCCCGCGGTCGGCGGTGCCGTGCTGACGGTACTGACGGCCGCCGTCGTGGTTACCGGTACCCACCTCATCGGCCTCAACCACGCGTCCGCGGCGCAGAGCGCCCGGGCCACGCTGGGCAGCGCATGTTATAATGCCGTCATCGCCGTGCCCATCTTCCACGTGCTCCGCCGGCTCGACGCGGCGGTGGTCGACTTGTACGGACGGTCCGCGTAACCATGGACAGGGACATCTTCGAACGCCGCCTTTCCGCCATCCTCGTGGTCGTCGCCGCGATGCTGATCGTACTGGTCGTCCGTCTCTGGCAGGTCCAGGTCGTCCAGGGCGACTACTACCTCAAACTCTCCGAGGAAAACCGGCTGCGCGTGACGCCGGTGGCCGCTCCGCGCGGCGCCCTCGTGGACCGCCAGGGCCGTACACTCGCCGCCAATCGCCCGGCGTTTACCGTGGCACTCCTGCCGCTCGAAGTGCGCCGTCCGGCCGCGGAGGCCGCCGCCCTCGGCAAGATTCTCGGCATGGACCCGGCCGAGATTCTCCTGCGCCTCGCGGACGGCCGCGACCGGCCGTTCGAGCCGGTCCGCCTCCGCCGGGACGTCCCCAAAGAAGTGATCGCGGCGATCGAAGAAGGCCAGCTCGATCTGCCCGGCGTGCTGGTCGAAGTGGAGCCGGTGCGGCAGTACGTGTACAGGTCGCTCGCGGCCCAGATCTTCGGGTACGTCGGGGAGATCAACGACCAGGAACTGCGGCGCCTGCGGTCCGCCGGCTATGAACTGGGCGATCTGATCGGCAAGGACGGCGTCGAGCAAACCTACGACGCGTACATCCGCGGCAAGAACGGCGAGATCCAGGCCGAGGTGGACGCGCAGGGCCGCGTCGTCCGCACGCTTGGGACCGTGCCCGCGGTGCCGGGGAATACCGTCGTTCTCGGCATGGATCTGACGGTACAGCAGGTGGCGGAGGCCGGGCTCGGCGGCCGGCCCGGCGCGGTCGTCGCGATGGACCCGCGCGACGGCACGATCATCGCCATGGTCAGCCACCCCGCGTTCGATCCTGACGTGTTTTCGGGCGGCATCAAGGCGGGGGTCTGGAACGGGCTGCTCAAGGATCCCGACCGGCCGCTGCTGGACCGGGTCATTCAGGGCGCGTACCCGCCCGGCTCCGTCTTCAAGGTCGTCACCGCGTCCGCCGCGCTGCAACTCGGGCTCGTCACCCCGGAGACGGGATTCTACTCGCCCGGTTACTACAATCTCGGCGGATGGACGTTCCACGAATGGAAGGCGCTGGGCCACGTCAACTTCATCGACGCCATCGCGCAGTCGTGCGACGCCTGTTTCTACCAGCTGGCGCAGCGCGCGGGTCCCAACGCCGTGGCGGACTACGCCCGTCGGTACGGGCTCGGTGCGCCGACAGGCGTGGACCTCCCGAACGAGGGCGACGGCGTGGTGCCCGACCCGAGGTGGAAAGAACGCGTGTGGAAGCAGCCGTGGTTCGGCGGCGACACGCTGAACACGGGGATCGGCCAGGGCTACGTGTTGACGACGCCGCTGCAGATCGCGCGGATGATGGCGGCGGTCGCAAACGGCGGCACGCTTGTCACGCCGCACGTCGTGACGGAGATCCGTTCGCTCGACGGGAAGGTGATCGCCCGCATCGCGCCACCTCCTTCCGGGCGCGTCAACGTCAGCCGCGAGACCATGGCCATTCTCCACACCGGCCTCGCCGCGGTGGTGACGCGCGGCACGGGCACCGGGGTCCTGATGCCCGGGCTGACGGTCGCCGGCAAGACCGGGACCGCCGAGGCGTCGCACGGCAAGCCGTACGCGTGGTTCGCGGCGTACGCCCCGGTGGACCAGCCGCGCCTGGTCGTCGTCGCGATGGTGGAAAACGCCGGCTTCGGCGCCGAGAACGCGCTCCCCGTCGTAAAGCTCGTGCTGCAGGCGGCGTTTGGGATCGGCGAGTCCGGCGCTGCGCCGTCCGGGACTCCCGGAGCCCCAGGCGCGCCCGCCCAAGCACAGCCGGCCAAGGCGCCGGCCGCAATTCCGCGGCAGGGGGCGCCCGGGACGGCCGCGCCGAAGGTCGGGCAGTGAGCGTCGGCATCGACCGACGGGTCGCCCGAAACATCGACCCCTTTCTCGCCGGCGCGACGCTGCTGTTATGCGTCTTCGGCCTCGTCATGGTTTACAGCACGACGCGCTACGGCCTGCATCCGCTCATGTTCGTGCGCAGCCAGGCGCTCCATCTCGTGGTCGGCGTGCTGGTCGCGGGGTTCATTCTGGCCGTGGATTACCGCTCGTTCGCCGCCGGCGCGCGGTGGCTGTACGTCGTCAACCTCCTGCTGCTCGCGGCCGTGCTCGTGGCCGGCCGGTCCAGCCTCGGCGCGCAGCGGTGGATCCCGCTCGGGCCGCTCGGACAATTCCAGCCCTCGGAGTTTGCGAAGCTCGCCATCGTGATCACCCTCGCGCGGCACCTTGCCGACCGCCCGGGGCCCTACACGTCGGTGCGGGACCTCCTGCCGTTTCTCGCGCACATCGGCCTGCCGATGATCCTCATCTTCAAGCAGCCGGACCTCGGGACCGCGCTCGTCTACGGGGCAATCTTTGTGGGGATGCTGTACGCGGGCGGCGCGCGGCGGCGCGACCTCGCGCTGCTCGGCGCGGCCGGCGCGGTGGCAACGCCGCTTCTGTGGCGGGTGTTCAAGGAATACCAGCGCCGGCGGCTCCTGTCGTTCCTCGACCCGTCGCTGGACCCGCGCGGGGCCGGCTACGGGATCATTCAGTCCAAGATCGCCGTCGGCAGCGGCATGCTGTGGGGCAAGGGGCTGTTCGCCGGCACCCAAAACGTCCTGCAGTTCGTCCCGGAGCACCACACCGACTTCATCTTTTCCGTGGTCGGCGAGGAACTGGGCTTCATCGGGGCCGTGCTGCTGCTGCTCCTGTTCTACATCTGGGTCGCCCGCGGCGTCCGCGCGGCGGCGGTGGCGCGCGATCGCTTCGGCGCCCTCGTCGCGGTCGGGATCGTGTCGATGATCGCGTTCCATGTCTTCGTCAACGTCGGGATGACGGTCGGCATCATGCCCATCACCGGTATCCCGCTGCCCTTCATCAGTTATGGGGGCAGCGCCCTCATGACGATGATCTGGGCCGCGGCGCTGCTGCTCAACATCGGGATGCGGCGGCAGAAGATTTTGTTCTGAGGACGCGGCGCGAAGCGGCCATGGCCCGAGAGATCCTCGCCAACGTCGAGCCGTTCGAAGTCCGCGTGGCCGTCGTCGAGAACGGCGTCGTCGTGGGCCTGATGATCGAGCGAGGCGAGCCGCTCGCCGGCAACGTCTACAAGGGCCGGGTCGCGAGTGTGCTGCCGGGCATGGAGGCCGCGTTCGTCGACATCGGGCTCGACCGCAACGCCTTTCTGCATCTTTCCGATATCCGCACCCGTGCGATCACCCCGTTCGGGGCGGCGGAGGAGATCGAGGATCAAATCGGCCGCGGCGCCGTGATCGCGGAGCGCCTCCGCGTCGGCCAAGAGATCCTGGTCCAGGTGACGAAGGAGCCGCGCGGCGGCAAGGGCGCGCGCGCGACGACATACGTGGCGCTGCCGGCGCATTACCTCGTGCTCACGCCGACGGTCCCGGGGATCGGGGTCAGCCGCAAAATCGAAGACGACGCGGAACGGCGGCGGCTGCGCGGGATCGCCGAACGCCTCCGGCCGGACGGGATGGGGCTGATCGTGCGGACCGCGGCGGAGGGCGTGGGCGAGCGCGACCTCGCCGACGACGTGCGGTTCCTGCTCCAGTTGTGGGGGAGCGTCGCCGCCAGCGCGCGCGACGCCCGGGCGCCCGCGCTGCTCTATCAGGACCTCGGGTTGATCCGGCGCGTCGTTCGCGATCTCTTCACGGGCGACGTGGAGCGCTTCGTCGTCGATTCGCCAGACGAGTGGCGCCGGGTGCGCGAACTTGCCGGCGGAATCGCGCCCGAACTTGTGGAGCGCGTGCAGCTCCACGAAGGCCCCGCGCCGATCTTTGAAGCGCATCATGTGGAGCGCGAGATCGAGCGGGCGCTGCACCGGAAGGTGTGGCTGCGCAGCGGCGGCTACGTCGTCTTCGACCGGACCGAAGCCGCCACCGTCATCGACGTGAATACCGGCAAGTACGTCGGAAAGACCGACCTGGCCAGCACCATCCTGAAGACGAACATCGAGGCCGCCCGCGAGATTGCGCGGCAGATCCGCCTGCGTGACATCGGCGGCATTATCCTCATCGACTTCATCGATATGGAAGTCGCGCAGCACCGCCGGGCCGTCCTCGACGAGCTCGGGGAAGCGGTGCGCGCGGACCGCACAAAGATCCACATCATCGACCTGACGGGTCTCGGGCTCGTCGAGATGACCCGCAAACGGGTCTACCAGGATCTCGAGGAGTTGATGCGGATTCCATGTCCGTACTGCGAGGGCCGGGGACGGGTGCTGTCGCCGCGCAGCGTCGCGGCGCGCGCGCGGCGCGAACTGCGCCGGCTCGCCGAGCGGGCCCGGGCCGCCTACGTGGTCGCCGAGGTGCACCCGGAAGTCGCCGCGGTGCTCGAAGGGGACCCCGCGTGGCGGCAGGCGCTCGAGCAGGCGACGGGCAAGCGGGTGCTCATCCTGCCGCGTCCCGGCATCCATCTCGACCGCGCGGTGGTGCGCCAGGCGGACACGCCGGAGGCGGCCGAACGCCAGGCGGCCGAGGGGGACGGCGCCGGGGAGGCGATTTGGCTCGACCCCGTGCGCGGCGAAACGCTGCAGGTACCCGACGACGAGACGGTCGACGCGCGGATGCTGCGGCCCGTGGAGACGTCTCGTCCGGGTGCGCTGGCGCGTTTCTGGGATTGGTTGCGGGGCCGGCCGGCGGCTCCCGCGGGCCCCGCGGTGCCGGTCGAGACGGCGCCCGTGGTGCTGCCGCCACGTGACGAACCGTTCCGGCCGCGGCGGCGGGGGCGCGGGCGGCGCGGCCGTTCCGGTTCCCCGGCGGGGCCGCGGCGCGACGGCCGCTGAGCGGCGCGGCGAGAACGCGACGCGCGCCTTTGTTTGACACTCTTCGGACGCCCGTGTTACGATTCCGTGGTGTCCGGAAGGAGCCCCGTCGTTGGCGGGGCCCAGCGGCAGGATGGTGGGATAGGATGTACGCGGTAATCGATCGCGGCGGAAAGCAAATGCGCGTCGAGGAAGGCCAGATCCTCGAGGTCGATCGTCTTCCCGACGACAAAGGGGCCGAAGTCGTCCTCGGCCGCGTGGTGATGGTGGTGGACGGCGCCGACGTGCGCTGTGGTGCACCGGTCGTGGACGGCGCGCAGGTCCTGGCCCGAGTGCTGTCGCACGGGCGGACACGCAAGGTGATCGTCGGGAAGTTTCGTTCGAAGAAGCGCTACCGCCGGCGCGTCGGGCACCGCCAGCCTCTCAGCCGGGTGCGCATCGAGCGGATCGATGTGGGAGGGACGGGCCATGGCGCATAAGAAAGGCGGCAGCAGTTCCAGGAACGGACGTGACAGCAACGCGCAGCGGCTCGGCATCAAGCGATTTGGGGGGCAGACGGTCCCGGCCGGCAGCGTCCTCGTCCGCCAGCGCGGGACCCGTTACCGTCCCGGCGAAAACGTTGGCCTGGGGCGTGACCATACGCTGTTTGCGCTCGCATCCGGCGTCGTACGGTTCGAGCGGCGGGGCCGCGACGGGCGGCAGATTTCGGTGTATCCTGTCGAAGCGGCGGGTGCGCCGGGCGCCGGCGGGGACCGGAGCGGTCCGGCCGGCGCGTAAGATCGAGGACGAAGCGTCGAGGCCCCGGGCGCCGCGCGCCCGGGGCCTCGGTATTCCCCCACTATGTTCATCGACCGCGCGACGATTCAGGTAAGGGCCGGCGCCGGCGGGAACGGCGTCGTCGCGTTTCGCCGTGAGAAGTTCATCCCGAAGGGGGGGCCGTCCGGCGGTGACGGCGGCCGCGGCGGCGATGTGATCCTGCGCGTCGACCCGCACCTCAACACGCTGCTGCCGTTTCGTTACCGCCGCATCTTCCGCGCATCCCGCGGCGCACACGGCGAGGGCGCCCGCCGGAGCGGCCGCGCCGGCCGCGATGCCATCGTCGCCGTCCCCGCCGGGACGGTGGTCGTGGACAACGCTACCGGGGCGGTCGTCGCCGATCTTCTCCGCGCGGGAGACGAGGTCGTCGTCGCCCGCGGCGGCCGCGGCGGGCGCGGCAACGCGCATTTCGCCACCCCGACGCAGCGGGCGCCGCGCCGCGCGGAGCCGGGCGAGCCCGCCGAGGAGCGCGCGCTTCGCCTCGAACTGCGGTTGCTCGCGGACGTCGGGCTCGTCGGACTGCCGAACGCCGGCAAGTCGTCGCTGCTGGCGCGCATCTCGGCGGCGCGGCCGAAGATCGCCGACTATCCGTTTACAACGACCGAGCCGATGCTCGGCGTCGTGCCGCTGCCCGACGCGGACGGCATCGTCGTCGCCGACATCCCCGGGCTCATCGAAGGGGCGCACCGCGGCGCCGGACTCGGCCACGACTTTCTCCGGCACATCGAGCGCACCCGTGTGCTCGTACATCTCGTCGATCTCGCCGCCCCCGACCCGGAGGCCGCTGTGACGACCGTGACGCGTGAACTCGAGCACCACGCCCCCGCGCTCGCGGAGCGGCCGGTCTTGTTCATCGGCAACAAGATCGATCTGCCCGAGGCGCGCGCACGCGCCTCGGCGTTTGTGGCCGCGCAGACCGCGCGCGGCCGGCCGGCGCTCGCGATCTCCGCTGCGACCGGGGAGGGCGTCCCGGCCTTCCTCGCCGCGCTGCTGCGGCTGCTCCGGGATGCGGAGGAGGTGGCGCGCGCGGCCGAGAACACCGCGTCGGGCGCCGCCGCTTCGTCCCGGCCGGCCGGGCCGTGACGTTTCGTCTCACAGTGACCGGCCGGAACACTCGGGCGACGGCGGGAGGTGCCTGTGGGTAGAGTCGGGATCATGGGCGGCACGTTTGATCCCGTGCATTACGGCCACTTGGTGACCGCGGACGAGGCCCGCTGGCGGTTCGGGCTCAGCGCGGTCATTTTCGTCCCCAACCGCCATCCGCCGCACAAGGACCCGCGCGACGTTTCCGAGCCCGAGCATCGCTATCTCATGACGTTCCTTGCGACCGTCACGAACCCGTGCTTTTCGGTCTCGCGCCTCGAGATCGAGCGGCCCGGTCCGTCCTACACCATCGACACGATCCATGAACTGCGGCGGCAGTACCCGAACGACGACCTCTACTACATCACCGGCGCCGACGCCCTTGAGCAGATCCTCCGCGACGAGTGGCGGGAGACCGCGGAGCTGCTGCGGTTGTGCCGGTTCATCGCCGCGAACCGGCCGGGATACCGGATCGATCCGGACCAGTGGTCCTCCGCCTCGGCGTCGCTGCGGGCGCATCTTGACAATATTCACACGATCGAGATTCCGGCGATGGCGATCAGCAGCACGGATATTCGTGCGCGGGTGCGCGACGGACGGCCCATCCGGTACCTCGTGCCCGAAGCCGTCGAGGGTTATATCGTCAGGCATCGGCTCTACACGCACGCCGGGGCGCCGCGGCCGGCCGAGGACGCACCCGCGAACCGGGGCGGGAACGCATAGTGGATTCGCGCCACAAGGCGCTGCTCGCCGCCGACGCCGCGGAGGCCAGACTGGCCGGAAACGTGCTCGTGCTCGACTTACAGGAACACACGCCGGTCACCGACTTCTTCGTCATCGCGAGCGGTACCACGCGTGTGCAGATTCGCGCGATCACCGACGCGGTTGAGGAGGCCCTCGGGCAGGCCGGCGCCTCGCGGCCGCGCACGGAAGGCCGGGACGACGGGCGCTGGGTGTTGCTCGATTTCGGCGATGTGGTGGTGCACGTGATGAACCCGCGCGAGCGCGAGTACTACAACCTCGAGCGCTTATGGGGCGACACCCCGATCCTCGAGCGGTGAGATGCTGCTGAGCGTCCGGTCCGCCGAGAGCGGTGACGCCGAGACCCTGCTGCGCTTGTTCGAAGGCGTCTACCACGGGGGCTACTCGGCGTGCTTCGGCCGGTACGGTGCCCTCGGGCCGAAGGACGTCTGGTGGATCCAGTCCGAGAAAGAGGTAAGTGTTCTCGAGTTGAACCGGGAGGCCGCCGGTGTGCTGGTCGTCGGCCGGGACAAGAATCGCCTGATGGCCGAAGAAGTGCTGTTGGATCCCGGCATATTCCGCCAGGCCGCGGCGGGCCAGGCGCTCCGTACCGTCGCCGAGCGGATCGACGCCGAACTCACGCGGCGCTTTCATGAGGCGCGGCAGGATCAGCTGCGGCTGCGCACCATGGAGCGCAACCCGCTCGGCATGCTGCTCGTGACGGCGGGGCGCTTCACGATCGCCGACGCGCTTGTCGTGTCGAGCGTGGACCTGCCGGCCGCGGCGGCCGGGGCCGAGCCCGCCCCGGACGCCGGCGCGGCGCCGGAAGGTTATGTCGTGCGCCGCGCGTTCGCCGGCCAGGACGAGCAGGCCGTCGCGCAGCTCGACGCGGAGTGCCTGGGCGGCCGCGCGCAGCGCCACGATCTCGCGCACCACCTCGGCGGCCGCGACGCGCGCACGTTTCTCGCGACCCGCGACGGCTATCCCGTCGGATTCGTGCTGGCCGCCGCGCGCGACGGCGTGGGAGAGTGGCGGCTCGGCGTGCGGGAGTCGCACCGGCGCCGCGGGGTGGGGACCGTGCTGGCCCGCACGGCGCTCGCCGCGCTCGGCGCCCGCGGGACCCATATGGTCGTAGGCACGCATTGGGCGGGGGATGCCGTCGCCGAGGCATTCGGGTCCGCGCTCGGCTTTTCGACCGAGCGCGTCTATGTCTACGCGGAGCGGCCGCTGTAAACGTAGACCCGTCTCACATCGTCCGCTATAATACGGGCTGTTCCCGCACGTTCGGCGTGGGGCTGTAGCTCAGCGGGAGAGCGCCTCTTTGGCGTAGAGGAGGTCGAGGGTTCAATTCCCTCCAGCTCCACCAGATTTGACTAGGGCTAGTGCGTTTTCGCCTCTCCGTTCAAAACCCGAGTTTTCATTAGATAAGATGGAAGGACCGGTCCCCTCGCTCGCAACGTCGAAGGTTGCGCGGCGAGCGAAGCAGAGCAGCCTGCACGCCGTGCAGAGCTTCATGCGAAGGGGGGCCGGTCATGGATCAGGATATCACGTTCGTAGGGTTAGATGTACATAGCGCGTCGATCAGCGTGGCCGTCGCGGAACCTGGTAGAGGTGAAGTGCGGACGTTCGGTACGGTCCCTAATACCTCCGATGCCATCGTGAAGCTCGTCAGACGCTTGGGCCCGGCGTCGCGTCTCTCGTTCTGCTACGAGGCAGGCCCTTGCGGCTATGGCTTGCAGCGACACCTCACTCACCTCGGTACGACCTGCATCGTCGCGGCCCCGAGCCTGATCCCCCGAAAGCCCGGCGAGCGCATCAAGACGGATCGCCGAGACGCATTGAACCTCGCGCGATTGCTACGCCGTGGCGATTTGACCCCGGTGTGGATCCCGGACGAAGCACATGAGGCGCTGCGCGATTTGAGTCGAGCGCGTCACGATGCCCGGATCGACCTCTTGCGACACCGGCATCAATTAGGCAAGTTCTTGCTGCGCCAGCAGGTCTTTCCCGCCGAGCGGATGCAGCGATGGGGCAAGCGGCATCGCGCCTGGCTCCAGACGCTGCACTTCGCGCACTCGAGCCATCAGATCGTCTTGCGTGATTACCTAGACACGGTCGATCGAGCAGATACCCGCCTGGCGAATCTCGAGGCCGAGCTTGCGCTGCTCGCCGCGCACAACCCGCACGCGCCGTTGATCGCCGCACTCCAAGCATTCCGAGGTATCGCCCTCACCACGGCGATCATCCTTGTCGCGGAACTCGGAGATCTCCGCCGCTTCCCGTCGGCGCGCGAGCTGATGGGCTACACGGGATTGGTTTCCACCGAATCATCCAGTGCGGAGCGCCATCATCGCGGCGGCATTACTAAGACCGGCAACGCGCACATCCGGCACGTCTTGGTCGAGGCGGCATGGCAGTATCGCCGGGCGCCTGGAGTGTGGGGAGCGCTCAAGAAGCGGCAAGCCGGCCTTCCGCCCACGATCGTGGCCATCGCGTGGAAGGCGCAGCAACGGCTCCACCGCCGTTTCCGCCGCCTCACTCACCGCGGGAAACTGCCGCATGTGGCCGTCGTGGCGATTGCTCGAGAACTGGCGGGTTTCATCTGGGCAGCTGCGCAGCAAGTCCCGGCAGCGCCTCAAACGCTGTCGGCATAAAAACGAACCAAATACCAGAACGGACCAGCACGGACATGAAAGGCATGGGTAGAGCGGGTGGTCAGGCGGCAGCAACGGGTGGGAGAATCCTCGAGAATTACTATGCGCTCAGGACTGTGTCCGAACGCGCGTCATTAGATCGAGGCAGCTCCCGACGTTCTCTCATCATGCGGTGGGATGCGTGCATCCTGTGATCCGCGGATATCAGGCTGGTGAACCGTCGATTCGCTCGCTGCCGCCTGGCACCCGCTGTGCTCATGCGCGACCACCAACCGATGCGCCGGTATGCAGAGCTCAGACTGGAGGGACTTCATGCTCCGATAGAGAGGGACTTGACCGGTCCTTCCATATCAGTAATTTGGACGTTCGTTCTGGCTCGCAAGTCTACGTGCCCCGAGTCGCCATAGGTCCGTCTAGACTCAACGTACCGGCCTCACCTCGGGCGAATCGGCAACCTCTCTCGACGAGACAGGGCTTTTCCGGGTCTCGCCGGACGGCCCACCCCTAGGGCGAGGTAATGCTGCGCCTCAGGTCTGGGGTCCCAACGATAAGTGCGCCTCGTGTCCACGAAAAACCCACGGCCGCAGGGTAAAGGTAAGACTCGCATTGTGTTAATGGACGCGAGTGAGAAAGAACGCGAAATTACGTGAAATAGCACGGGGAGGGCCCCCGGACGGGAAAAGCCTGGTGGGCACCCTGATGGGAGGAGTACAGGCGTCAAAACGGAAATGTCCGATGATATGCTGATAGCACCTTCTTGCTCCTGTCTCTTGGGATCACTGTGTCAGAAATAATTCTACGCCGCAATCTGCACGAGCAAATCACCGATCGAATCCAGGACATGATTTTGTCCCGTTCCTTTCGGCCCGGTGACCGGTTGCCCACTGAGCAACAGCTGGCCGACCAATTTGGGGTGAGCCGGACCGCGGTGCGCGAAGCCGTGAAAGCATTGGCGGAGCGGGGCCTGGTCCGCGTGCGCCAAGGGCAAGGCACCTTCGTCGCACTTCCGTCGACTGACCGCGCCACCGAATTCCTCAGCTTGTTCCTTCAATTGAACGACCGCAGCGTCACGGAGTTGCTCGAAGCCCGGCGCGCCATCGAGCTTGAAGCGGTTGCCCTCGCAGCCCTTCGCCGGACCGATGAAGACCTGCAGCGGATCTCTGCCTGTCTCGACAGCATGCGGTACATCGAAGAGGGGCCCGCCGTCGATCCCGGCCCGTTCATTGACTCCGACGTGCAATTTCACCTGCACATCGCCCGTGCGACCCGGAACGAGATCTTCACGTTCATGCTGACCGTGTTGCGAGAATTGCTGCGGCGTACCTTTAGCCAGGCACTGCTGGCGCCCGGCGCGCGGTCACGCTCCATTGAGGCCCATGAGCGGATTCTCCGAGCCCTCGCGGAAGGGGATCCCGATGCGGCTCGTACAGCGATGGGAGAGCATTTGGAGATCGCACAGAAGTGGGTGGAAGAAGCAACGGCTGCCCACGCTGAAGAGGCCCGTCACGCAACCATGGTGCCGGGTGACGGCGAGTCCACGTAATCATCTCATGCGGGGGTGACCTGGATGACGAAATGGTTGGGCCGGTTTACGCTCGGCAAGAGAAAGCCCGTCGAATCCGCGCGTCCCGTTCTGAAGCGCGGCTGGCGTTCGGTCGGTGTGGCAGCGGTCGGCGCCGCGGTCATCGTTGCACTCGCTTCGCTCGGATCGGTGGCGCCGGCCGCCTCTGCGCCAACCGTGACGCTCACCTGGTGGAGCCATTTTGCCTCCGCCGCCAATAACCAGAAGGTCCTGCTCAACGCCGCGCGGCGCTACGAGCAGGCGCACCCGGGTGTTGCCGTGAAGATCACTTTCTACGAGAAGGAACAGCTCATTCTGGCGCTGCGCGCGGCCTTCGCGGCGGGCCAGAACACGCCCGACGTCTACTACTACGACAATGACATGTCCGAGTTCATTACGGCCGGATACGCGGCTGATCTCTCGAACGGGATCAACTGGAGCAACGAGGAGCCGTGGGCGAAGGAGTACTTCCGGCGCCCCGGCCCCGGTGGCAAGGTCGGCGTGTGGGTCCTGCCGATTGAAAAAGATACGGATGAACTGTACTACAACAAGAAAATGTTCAGCGATGTCGGCGTCTCCGTGCCGTCGGGCAACTACCAGCTCGACCAGCCGGCGTTCACGGCCGCCGTCCAAAAGTGCGTCGCCTCGGGGCGGAGCGCATTTGCGGTCGGGGTGGGAGACCGGCCGTATCCGGGCACCTATATTACGAATTACCTACTGCTCCACAAGCTGGGTGCGAAGGACTTGCTGGACCTGTGGGGCGGCGGCGGCCGCGTGACCTGGAACGATCCCCGTGTCCAGGACGTGCTGACGTACGAGCGAAAGCTGGTGGACATGAAGGCGTTTCCCGCGAGCATGAGCAGCATGAAGCTCGCGGAGTCGCACATCTTCTTCCACACGCAACAGAAGGCGTGCATGATGCCGGTCGGAAGCTGGTACACGAGCCGGGCATTCGAACCGCCGGATAAGAGCGGACAGCCCAAGGAGTTCTACGGCATCCTCGGCATGATGAATTACCCGGCCCTCCCGGGCGGCGCGGGCAACAATCTCAAGTTCATGCAGGTCGACTCCGGGGTAGCCATCAATCCCAAATCCGCGCATCTTCAGGAAGCCCGCGCGCTGTTCAATGAGATTGCGATGCCGCAGACCGGCGAAGATTACGTAAGCATCGCCGTTGCGCCGACCACGCTGAAGATCGATCCGTCCAAGATCAGGGGTGAGTTCGCCGGTTATTGGAAGATGTATAACGCCGTCAACGCCGTCGACAAGCCGGCCGTCGTGGCATGGCAGGTCGTGATGAAGCCCGGCATGATGGACGCGTACAGTCAGGTGATCAACTCGGCGTTCCCCGAGGGCCTCATCTCCGTGGCCGACGCGACGAAGCGGCTCGAGGAGGCCCGGACGAGCGGTCGCTGAGCGGCGGACCCTGACGGCCGCCGCGGAGTACTCGGGCCATTGCTGAGAACGCTTCAAGACGTCGGAACCGAAAAACGGCGGGGGGCTGCTGCGGCCCGGACAACCGCGGCGCGGCGCAGCTCCCCGGTGTCATGGGGACTGGCCGCCGTCTTTTTGGGGCCGACGTTGTTCTTGTATCTGGTCTTTACCGTCTACCCCTTGTTCCGGACGTTCTACAACAGTCTCTTTGTCCTTCCCACGGTGAACATCGAACAGTTCGTGGGGTTGGACAACTTCCGGCAGATCTTCTCAACCGACACGATCATCTGGCCGGCCGTGCAGCACACCTTATTCTGGTCGATCTGTTCGGCCCTGCTCGAGATTCCCATCGCGTTTCTACTCGCCCTGGCATTGTATGCTCGGGTGCCCGGGGGGCGGATCTTTCGCCTCGCATGGTTTGCGCCGATGCTGCTGAGCTACGTGGTCGTCGGCCCCATTTGGCTCTGGATCTACAACTACGACTGGGGCCCGATCGACGCCGCGTTGCGAACCATGGGTCTGGGCGGATTGGCGCGTCCGTGGTTGGGTGATCTGTCGACCGCGCTGCCGGCGCTCATCGTCGTGACGACGTGGATGTTTGTCGGGTTCAATATGGTCGTGTTTCTCGCCGCCCTGCACTCGCTTCCGGGGGACATCATCGAGGCCGCGTATATCGACGGCGCGGGGTGGTGGCGAACCGTCGGATGGATCATGCTGCCGCTGGTGTGGCCGACGGCGGCGGCCCTCACGGTACTGTGCGTCATCGGCAAGATGAAGCAATTCGCATTGGTCTACGTGATGACCCGGGGCGGCCCGTTGTGGTCCACCGAAACCGTCGCGACGTATGTCATCAAACGCGCCTTTCAGTGGAAGACGGTTGATCTAGGCTACCCCTCGGCGCTGGCGACATTGTGGTTTCTGGCGACCCTGGGCGTCACGCTGCTGCTCGTGCTGACGTTTCAGCGGCGTCCTCAGCACGAGGCCTGACGATGCTCCCGGTGTCCCGCTTCGCGCGATACGCGATCGCCGCGGGGCTTGCGTTGTTCACGCTGCTCTGGACCGCGCCCGTTCTCTGGATGGGCATGCTCTCGCTGCGAAACAGCGCGGAGTTCTACAACGGACCGTACGGCCTGCCGCTTCCCGCCCACTGGGACAAGTTCCGGGTCGCCTGGGTCGAGTTCGGCTACCAGACGTATTTCCGCAACTCGGTCATCGTCTCAACCGGGGCCGTGCTCCTGCTCATCGCGGTGGGCTCCATGGCCGCGTACTTCTTCGCGCGGTACAAGTTTCCGCTGCGCGAACCGCTCTACCTCATGATCTTCGCGTCCATTATGCTGCCGCCGCAGGTCTCGATCCTCGCGTTGTTCCAGATGCTGGTCCGGTACCATCTGTACAATACATTGACAGGCCTGATCCTGGTGTACGCGGCCTCCGGGCTGCCCGTGACGCTGTTCCTGCTCCGTGCATTCTTCGCGCAGATCCCGCGGGAGATCGAGGAAGCGGCCCGCATCGAAGGCGCGAACGACTGGCGGATGTACTGGCAGGTCATGTTTCCGATCGCCCGGCCCGCCGTGACGGCCGTGGTGATCATCAACCTCGTCGAGTTCTGGAACGAGTTTCTCTATGCCGTGGTGCTCATCAACCAGCAGGCCTCCCGGACGCTGCCTCTCGGCATCATGTTCTTCATGGGCGACCGCGAGCAGGACGTGGGCATGATCGCGACCGGGCTCGTGATCACCATTCTCCCCATCCTCGTGTTGTACGCGATCTTCTCGGAGCGCATTACGCAAAGTTTGGTTGCAGGCGCGCTGGGTTCGTCGTGATCGCTGCGCTCCAATAGGCGCGGCCGTAGTGTACCGCGGGTATGGCGACAGGCCCGGCCGGTGCCGCAACAAGCGGGGTGCTTCATGCTGATCGTTGACAGCCATTGTCATGTGTCCCCATGCTGGTACGAGCCGGTGGAGAGCCTGTTGTTTCAAATGGATCAAAACGGCGTCGAACGCGCGGTCCTCATCCAGATGAACGGCCAGGCCGACAACGGGTACCAACTTGAGGTGACACGCCGGTTCCCCGGCCGCTTCGCCCCGGTCGCCTGGATCCGGACCGACCGGGCCGGCGCGTGCGACGAGTTGCACAGGCTCGCTGATCGGGGCATCGCCGGCGTGCGGTTCTCCGTCACGGCGAGATCGCCCGGCGGCGACGGGCTGGATATTTGGCGGACGGCCGCGGCGCTGCGGTTGCCGGTCAGCTGCGGCGGCTCGAGCGCGGACTTTGCGAGCGCGGAATTCGGCGATGTGGTGCGCGCGTTCCCGGATCTGCCCATCGTCCTCGAACACCTCGGCGGGCACAACCACCCCGGTCCGGACGCGCCGGAGGACCGCCGTAGGATATTCGATCTCGCGCGGTTCCCGAACGTCTACATCAAGGTACACGGCCTCGGAGAGTTTTGCCGCCGGCGCCTGCCGGTCGAAGGATCGTTCCCGTTTGACGATCCGATCCCCCCGCTGTTTGAGATGGCCTACGAGCGGTTCGGGCCGCGACGCATGATGTGGGGAAGCGACTATCCGCCCGTGAGCGCCCGGGAAGGGTACCGCAATGCGCTCCGGCTGACACTCGATCGCTTCGGCTGGGCAAGCGACGCGGATCGCGAATGGATCTTCGGGAAAGCGGTGCTCTCCCTGTTTGCGCCGCGCGGATGACGGACCGGCGCGGCGGCGTCTTACGCCCGTCGGGGAACGGTCTCGAATGGTGAGGAGCGAGGGGATGAATCTGTGTTTTGTGGGATACGGCGCGATCGCCGGCGTCCACGCGGATATTTGCCGGCGCCTGGGGCACAGGCTCCATACCGTCGTCGGCCGCGTGCCCGACACCACGGCGTCGTTTGCCCGGGAGTACGGCTTCGCGCACCACACGTTGGACCTCGAGGACGCGCTCGGGCGGCGCGACATCGATGCGGTCATCGTCTGTTCACCGAGCGAGCTCCACGAATCGCAGGCCCGGCAGGTCATTGAGGCCGGCAAGCCCGTGCTGGTGGAGTTGCCGCTCGCGATGAGTTATGCTGGCGGGTCGGCCCTCGCGGAGCTGGGCCGGCGCCGCGGCGTGACGGTCATGGTCGCTCATACCCAGCGATACATGCCGGCTGTCCGCGCGGTCCGGGACGAAGTGGCGGCGGGCCGTCTCCACGTGCATCACGTCTTGGCCAAGTTCTTATTTTTTCGACGCCGCAACGTCGGGTGGACAGGCCGGGTCCGCTCCTGGGCGGACAACCTGCTGTGGCACCATTCGTGTCACATCGTCGATACCTGTTTGTGGGTGCTCGGAATGCCGGCGGTGAACGGGCTCGCCGTAGACGGCCGGATCGGTCCGGTCTACGCTGCGACCGGTATCCCCATGGACCTCGATATTTCCATCGCGACGCCGGCCGCAACGTTGGTCAATATCGGCATGTCCTACCATTCGCAAGACACCGGTCTCGATTTTCTGTTCGTCGGCGAGGAGCGCACGTTGCATGTTGCCGAGCATACGCTGCTCCATGGGAAGACGGTGCTGTATGATTCCGCCACCCAGCACGAATACATCGCCAACGAGCTGCAGGATCGCGAATTCTTCGCGGCGCTGACCGAAGGACGGCAGCCGGAGGTGACCGCGTTCGATGTCCTGCCCGCGCTGGCAGTGCTCCAGCAGGTGCAGGATCAGAATCCCATGCTCCGGCGTCACGCCGCCGAGGCTGCGGACCGGGCGCGCCCGCGTGCTCGACCTGATCGTTAGACACGGCAGCGTTATCGACGGCACCGGAGCCCCGGCGTTCCGGGCCGACGTCGGAATCCGGGACGGCAGGATCGCGTCACTGACCGATCTCTCGGATGCCGTGGCGGCCCAGGAGCTCGACGCGTCAGGACTCCTCGTGGCCCCGGGATTCATTGACATCCATAGTCACTCCGACTTCACGCTCATCGCCGATCCTCGCGCGCAGAGTTCGGTTGCCCAGGGCGTGACGACCGAGCTGATCGGAAACTGCGGGCACGGATGCGCGCCGGTGGCCGACGTCGACGCGGCGAAGGGCAATATCTACGGTTACCGGGCTTGCCCGCCCATCACGTGGCACAGCATCGGGGAGTACCTGCGCGTACTCGAGGCGGCGCGGCCGGCGGTCAACGTGCTGACGCTCGTGCCAAACGGCATGCTGTGCAGAGCCGTATTGGGACTCGACGACCGGCCGCCGACCGGCGCGGAGCTACGCCGGATCGGCCGGCTTCTCGAAGCCGGTCTCGAGGAAGGCGCGATCGGTTTCTCCGTGGGCCTCGAGTACCCCATCGAGCGCTCTTGCACCACGGACCAACTCGTGGAGCTCTGCAAGATCGTGGCGAAGCACGGCGGCCTGTTCGCGCCCCATCTTCGCAACAAAGATGTCGCCGGGCTGGACGCGATCGAAGAGGGCCTCCAGATCGCCGCGTCGAGCGGCGTGCGCCTGCATATCCCCCACCTGGTCCAGAGGCCCGGCGGGCCTGCGGACGCCGATGCACAGGCATTCGCGCTCATCGACCGTGCGCTCGAGTCTGGACTGGACGTGTCCATCGACATGCACACGCGCCTCCACGGGCTCACCAACCTTGCGGCCGCTCTTCCGTCGTGGGTCTTGGAGGGGAACGGCGCACGGCTGCGGGAGCGCCTGCGCGACCCGTCGATCCGGGGCCGGTTGGCGCAGTACAAGAGCCTCATTACGAGCCTGGCGTTGGGGGGATGGGACCGTGTGTCGCTGCTCACAAGCGCGCGCCGTCCCGATTTGCTCGGGAAGAGTTTTGCGGACATAGCCCGACTCAACGGCACGACGCCCTTCGATGCGGTCCTCGACGTTCTGCTGGACGAAGCCGATGATCCCCACTTTCCGCTCTGCATCGCCGAGTCGTACACGGAAGAACAGTTGCGCCGAGCCTACGAGCACCCCGCGTGCATGGTTGCGTCCGACGCCACGGCACTCTGCATCGACGGTCCCCTCGCGGACTCCACCTTCCACGGTGCATATACCTGGGTCTCCTGGTTCTTTCGGCGATTCGTCCGGGAGGAACGGGCCTTCACGCGCGAGCAGGCGGTTCGCAAGTTGACCGCACAGCCTGCGGACCGGCTCGGATTGTCTGATCGGGGGGTCTTGACCGTCGGCAAGTGCGCGGATGTTGCCGTGTTCGATCCGGATGTCTTTGGCGAGCGCGGGACGGTGGATCACCCCAACCAGCTGGCTCAGGGTATGGTGCACGTCCTTGTGAACGGCGAGGTGGAGATGCAGGATGGAAGGCTCACGACCCGGCGGGGCGGCCGAGTTCTGACGCGTCAATGACGAGGGAGATCGCGTTGCCGGCACGTCCCAACCGCTTCGAGGTTGATCTGAACGCGATTGCCCACAACGCGGCAACGGTCAGGCGTCTCGTCGGCCCCTCGTGCACCATTTTCGCGGCACTGAAGGCCGATGCGTATGGATACGGTATCGCGGCTGTCGCGCCGGTCGTCCTCGGGGCCGGTGTCGACGGGATATCTCTCGTCAGTATCTCGGATGCGGTGTCGCTGCGCAGGCGGGGCGTCGAAGCGCCGATTTTATTGTATGCTGGGGTGCCGGTGTCCGCGTCGAGCGTCGCGGCTATCGAGGAACACGTCTTAATGCCGACGGTGCTGGATCTCGACGCAGCGCGCCTGCTCTCGGCCCAGGCCCGCCGAACCCTGCGGGTGTTCGTGAAGATCGACGTCGGACTCGAGCGCCTCGGCATCGAGCCGCGGATGGCGGTGGCCTTCGTCCGGGAGGTTGCGCGACTGCCGCACCTCACCGTCCACGGCGTGTACGCACACATGCACGTGCGCGACAACGTGCCCATGGACTACCTCCAGTGGCAGTTCGGCCGGTTCACGGCTGTGATCGAAGAACTCGACGCCGCCGGACTGCACGTGCCGGTGCGCATGACCGCCAGCACGGCCGTGTTGGAAGCCGCCTCGACCCGCATGAATCTCAACGCGATCGACCCGGGACGTGTCTGGTTCGGTTTGGATAAAGGAGGGCCGGGATTGGAGACGTTGGATCTGCGGCCCGCCTTTGTCGCCCTGAAGACGGCCTTAGTGCAGGTGAAGCCCCTCCACCGGGAAACATTTCGCGAGTTTGCGCCGTTTGCGGCGCGCGCGGGCATGCGGATTGGAATTCTGCCGATCGGCCGCTTCGACGGCATGGTGTCGCTAAACTGTGGACAGGTGCTTGTCCGCGGCGTCCGCGTGCCGATCCTCGCGACCCCGTCGATCGAGCACACCCGCGTCGACCTGACCGATGTTGCGGAGGCCCGCGCCGGCGACGAGGTGGTCGTCATCGGGCGCCAGGGAGACAGCGAGATCTCGCCGGAGGAGGTTGCGGCGCACCAAAATCTTCTCTCCCCGGGCCTGGTCGCGCTCGCAGTTCGGGAGACGGTGCCACGCGTATACGGGGATGGTGGCGGTTCGGCGTAGTACTCGGCCGAGCCCTTGACGCAGACATCGAGTACCTTCTAATGCTCAACCACATCGAACTAATCGGCAGGCTAACTAGGGACCCCGAGGTCCGGTATACCGGGGCTGGGCACCCGTTGGGGGTCCTATCGTATACCGGAGAGACGCCTCGTATCGCCTTCAGTCGCCTGGATTATGAAATTCCGCTTTAGCTGCGTTACAGTGAGGGCGCAAGTGGGGGTTCAAATCCCGCTCCCGCCACAAAATTACCCCCACTGGCTTTATGGGCGCTTGGGCCGTCGGAAGGTTTACGTTCTTCACAAACGCGGGGCGCTGATTAAGGGGCTCGCTGACCGTGATTTCGCAGAGCAGGCCGCGCACTCGACCGGTGACCCATCGCGACATGGACTGGTGAACGAGGATCGCAGAAATTGCACATTGAAAAGATCGATCCAGGCTTACAAAGCATGAGACGTGAGGTGGTGTTGGAGGGATTGGACAGGTGGAAACGGGCCGAGTAGCGCTGACAATTATGGGAGTAATGTTGATCGTGATGCCGGCGTCTGCGAATCTTCCAACGCCGGAGAGGCATCCTGGGGCGTGCATCGCGATTTACAACCCGTCAAAGGCGATGCTCAGTGTGCAAGTACTCAAACCGAAGGATTACTCGGGGCTCGTTTGGAAGATCCCGCCCACTGGCTCGGCCCCGGCGGTGACGCTGAACACATTGGCTGGGCCAATCGTGTCGTCCGATGGCGATTGGGATATCAGCGTTGAGCCAGCCCCAAACAAGATAAATTGGCAGTACCTTCCCGCAAAGACGTCATCGTGCGCCGGTACATGGTACGCTTCCCTCAAATGAAGCGGTATGCTTGCTTGCAGTTGAGTACTGGCGACCGCATTTGCGTAGCCACCGTATGCTTACGAGATGGCGCGAACCACGCGTGGCCATGGGGGTATGATCAAATCCCCCTCCCGGCATCATCATTGAAGTAGATTTGGGGAACCAGAATTCCGGCGTCTGTTACTTTGCGGTGCTTGAATGTCACCGCTCGTGCCATACCATCAGTTGTGGGTGGAGACCAACTGCCTCAAGCCCGCGCGCCACGGCCTCGGCTTGCGTACGGGTTCGCATTGGCGCGGTCATGACTTTGGAAACCCTTCCCTGCAGCACGACATGGACGACATATCCTTTACTCTGAACAAGGCGCTTCACCTCATCTGCGGTGTTGGCGCTCTTGAACGTTCCAACAACAACGACGTATGCGGCCTTCCGTGGTCGGAGAGCCCGAGACGTCGTGGGAGGCACACCCGCCTTCGCGACGGACGGAACAACACCAGCAGCGATCGCCCGATGCGGCGTAGGTACAGGACGTTTCTGAACCGCGGTGGCCGATACTTGCGCGGCAGGTTTGTGCTCTATCGTGCGAACCGCTGGCCCGTGAGGTTTTGGCCCAATCGCCAGAACCGCCGTCGCGACCGCCGCGATCACTGTGCTTGCGACCAGGGTGGCTTGGCGCCAGCGAGATGGCCCAGCCGCCCCGACCCTCGCTTCTTCGACCGCTAGCGCCTCTTTGTCGCGGCCGAGCGCGGCCTCCGCGGCTTCCGATCTCGCCTGCGCCTCGGCCAACTGCAAGCGCCCCGCTTCTAGTTCTTCCCGGTCGCGCGCAAGCCGGACCGTTTTAGCTTCCAGGGTCTCGGTGATCTGTGCCCGTTCTGCCGCGAAGGCGGCGCGGTCTTGAGACCGGCGTGTTTCACGCGCGTCGTAATCGGATGTGCGCGCCGTCGGCCGCGCCTGCTGGGCCTTTGCGGCCGCCGCGTCGACTTGAACTATCTGTGCTTCCGCAGTCGCCAATCTCGCCTGTGTGTCCGCCAGCCGCGCGCGCTCGGCCTCCAAACTCCCCCGCGCCTCAGCCAAGTGATCGGCCTCGAGCGTAAGAGCCGGCCGTGGCTCTGCCAATCGTTCGGTCTCTGCTGTATGTGCCGCCTGGGCCTGCGCGAAGCGGTGGGAATCCGTTTCAAGCGAGGTTCGGTCGGCCATGAGTCGCGCTTGTTCGGCCGGCTGGGCCTCGCTCAGCTGTGCCCGCGCGGCTTCGATTTCGCCGCGTGCTTGCTCGCCCTCGGTCGCGCGGCGCGTGTCCGCAAGAGGAGGCCTTGTTGCGTCAATGATCTGCTGTTTCGGCGCAGAGCCGGCGGTCTTGAGCCCGAATGCCGCCCGTGAGTCCGTTGGTGTACGGGTGGTGTCCCTTGCGTTCATCGTGCTCTGCGCCTGGGAGAGTGGCGCTTCGGGGTCTCGGAGGGCTGCCGCTGCTTGCGACCTAAATGCCCTCATGACCTCCTGCTCGTCCTGCGAGTACACGTGAGGTGAGTCGTAATAGTAGACAAACGCGCCGGTCACCCGACCCGCTTGGGTGAGCGGCCAGGCGCACATGGAGCGGAGGCCCTCGCGGGTGATCCGATCGACAAGATGGGCATGGTCGGACGATAGGGCAAGAGCGTCGGGTAGGAACCACGGCGTAGAACTCGTCTGTTGGTTCGTCTTCGGGAGATCCATGCAGGAGAGCTCAGGATGGCGTAGGATGTGCATCCAGGGGTTCGCGTCCTTGGGAGTGACAATGTTCTGGACGTACACGTCGGACAGGTTGTGAGACCAGGGACAGGTCACGAGGCCGTTCGGCGACCGAAGGAAGATCGCGCCGTGTTCAGCTTTCGTTAGGAACAGCAAAGCGTGCCCGATCGTCACAACCACCGGTTCGACCGACGCCGCGTCGGCGAGCATCTCGGTGGCAGCGGCGAGGCGTGCTGATAGTTCACCGCGCTGCCCAAACATTACCCGGGCCCCTTCTCGGTGGCAGCAGCTGCATCTCGCTCGTGTCCCGCAATACGGTCCGCGTCTATGACCATAAGTGTCCGCTCGCAGGGCAATTCCTATTCGAGCTTTGGGCTGCGCCCGACAAAGTTGTCGGCTTCGAGTAGCCCTACCCTTCGCTACTTTCCGTTATGTCTCACGCTCAAGCGCGAAGGCTAAGTCTAGTAATACCCGGTCCGGGAGGTTCCCAGACGAGGGCATCTAGGTTGAGTGCACCTCCACGCCATGGCGCGGATCAATCGGGTGACGGTGTTTCTCCAGGACCTCCGCTCATTTGCGGTCGCTGAGGCTCTCGCAACGGGTTGCGACGCTGGTCCAGCGCGAACGGCTCGGCCAACCGCCGGCCGATGATTTGATTGCCGCGGCATCCGCGCTGGTCGACGCGGCGGTCACGATCGTGGTAGACGCGGTCTACGCTTCTGAAAGGGGGCGCGCGCTGGCGCGGATTCCTCGCGATCCCGATGACTGGCCGACGGTGGCGCTTGCGCTGGTTCTCGATGCCGGGATTTGGACGATAGATGCGGACTTCCTCGGCTGTGACTTGCCAACCTGGACGACGGGCACCTTGCTCGCTGAAGTAGCACGGTGAACTTCGTGGTTCCATTCGGAGGCACTCACTACGCCACGATCCTGCGGTCGATCACCGTGCTGGGTTGCGTCGAAAACGGGCTCCTGGCACCAGGTTGTATAGTGCCTCTGGCGTCCGAGTTCAGGATGCCAGGGACAGAACCCCTCTGGACCGTTTCGAGGTGGTCCCCGTAGGCTTGAGTATCAGCTCGCCAATCAAGTATGAAGAATCATCCGCGCTCGGTCGGGTTCCTTGCCCACAACACTCCGTAAAGCGACTACCGGCTTCACTTAAGGGCGGCCAAGGAACTGAAGCCACGATCTAGAGCAACTGCGTCGCTATGCGGCGTTCCATCCCTCCGCTCGTGCGATCGACCACGGATCAACTCGTGTCCACTTGGTCGCCAGAACCGATGGAAACCTCGGACTATCACTCTCCTCCGTTCAATTTCGGCAAGCGTGGTTTCCTAACCGTCTGGCTGCCCCTCACCCGTGCCCAGTAACCTCGCGGCGGGACTGGTATCTAGAGCGTGCGGCATACTTTCCCTAGCCGAACCCCGGAGATCCCGTAGGACTTCGCCACTTCCTGGACGGGTTGCGACCACACCTGGTTGTAAAGCACCTTTCGATCGTAGCGGTGCATGAGTCTTGCGACCTCGTCTCTTCGCCAATCGCGCTCGCTAACGAGCTTCTTCACGAGCCCCAAAGCGACCAGCCTCTCCTGGATGCGGGGCGTCCGAACAAGCGCCTGGTAGGTCTCTGGTGCGCATATCTCCGAGCGCTGGAGCCGCAATAATACCCGCCTGATATCGTCGTCGCTACTCTTCAAGAGCGAACGCCGGATCCCGGAAAGCCGTTCGGCGTCGCGCTCATCCCACCGCACGCCGCAGGCGAGGAGCGCTTCAATCGCGCCAGTTCCCGTGCGGCTCGCCCAAGGGAAGCGATCCTCCAACCACATGACATGCACGAGAGGATCGCGGTGAGATCCTTGGGTGGCTGGATCGTCGCGAGGAACGCGACGATGGACTCGTACTTCGCGACGCGATACAAGTCGTCGAAGTCGTCGCGGGAAGGATCGGGTCCGAGTCGCTTCAGGATGGCGAGATTTCCTTCGCGTGCCGCCTCCTCCATCGCCGTCCAGCCGATGAAGCGCTCTTCCCCATGCTCTGTGTCGGCCTCTTCCGAGAGGCCCGATCCGGGGTGCGGCGCTGGCGTGTGCGGGTCGGCGCCGGCCCAAAGACAGAGGCTCACGCCTCGCTCGCTCCCGGCCCTCACGTGATAACCGAGGGCGATGTTCAACTCCTGCTGAATCTTCGGGTCGGCCGTCCGGTATCTCTTCGCGAATCCCAAGAGAGGCCGGTTGCGCGTGCCGAGACCAGAATGGCCCCCATCTCATGGCGTTCCGTCAGGTCGTAGCCCGCCGCCCTGAAGCGCTCATACAGTTCCACGCTGTAGGTGTTGAGGACCGTGTACACATCGACACTCTTGAGATCGGCTCCACATTCGAGGAGGAGATCGAAAAGATCCCAGCGGCGGGCCTGTAACGCCAGGTCGAGCGGAGCGTACCGCTCGAGCTCCAGCCGGTATCCTCCGCGTAGCAGCAGGGACGCGAGGGAGTGCTGACCGCTCTGAAGGGCGATCTGTAGTGCGGTCTTGGGCCGCGTACCCGTGCGGATGGCTGCTGGTTGGAGCTGAAGCGGCTTCCCGTCTGCAATCCATAGCTCGACATCGTAAAGACGTCCCTCGCGGCACATCTGGTGGAGGAGGCGGATATCCTCGGGGGACTCGGCGAGAACCCGAGCGGCGCCTTGGGTCTGACCTTCCGGCCTACAGGACATAGCCGCTGTTGCAATCGACGTACGCCTTCCTGCGGGCGAGGTGCCGCCTAGTTCGCCTTGATCGTTGTTTCTATCTCGCCGGCGGGGCCGCCCCGATCCGGCTCTTGATGAAAGTTTCCACGTCAGAAGCCAGGAACCGGATTACCCTGCCTTCCCGAAACGCCGGAAGGCGTCCTTCCGCGGCCCATCGGTAGATGGATTTCGGTGAAATGTTGATGAGGGCAGCAACCTGGTAGGCCGTGATGAGTTGGTCTGACTTGCGGCCGTAGTTGAACGTCTCCCGTTTGAGATCGTCCGGACCAAGTCCGAGCGCGCAGGCTCCAAGGATCCCGCCGATTTGGAATTCCTCGAGAATCCGCTCTACGTGCTCCCGAGTGCGGTGGCGCACGCGCCCTTCTATAATTCCGGGACGTTGTTCCTGAAGGGGACGGTGCTCGGTGCCGATTGGAAATGGCAGATGACGTTTGAGGCCAAGGATGCAGGCAAGACGTTCGACCACACGTGCGCGTACCACCCCTGGATGACGGGGCGTGTGGTGGTCGCAGCAAAATAGTAGCAGCGACCAGATTGCACCCTATGCTGTTATGACCGCCCAGTAGTGGTGCGCATAGCGGCGACGGCACGCCGCTCGAAGCGCTTCCTCCGTGTCGGAGCCGCCCTTGAACCGGCCGGGGGCCATGAGGCCGAGATCCATGGGCGGCTCTCCTTCAATGATCCACTGCGCCAAAAGCTCGCCAACGGCGGGAGAGATTGACAATCCGCCCACGCAACAACCGCCCGCCACGTAAAATCCTCGGGTCGAAGCGACGGAACCCACGAGATGCTCTCCGTCGGCCGTCATGGTCGGAAGACCGCCGCGATGCTCTCGGACAACGAGATCGCGCAGCACGGGGAACTGGCCGAGCACGGTGTCTGCCAGGCGCCGAAGGACTCCGACATCGAGCGGAAGGTCCTTGACGTCGAAATTGGGAGGCAGCTGCCGCATATCGTATTGCACCGGGTCGCGCTCGTACCCACCAAGCATCAAGCCGCCCTTCTCAGGCCGGAGATAGACGTTTGAGTCGACAATTCGGACAATCGGCTGCGTCGACACAACGCCGGAAATCGGCTCACTGACAAGCAGTTGGTGTCGTGTCGGAACGACCGGGACACGCGCACCGGCCAGTTCGCCGACGAGGCGTATCCACGCGCCGGCTGCGTCGACGACGACCGGTGAGCGAATTTCTCCCTTGTCCGTTGCAACGCCCTGCACTTCTCCATCCCGCACGCGAATGGCTGTCACGGTTGTGTTCGGCAGCAACGTGGCTCCCAACCGTGCCGCGGCGCGGGCGTATCCGGCCGGGATTTGTACAGGCTCGAGGTAAAGGTCGGAGGGGGTGTAGGTGACTGCGCGGATGCCTACCGTCTCCAGGAATGGTGTCTTGCGCCGCGCCTCGTCGAGGCTGACAAAGTCGATGTCGAGACCCAACCGGCGTCCCCGGGCGACTTCGTCACGCAACTGCTCTTCGTGGTCCGGCGTGCGGGCGATCTTCATGCTTCCGCTCTGATGGTACGTGATCGACTCGCCGGTATCGGCTTCGAACCGCTCAATCTTCTTCACAGCCATCATCGCGAGCCGCGTCATCAAGTCCGTGGACCGTACCTGCGCGGTCAGGCCGGCAGCACGCGGCGAGGTCTGAGACGCCAGGTCGTGCCGGTCAACCAACGCCACGCGGCGCCACCCGGCTTTCGCCAGGTGAAACACGACGCTCGACCCAAGAGCACCTGCTCCGATGACTACTGCCTGCGCGTCGTCGATCATGCACGACCCTCCGAGGTCAGCGTCCTTGACTGAGCCGGGCCTCCATCGCCCGGACCGCCCGCGAGAGCGGATACGCCATTGCCAGATACATCAGACCGGCAATCACGTACAGGTTCATGGGCCGGAAGTACTCGCTGCTCAAGTCCCGAGCCCGCAGCATCAGCTCCGGCGCCGAGATCAACGAAGCCACCGACGTGTCCTTCAACAGCGAAATTGTGTAATTCGCCATGGGCGGAAGAATGATCCGCACGGCCTGGGGAAGGATGATGAACCGCATCACCAGCCCGTGCGTCATTCCGATCGCTTGCGCTGCTTCGCGCTGGCCGCGGTGAATGGCCTGTATGCCCGCGCGGTACACTTCCGCAAGGTATGCCGCGCCGTTCAGCCCAAGCCCGACCACGGCGGCCTGGAATGCCTGCAGTGTGAGGCCGACGGCCGTGAGCCCGAAGTAAATCAGGAAGAGTTGCGTAAGCGCCGGGGTCCCGCGAACGATCTCGATATAGAATACGGCAAACCTCGACAGCGCCGCATAGCGCGACAGCCGTGCGAGAGCGAGTCCCAACCCTACAGTCGCCGCCACGATGAACGCGAGAGCGGTCATCCGTAGCGTCCCGCCCGCCGCGACCAGCAGTTGGGGCATCCATACCTGCAGCAGGCGCCACAGGCCGGCGTAATATGCTGCGACCGTCACGCCACGTGCCCCCGTCCCATCCTCGCCTCGAGGGCGCGCACGACCCTGGACAACGGGAGGCTCATTGCCAGGTACAGGACCGCCACCATGAGATAGATCTGCGTGCTCAGAAAGGTCTGATCGACGAGCGTGCGAGCCCGGAACGACAATTCGGGGGCCGCGACCGCGGAGGCGATCGAGGTATCCTTGAGCAGGCCGATTGCAAAGTTGCCAAGCGGCGGAAGAACAACCCGCACAGCCTGCGGCAGGACAACGTACCACATGGCCGTTGCCCGGGTCATGCCGATGGCGGACGCGCCTTCCAGTTGGCCGCCGTGGATCGCTTCGATACCCGCCCGAAACACCTCGGTCAGATAGGCGCCTCCGTTGATTCCGAACCCCACGATCGCGGCAGGGACCGGCTCGAGCTTGATTCCAATGTTCGCCAGGCCGAAGTAGATGAGGAACAGTTGGGTCAGCACGGGTACGCCCCGAAAGATCTCGGCGTAGGCGGTGGCGAATACACGCAGAATCCGCGCCGGGGCCGTTTTCAGCACCGCGAACACGAGGCCCAGCACGATGGCAACCACGAAGCCGCCGGCCGTCACCTGGACCGTCATCGCTGCGCCGAGCAGCAGCACGTGAACCAGGTACGGAAGCTGCGCCAAGGCGCGCCCCCAGCTGTCACCCGTCATTGAAAGGCCTGACGCTCCAGGACGGCCCAGAGAAATGCACGCGTTCGCGGATGAGTCGGGGAGCGGAAGATCTCGCGCGGCGAACCCTGCTCAACGATCTGACCGTTGTCCATGAAGATGACGCGGTCGGAGACGTCGTCGGCGAATTGCATCTCGTGTGTGACGACAATCATCGTCATGCCCTCAGCCGCCAACTGGCGCATCACGTTAAGGACTTCGCCGATCAACTCCGGATCGAGGGCCGAGGTCGCCTCATCGAACAGCATCAACTTCGGCCGCATCGCCAGGGCACGCGCGATCGCGACGCGCTGCTGCTGACCGCCGGAAAGCCGCTCAGGATAGGCGTCGCGTTTGTGCAGCAGGCCGACCTTGCGCAATAACTCGGCCGCGATCACCTCCGCCTCGGCCCGTGGCAGCTTCGACACCCTCATCGGGCCGATCATAATGTTCTCCAACGCCGTGAGGTGCGGGAACAGATTGAACCGCTGGAACACCATGCCGACCTTCGCGCGCACGCGAGCGATCTCGCGATCCTTCATCTCCACGTAACGCTCGCCGATCGTCCGTTCCCCCACCAACTCGCCGTCGATGTATACGTGTCCCGCACTGGGCTTCTCGAGGTGATTGATGCAGCGGAGGAGAGTCGTCTTCCCGGATCCACTCGGCCCGATGATCGTCAGCTTTTCGCCGACGGCGACCTCCAGGTTGATGCCTTTGAGGACTTCGAGGTCACCGAATCGTTTGTGCAAGTCGACAACGCGTACCAACACCCGCCCGTTCGGCGGTGCCAAAGGATCGGGAAGGGACGCCTTCAACGTGGCAGACGGCTCGTTCATACGCGGCGGAACGTCAGGCATCCCTCCGGGCTCGACCCGCGCGACTGACGCGGCGAGGCGCCGGCTCAGGCGCCGGCGCCTCGCGGCCGCGAATGCTCACGGCACTCTATCCGTGGAAGATGGAGGAGAAATCCTTCGGAGTGTGCGCTCCCGGGCCAAGTATATTTCCGTTGGCATCGCGGTCCACGCCGATCCGAGGATTCTTTGCCGGCGGAACGAGATAGTCGGGGTTTCCCACGCCGTACTTCTGCAGGTCCTTCGCGTTCGTCTTCGTGCGCCACAGCCACTTGACGCCGGCGTTGACCGCGTCGAACAAGTCGTGGTTGTTCATGTTCATGCCCATCACGGTGTGCTGCTTGCTCGTGAGCTGAGGAAAGTCGGCATCGGGCTTGATCGGCACCTGCTTGAGATTCCATCCCGCGTTCTTGAGGATCATGTAGTCGACGGTGGGAGCGTCGAGGACGGCGAAATCGAGCCGTCCTGCGACCACGTCCCGGATGCACGCATCGGACGTATCGTACAGCTTCACGTCCGTTGTCCCTGGAACTTTTTTCATCTCAGGGACAATCGTGAAGCCGGTCACCGTCCCGATACTGTGCCCGTTGAAGTCCTGGATGGAGACGGACTGAGTGAACGGTTTATCTTTCTTCATCGTGACGAACGTTCCGGCATAGTAGATTGCGTCGGTGATTAGCATCACCTGCGCGCGGACCGGCGTCCATCCCATGTTCCCCAGCATGATGTCGCTCCGTCCGGTCTTCACCGATTCAATTGTCGCGGACCACTCCATGAGCGAGGGCCGCACCCCAAGGCCGAGTTTCCCCGCAATGGCGGTGATCATCTCTCCGTCCGTACCGATGAGTTTGCCGTTCTCGATGTTGGTCATCGGCATGTCGCCATTTATGGCGACCGTGATGACCCCGGGATTGACCGTTTTGAAGGCCGGCGCCGCAACGGCGCGGTTCTCAAACGCCCTCGCAGCAAAGCCCGCGCCTACCGCCGCGACCGCCGCCCGTGTGAGAAACTTTCGCCGTCCGCACCGTTCTGGGCCGCTGCTAAACCGCTCGCCCATCTTCGCTCGCCTCCCCCGACGATTTCTTGCTGGCCCAGCAGACTACGATCCTGCGATACGAAGTCCTCCCGAACCGGCGCTCGTATCAGTTTGATGATGGGGCGCGTCGAGGCAGGTTGGCGGAAGGGGGTGGGATTCGAACCCAGCGCACCATGCAGCGAATTGCCACATCCTATGAGGCCTTCTAAGGGCCCGAGGGCCCAATCGTCACGTCACCGTCACCTAGCCTAATATCGGGAGGGTACTTGTGGTGGAAATACCAGCTAATACGATATGAGTGCTAATGGACACCCGTTAGTTTAGGCGTCCTATCGTATACGGGAGAGACGCCTCATATCGCCTTTCAGTCGCCCAAACAATAGGATTCTGTTTTGACTTGCCTATCGCTCGCCCCCGTTCAATTTCGGCAAGCGTGGTTTCCTAACCGTCTGGCTGCCCCTCACCCGCGCCCAGTAACCCCGCGGCGGGACTGGTATCTTGAGGGTGCGGCACACTTTCCCTAGCCGAACGCCGGAGATCCCGTACGACTTCGCCACTTCCTGGACGGGCTGCGACCACACCTGGTCGTAGAGCAGCCTTCGGTCGTTGTCAACGCCACCCAAACGTCTCGAAAAGGTTGCTGGGCCTGCATGGATGCTAGCCTATGCGCGGAAGACTGGTGCCGACTCCCCTAATCATACACATTGAAGTTGACCCGGTTTCGTGGAGAGTGTGGCGTTAGGCTACGCCACTCTGGTTAGACCACCTCCTCTCATACTCCGCCGGCGACAGGTACTCCAAGGCAGAGTGCCGCCGGTGCGGGTTGTACCATCCCTCGATGTAGTCGAAGAGCACCCGCCGGGCGGTGCTGCGATCGATGAACGAGTGGCGATCGAGGAGCTCGACCTCGAGCGTCGCGAAGAACGCCTCCGCGAGCGCATTGTCATACGCATCGCCCGTGCTGCCCATCGACGGGACCACCCCCGCCTCGGCCAGACGCCGGCCGTACGCGAGGCTCGTGTACTGACATCCCTGATCGGAATGGTGCACGACCCCGGTGGCCGGACGGCGATTCCACAGGGCCATGTTGAGCGCGTCGAGCACCAACGCGGTCTCCAGCACCGAGCTCATCGCCCAGCCCACCACCCGCCGGCTAAAAGCGTCCAGCACCACCGCCACGTACAACCAGCCGCTCCCCGTCCGCACGTACGTGATGTCGGCCATCCACAGCCGGTCCGGTTCACGCCGAAGAAATTGTCGACGCACCAGATCCGGCGCGGGCGCCAGGTCGCGATCACGGACCGTGGTGCGCGGCGGGCGCCGACGATGCGCCCCCACCAAGCTCGCCACCCGCATCAAACGCGCCACACGCTTCCGCCCACAGCGTACCCCAAGCGCGCGGAGCTCCGCGTGCACCCGCGGTGCGCCGTACGTCCGGCGGCTCCGGATGTAGATCGTCTGGATCTGCTCTTGGAGCGCGGCGTCCGCGTGCGCGCGGGCCGACGGTGGCCGGTCCTGCCACGCATAGAAGCCACTGGCGGAGACGCGCAGGGCATTGCACATGGTGGTGACCGCGTGGGTGGCCTTCTCTCGCCTTACGAACTCGAAGGCCGCCCGGGCTTCGAGTGGGGCTCCTGCGCGAAGAAGGCTGCGGCTTTTTTCAGGATTTCCCGCTCTTCCCGCAATACGCGGTTCTCACGGCGGAGGCGGCGGAGCTCGGCGCGCTCTTCGTTCGTTAGACCATCCGTGCGTCGACCTGCGTCGAGCTCAGTCTGCTTCACCCAATTTCGGAGTGACTGATCCGCGATCCCCAGATCCTTGGCGACGTGTCCGATCGATTTCCCGCCCTCCCGGACGAGCCGAACAGCTTCCTCCCGGAACTCCGGCGGGTAGGGCGCCTGCCTCCGTCCCATCGTGGACCTCCCCCGGGGCTATTGCCCCAACGGTAGAATGTCCACGAAACCGGGTCAACTTCA
>Ga0209580_10000084_pt1 | contig 76280 bp, 76 predicted proteins | sample Coa_R1_5_FD_187153 | JGI IMG/M metagenome (GOLD analysis project Ga0209580, IMG submission 187153) | Surface soil microbial communities from Centralia Pennsylvania, which are recovering from an underground coalmine fire - Coalmine... | ecosystem: Environmental > Terrestrial > Soil >... | reverse complement strand
ATCCCCGCCGCCCACAGCCCCCATGTGATCAGTGCCGGTCCCGGCGTCCCGCTCGCCTGACGGGACGCGGCGGGCGGGCTGGCGGGCGCGTCCGTCACATGCGCCTGCCAATGCCGGTGCACCGCCGTCTTCGAAACCGCGTACTGCGCGGCGATGTCCCGGAACGAATCCCCTTCCGCCAGGGCTTGATTAATGGCCTCGCGCTGCGGATGGGAGCATATTGTGCAGGGCCGTCCCACGCGAAAACCCTCCATTCGTCCCGCTAGCAACGCGGGTTCTTAGCCTAAATTGTACCGGCCACTGGGCGCGAGGAGTGAAATTCCGTCCGGCGAGTGTTCCACCATGCGGGACGAGCGTTACGTTTCGCGCAATATTGAGGGTCCTTATCTCCTAACCCTAACCATCGTTGACCCTCCGGCGTCACCCTCTCTATACTAAAGAGCGACCACCGTCGGTCACTGCGAGTCTTCATCCCTCGGAGGTGCTGCATGGAGTTGAGCGGTAAGCGGGTCGCCGTACTCGCGGAGAACTACTACGAGAACCTCGAGTTGTGGTACCCGGTCCTGCGGCTGCGCGAGGCCGGGGCGGCCGTCACGATCGTCGGCCCCAAGGCCGGCGAAGCGTACAAGAGTAAGGAAGGGTACCCCGCGAAGGCCGACATCTCGATGGACGACGCGAAGGCGTCCGACTTTGACGCGGTCATCGTTCCGGGCGGCTACGCGCCGGACCACATGCGCCGGCATCAGCCGATGCTGCGGCTGGTGCGCGAGGCGTTCCAGCAGGGCAAGATCGTGGCGTCGATCTGCCATGCCGGATGGGTGCCGATCTCCGCGGGGATCGTGAAGGGCAAGACGATGACGTGCGTCAGCGCGATCAAGGACGATGTCATTAACGCGGGGGCGCACTACGTCGACCGCGAAGTCGTCGTCGACGGGAATTTGATCTCGTCGCGGACCCCGCCGGATCTGCCCGCGTTCTGCCGCGAAATCGTCAAGGCGCTGAGCGTGGCGAAGGTCGGCGCACCGGCGTGAAGCGAAACGGCTAACATCGGCCGGGCCGCCTGGGAGCCGCGGTGATCATCGAAGGGTTCCCTGTCGGCCCGGTCGCTGCGAATTGTTATATTTTCGGCGACGACGCCACCCGCGAAGTTTTCGTCATCGATCCGGGGGATGAAGCCGAGCGCATCCTCGCCGCGCTCCGCCGGCTCAACGCCCGGCCGGTCGCCGTCGTTAACACGCACGGCCATTTCGACCATGTACAGGCGGTGGACGCCGTCCGCCGCGCTGTGCATGTCCCCTTTTGGATCCACGAAGCCGAGCGGCCGGTCCTCGAACAGGGGCCGGCCCGTGCGAAGATGCTCTTTGGGATCGAACTGCCGCCGTCGCCGGTGCCGGACCGCTGGCTCAGTGAGGGCGATGTGCTGCCGATCGGTGCCCTCCGGTTGACGGTCCGGCATACGCCCGGACACAGCCCGGGTGGTGTGTGTCTTCTCGGCGACGCACTCGCGTTTACCGGCGACACGCTGTTTGCCGGCAGCGTCGGCCGGACGGATCTCCCCGGCGCGGACCAGGACGCGTTGTTCGCGTCGATCGCACGGGTGCTGCTGCCGCTGCCGGACGAGACCGTCTGTTATCCCGGCCACGGCCCGGAGACGACCATCGGCGAGGAGAAGCGTAGCAACCCGTTCGTGGAGCCGCTCGCCCGCCGGATGCAGCGGCCCTCCGGGCGGGGCTGACGAGACCGGCGCGGGACGGAAGGACCGCGCCGGACCATGGAGGAATACGCGCCGCGGTGAGTACGCGCACGGAAACCATTCAGACTCTGACCCCGGCGGAACTCCGCGCCAGGATCCGCCGCGGGGAGTGGCGTGGGCCGACGGCCGGACTAGCGCCGGGCCACGCCCAGGCCAACCTCGTCGTGCTTCCGCGGGAGGCCGCGTACGACTTTCTCGTGTTCTGTCAGCGGAACCCGAAGCCGTGTCCGCTCCTCGAGGTGACGGACCCCGGCAGCCCCGAACCGTCCGTGACGGCGCCCGGCGCCGATCTTCGCACCGATGTGCCGCGCTACCGGGTGCTGCGCCGCGGACGGCCGCCCGTCGAAGAGACCGACATTCGGTCGTACTGGCGCGACGACCTCGTGGCCTTTCTGCTCGGATGTTCGTTCACATTCGAGAACGCGATGCAGCGGGCCGGGATCCCGGTGCGGCACATCGAGTGCGGCCGCAACGTGCCGATGTACGTGACGTCGATCCCGTGTCGTTCCGCGGGGGCGCTGCACGGGCCCATGGTCGTCAGCATGCGGCCGCTGCCTGCCGCGGACATCCCGCGCACCGTGCTCATTACCGGCCGGTATACGCGCGCGCACGGGGCGCCCGTCCACATCGGCGATCCCGCGGCGATCGGCATCAAGGACCTCGGCCGTCCCGATTACGGCGAGCCGCCTGTCGTCAACCCCGGTGAAGTGCCGGTGTTCTGGGCCTGCGGGGTGACGCCGCAGGCGGTCGCGATCGCGGCGGGGGTGGAGTTTATGATCACCCACGCGCCGGGACACATGTTCGTCGCCGATCTCCTCGACGAGGATCTCGCCGCCGGTTGACCGCTCGGATCTAGCGTTCTTCCTCCGGAATCATCGACGAGCGGCCCACCGAGCGCGGGTCGCGCGACGGCCAGCGGCCCGACTCCGCGAGCGTCAAGAAATCCAGCACCGTCGCGTTGAACGCGGCCGGCTCCTCGAGATTCACGACGTGGCCGGTGTTCGGCACGACCCAGAGCCCCGCCGTCTTGACGTGCCGTTTGATGAACAGGCCCGGCTCGAGACACGGTTCGTCCTCATCGCCGGTGATCACGAGCGTCGGCACGGCGAGGCGCGCCAGCCGGTCGGCCAGTGAGTACACTGTGGGCCGCCGGCCTTGGACGCCGCGCAGCGTAAGCGTGCTGCCCGTCGTGGAATGCCGCGCCAGCGTGTCGGCCATGTCACGCCAACCCTGGGAGTCCTTGCGCTGAAACTGCACGCGCATCGGGCCCTCCGCGTACGCCGGCGCGACGGCCGGCATCCCGTCGCGCTGGACGCGTGCGCCGAGCGACTCCGCCTCCCGGCGGAAGCGCTCGGGATCGTCGGACCCGTAGCCGCACCCGGCGACGACGAGCGAGCGCGCAAGATCCGGATACCGCAGGCCAAAGTGCAGCGTCGCGTAGCCGCCCATTGAGAGGCCGCAGACGTGCGCCGGACCGCCCGCGACGTGCTGGACGATCCCCCGCAGATCGTCGACCGCGAGGTCCTGCGAGTACGCGTCGAGATTCTCCGGGACATCCGACGGCGGATACCCGCGGGCGTTGTAGGTGATGACCCGATAGCGCCGAGCAAAGAAGGCCACCTGCGGTTGCCAGCTGCGATGGTCGCCCGCGAACTCGTGCACCAGGACGAGCGGGGTTCCCTCGCCGGCCGTCTCGTAGTACAGCCGGACTCCGTTCACGGATGCGTGTGGCACCCCGCCGTCCTACCGGCCGGCGGCCCCGCCGGCGGCCGCGCTGCGCGCTGCGCCCGGCTGCGCGCGCACCTGCACGCCGAGGATGCGCTCCCAGACCTTCACGAGCGCGATAGTGTCCTCACCGTCCAGTCCGAGACCGCGCGCCATCGCGTAGGTCATAAGTGCGCCCGACGTCATCGGCTGCGCGTGGTGGACTTCTTCGGCAAGCTCGCGCGCCAGGCGCAGATCCTTGTGCCCGAGTTCGAGCCGGAACGACGGCGCGAAGTCGTTCTTCAAAATTCGTGCTCCGCGCGCGGGGATCGCGAACGTCGCGCCGGAGCCGGCGCCCAGCGCGTCGATCATGCGCGCCGGATCGAGCCCGAGGCGCACGCCGAGCGGCAGCACTTCCGCCAGCAGGGCCATGGACCCCTGGGACAGCATCTGGTTCAGGAGTTTGGTGACGTGCCCCGCGCCGGGTGGTCCCATGTGCACGATCGTGCGGCCCATCGCCTCGAACGCGGGCCGCACGCGGGCGACCGGTTCGGCGTCGCCCCCGGCGTAAATCGTGAGGGTGCCTTCCGTCGCGCCGCGCACGCCCCCCGTAATCGGCGCGTCGACCATCGCCAGGCCCCGCGCGGTGAGGCGCGCGGCGAGCGTACGTGTCGACGCCGGCCGGCTCGTCCCCATATCGACGAAGACCGCGCCCTCGCGCGCGGCTTCGAGGACGCCGTCGGCGCCCAGCACGACCTCTTCCACCTCTGTGGACGTGGGCAGGCAGGCGATGATAACCGTGGCGTTTCGGATCAGGTCGCCGCGCGAGGCGGCGATCCGGGCGCCGAGCGACTCGAGCGTACGGGCCGGTTCCGGCCGGCGGTGCACCACCGTTGTGACGGAGAATCCGCGGCGCAGCAGGTTGGCCGCCATGGGCTGTCCCATCGCGCCGATGCCGAGAAAGCCGATGCGTTCACTCATGCGGGGTGGTTCGGGCCGGTTCCGTGGCGCTCCTGGGGAGGGCTTGCGCGGAGCCGGGCCTAAGGAATCGACTATGCTGCGTGCGATGGAGTTCCACACCGGCCGCGGCCGAAGTGTCGTCGGCGCCGCACGGGTGGGCCGATGGCGCGGGTAACCGCCGCGCCGCCGTACGACTGGCGGCGCACGATCGCCGGCATCGATCAGAAGGGCAGTGAGATGGAACGGGCCCGCCTCAGGGGTATTCTCGGCCGGCCGCGCCCGGACACCAAAGTAATGCGCGCAATCGAGGCGCGCCAGAACGAGGACGGCGGGGTGCCGTACGGTCTCGTTCCGGGCCGTCCATCCACGGTCGACGCGACGGCGGCGACGCTCGACGCGCTGTGGGATCTCGGGCTGCGCGACAGCCCGTACGCCGAGCGCGCCGTGACCTACCTGCTCTCGACGCAGCGGCCCGACGGTGCGTGGGACGAGCCGCCGGGGCTCTTGCGGTACGGGCCGCCGCCGCGCCTCATGCCCGGGGACCCGCGCGTGCGGTGCCGCGCGACCGCGCTCGTGGCGTTCTGGCTCGCCCGCATGGGATATCGGGACGACGTCACCCGGCGCGCTGTCGCATATGTCGCCGCGCGTCAGGCGCCCGATGGACGGGTGCTCGGTTTTCTCGAAGCGACGTGGCTGCTGGCCGCGGCGTGCCGCCTCCTGGACGGCCAGGGATCTCCGGCCGCGGACCGCGCGATCGGGGCGCTTGCCGCGGTCGCGGAGGAGCGCTGGAGTCCCGCCTCATTGGCCGGCATGCTCGGCTGCCTCGGGGCCGCCGGGCTCCCGCGCTCGGTGGATCTCATCGGGCGAGGGGTTCACCGCCTCCGCGCGCTCGCACAGCCGGACGGGCTCTGGCTCTCCGAGGAGGGCGAAGCGTATCATATGGAGGCGACGCTCGCGGCGCTGCGGGCGCTCGCATTTCACGACGCCGTAGGGCCGGCGCGCGTCGATGCGGAGGATACGGCGGCATGAGCGCGCAGGTCATCAAGTCACTGCAGACGTTGTTCAGCGAAGCGCTCGAAGAGCGCCGCGGCATCGTAGTCTACTCCCGCCTCGAGCCGGTAGAGATGGACCGCATGGCCCGCCGCGTGGAGCGCGAGACGATGGAGAAACTGCGGAGCACGCTGCCGGAGGAGACGATCGATCAGCGCGTGCTCGACGTGCGGGAGCGCCTGACGCGCATGGAGGGCGACTTGGCGGAGCTCGGCGAGGCCGGCGATATCCGCGAAGCGAGCCGGCAGCTGCAAACTGACGAAATCATCTGGCAGGCGTTCGAAGATATCGCGTGGATGCTGGGCTTCAACGAAGCGCGGCGCGGGTAACGGAACAGCGCTCGGGTCGCGCGGCTGGCGGCGCGAGGTGCGCGGACTTAGCGGGAGGCGGGCTTAGCGGCGGCGGCCGCCGCGCTTGGCTTCGGTGTTGCGCTTCAGATCGAGGAGGCGCTCTTCGCTTTCTTTCATGAATTTCGTCAGTTTGTCTTCGAACGAGGCTTTGGACCGCACGCGGGCCTGACGCTCGGTGGGATCGAGGGCCTGCTTGACGGATAAGTCAAGCTTGCCCTTGTCGTTGTACCCGAGCACCTTGACTTTGACGCGCTCTTGTTCTTTGAGGTAGTCGCGGACGTCTTTGACGTAGGTGTCGGCGATTTCTGAGATGTGGACTAGACCGCTTTTGCCGTCCCCGAGTTCAACGAACGCGCCGTAGTGGGTGATCTTGACGACTATCCCTTCCAGAATGCTACCTGCCTCAAGACTCATTCCGGGCCGGCGCCCTCCTCCAGGATGGGAAAATGCGGAGCGATTATAGCCTAAGCTGTGGAGAGGTGTCAAGGAAAAACCCCGCAGTCCTCACGCGAGGCCGTGACCCGCTTTCGAGTGACGGCCGCGCCCCGGCGCTCGGGTGGGGCGGACGGCGGATTAGTGGTACGGCAGCAGACGCAGCAGCCGCCAGACGGCGTCGCGCACGCCGATGGCCCACGCGCCGATGCCGCGGCGCGGCCGCGCCGCGGCATCGGCGCCGCCCTCCGCCGCGGGATCCGTGCGCCGATCGGCCGGTTCAATCCGGGCCGGCGCGCGGCCGGCCGCCGCCCCCGGCGGGGAGATCGTTCCATCATACGGAACGACGAGCAACTCGATCTCTCCCGGCCGCACGAGCCCGAGCTGCCGGCGGGCGATCTCTTCAAGATAGCGGTCGTCGGTGCGGAGCCGCCCGATTTCCTCGCGGAGGCGGGCGTTGTCCCCGATGAGATCGCGGCGCCGCTGTTCGAGCCGCGCCTCTTCGCGCGCCAGCGCATAGGTCTTCGCGTATTGATGGCTCAACGCCACGAGCACCCCCGCGAGCAGGGCCGCCGCGCCGATCGTCGCGAGACGCCGGCGCCGCATGCGTGTCTCACCCGCCGCCGCGACGGGGCGCAGCGCCCGGCGCGCCGTCACCGGCCAGTTTCCATCCAGGCCACGCCGCTTCGCTCCAGCCGGCGGAACAGCAGGGCCCACGGCAGCGCCAGCATCACCGCAAGCACCACGACCAGGATGCCGCGGAGCCGCTGCCACAGATCGAACCGCCGGATCACCGCCGACCAGAACGGCGTCAGCGTGCCCGTGGACTGCAGTTGGAGCCAGGCGAGCGAGACCTGCCGCATGTAGCGCATCGTCTCGGGAAACGGCGGTACGCCGTGATATCGGAGCACCGGCACCGTTCCCGCGTTGTACGCGGCGACGGTCAACACCATGTTGCCGCCGAACCGGTCCGCGAGCCGGCGCAGATACGCCGCGCCCACGGCGAGATTGGCCTCCGGCCGCTCCGCGCACATGGGGACGCCGCGCCCGACGTCGAACGCCCGCGGCCGGCAGTCCGGCGTCCCGCCGACTTCCCGCCACGTCCCCGGCATGACCTGCATCAGACCGTAGGCTCCGCGGGCGGAGCGGGCGCGCGGATCGAAGGCGCTTTCGGCACTGATGATCGCGGCGAGCAGGGCCGGGTTCAGCCGTGCCGCGGAAGCGGTCTCGTTGATCAGCTGCGCATAGGGGATGGCCCGCACGAGGCGCGGGGTGCCTGCGTCATGGGCGAACCGGGCGGCGGCCGTTCGAACCTGGACCGTCGTCAGGTAGATGAGCCCGAGTGTGAGCAGGAGGGTCGCCGCGAACACGCCGGCGTAAATCCAAAGCCACCACGGCGCCCCTCCCATGCGGCGACCGTTGGCCATGCCGGTCCTCACGTTCTTGGCGCGGCGGGCAATTCCTGCGCTACGCCTGCCCGGCCCCTTCAGCGGCGAAATGCGGCGGCGCCGGGATAGCGCGCCGCCGGCCCGAGTGATTCCGCGATACGCAGCAGACGGTTGTACTTCGCGACCCGCTCGGACCGCGCCGGTGCGCCCGTCTTGATTTGCCCGGCGCCCACGGCGACCGCGAGATCGGCGATGGCCGTGTCTTCGGTTTCGCCGGAGCGGTGCGAGATGACCGCGGCCCAGCCCTGCCGCTGCGCGAGCCCCACCGCTTCGAGCGTTTCGGTGAGCGTGCCGATCTGGTTCAGCTTGATGAGGACCGCGTTGCCCGCGCCGCGGGCGATGCCGTCCCTGATCCGCGCGAGGTTCGTCACATACAGGTCGTCGCCGACGAGCTGCAGCCGCCCGCCGAGCCGCCGTGTCAGCGCGATCCAGCCGTCCCAGTCGTCCTCGGCGAGGCCGTCCTCGATCGACACGATCGGAAACCGATCGGCGAGCCGGGCGTAGTAATCGACGAGTGCCCCGGCGGTGAAGGTCTGGCCGCCGATCCGGTACTGCCCGTCGCCGGCGAAATTGCTCGCCGCCGGATCCAAGGCGAGCGCGGCGTCCCTGCCCGCGGTGTAGCCGGCGCCCCGGATCGCCTCGACCAGCAGCGTGAGCGCCTCCTCGTTCCCGCCGAGCCGCGGCGCAAAGCCCCCTTCGTCGCCGACGCCGGTGGCAAGGCCACGGTCGAGCAGCACCCGGTGCAGCGCATGGTACACTTCCGCGCCCATGCGCAGCGCCTCTGGAAACGTCGGCGCGCCGAGCGCCACGACCATGAACTCTTGGAATTCCAGCCCGTTGTCGGCGTGCTTGCCGCCGTTGAGCACGTTCATGAGCGGCACCGGCAGCGTGGCGGCGTCCCGCCCGCCGAGATAGCGGAAGAGCGACTGCCCGCGGTCCGCGGCCGCCGCCTGCGCCACCGCGAGGGACACGCCGAGTATCGCGTTGGCCCCAAGCCGGCCCTTGTTCGGAGTGCCGTCGGCGGCGATCAGGGCCTCATCGACGCCCCGCTGGTCGGACGGGTCTCGTCCCACGACCAGCGGCGCCAGCGTCTCACGGACATGCCGGACCGCGCTGAGCACGCCGAGGCCGCCGTACCGGCCGCGGTCCCGGTCGCGGAGTTCCACGGCTTCATGCACGCCGGTGCTGGCCCCCGACGGCACCGCCGCGGTGCCGCGGGCGCCGGACTCGAGCACGACGTCCACGTCGACCGTCGGGTTGCCGCGTGAATCGAGAATTTCACGCGCCGTCACGGCTGCGATGCGCGCCATTCGATCCTCCTCATCCCGCGGGCGGTTCGTCGGTGAGAATCTCGCAGTAGTCCGCGGCGGGACGGGCCCCGGCGGCCGCCGGTACCTCCCGCACCCGCGCGCGGATCCGCTGATCGCCGACTTCGACGCCGATGATGTCGCCCGTCCGCACCTGCGCGGCCGGCGCGGCACGCCGGCCGTTGACGGTCACGCGGCCGGCGTCGCAGAGCCGGTTCGCGAGCGCCCGCCGTTTGATGAGACGGCTGACCTGCAGGAACTTATCCAGCCGCACCGGCGTCGCGCCAGAGCGACGCCAAGTCGCCCGGTGCGCACTCCGCAAGCGACCGGCCGCGCGCGCGCGCGAGCGCTTCCAACCGTGCAAATCGCACGCGGAATCGCTCGCATGCGGCGCGGAGCGCGAGTTCGGCGTCGACGCCTGTCGTGCGCGCGGCGCCGGCCGCGGCGAAGAGGAAATCCCCGACCGCATCCTCCCGCGTGCCGGCGTCTTGGGACGCGGCGAGCCGGTCGAGTGCCCGCCGCACGGCGGCGAGACCGCCGTCCGCAGAGCCGCCGTTCGGGACCGTGAACCCGGCCCGCTCCGCACGCACCCGCATTTGTTGGGCCAGCATGAGAGCGGGGAGTGTCGGCGTCAGGCCCGCGAGGGCCCCCGTGCCGGTCTCGCCGGGCTCCGCCGCCGCGGGCCCTTCGGCCGCGGAGCCGCCACCCGTGGATGCGGCGGCGCGCGCCTCCGCCCGCTCCGCTCCCTTGATGGCCTCCCACCGCGTGACGACCGCATCGGGCGTCGCCGCCGTCGCGGTGCCGAAAACGTGAGGGTGGCGCCGGATGAGTTTGTCGACGAGTCCGGCGACGACGTCATCAATCGTAAAGGCGCCGGCCTCGGCGGCCATCTCTGCGTGAAACACGACCTGAAGCAGCAGGTCGCCGAGTTCTTCTTTGAGCCTCGCGGGGACCCCGGTTTCGATGGCGTCCAGCGTCTCATATGCTTCTTCGAGCAGATACGGCCGCAGCGACGCCGGCGTCTGCGCGCGGTCCCACGGACACCCGCCCGGTGCGCGCAGCCGCGCCATCGTGGCGACGAGGTCCGCGAAATCGGGCCGCAGCGTGCTCACCGGTCAGCGCACCGCGGCACGATGCGGCGCGCGGGTGAGGCGGCGGCCCGGCGGCCCTGCCTCCGGTCCATCCGCGCCTCCCGCCGCATCCTCTGCGGCGGGCGCCGCCTGCGGTTCCCGGCGGGCCTCCGCCGCCAGCCACTCCAACAGACGCTCGACGGTCCGCACGATCTCATCCGTCTCCATGCCCGCCGTCGGGATGAGGATGCCCTCCGCGGTCCACCGGAGGCGCCCGCGCGACTGCGCGATCCGCGCGTGCACGCGGGGGCCCGCGGAGGCCGGACTCGAGAGGCGTACCAGGACCCCGGCCTCGCCGCGGGCGATCGCCGTGACGCCCGCGCTGCGCGCCAGCGCCCTGAGGCGAATCACGTCGGCGAGGCGCTGCACCGGCTCCGGGAGTGGACCGTAGCGGTCGCGCAATTCCGCGATCGCGGCCGCGGCATCCTCCGGGGTGCGCGTTTCGGCGAGCCGCCGGTAGGCCGCCACGCGCTGGGCCGGCGCCTCGACGTACGACTCCGGCAGATACGCCCCGACGCCAAGGTCGACCGTCGGATCAGGGGCGTCGTCGACGATCTCCCCGCGCAGCTCGCGGATCGCTTCGTCGAGCAGGCGCATGTAGAGATCGAAGCCCACCGCGGCGAGGTGTCCGTGCTGCTCGGCGCCGAGGAGGTTGCCCGCGCCGCGGATTTCGAGGTCGCGCATCGCGAGGCGCAGGCCGGAGCCGAGTTCCACGAACTCCCGCATCGCGACGAGCCGCTGTTCCGCTTCCGGCGTGAGCCGGGCGTCGCGCGGATGCAGCAGGTAGGCGTACGCCTGCCGGTCGGCGCGCCCGACCCGCCCGCGCAGCTGATACAGCTGGGCGAGCCCGAGCAGGTGAGCGTTCTCCACGAAGATCGTATTGACGCGCGGGATGTCGAGGCCGATCTCCACAATCGTGGTACAGACGAGGACGTCGGCGCGGCCGCCGAGGAACTCCAGCATGATCCGCTCGAGCTGCGCCTCAGGCATCTGCCCGTGCGCGACGACCACGCGCGCCTCCGGCACCAGCCGGCGGATCCGTTCCGCCGCGCGGTCGATCGTCTCGACACGGTTGTGCACGACGTACACCTGGCCGTCGCGGGCGAGTTCGCGGCGGATGGCGCCGGCGATCAGCGCCGGGTCGTCCTCGTGGATGAATGTCCGGATGGGCTGCCGCGCTTCGGGCGGGGTCTCCATCACAGAGAGATCCCGCAGGCCCGCCAGCGACATGTGGAGCGTCCGCGGGATCGGCGTCGCCGTCAGCGTGAGCACGTCGACCTGCGTGCGCAGCTGCTTGAGGCGTTCTTTGTGCCGCACCCCGAACCGCTGCTCCTCGTCGACCACGACGAGCCCCAGCGCGCGGAATGTCAGGTTCTTGTTGAGCAGCGCGTGGGTGCCGATGACCACGTCAATTGTCCCGTCGCGCAGCCCTTCCAGGACCACCCGCCGCTCGGCCGGGGAGCGGAAGCGGCTCAGCAGTTCCACGCGGATCGGGAACGGCGCGAAGCGCTCCCGGAAGACCGTGTAGTGCTGCTGCGCGAGCAGCGTCGTCGGCACGAGCACGGCGACCTGCCGGCCGTCCGTCACGGCCTTGAAGGCCGCGCGCAGGGCGACCTCGGTCTTGCCGTACCCGACGTCGCCCGCGACGAGGCGGTCCATCGGCCGCCCCGCCTCCATGTCCCGTTTAACGTCGTCGATCGCCTTGCGCTGGTCCGGCGTTTCCTCGTAGACGAACGCCTCTTCCATTTCGCGCTGCCACGGTGTATCGGAGCCGAATGCGTGCCCGCGGGCCCGCTCGCGCGCGGCGTAGAGATCGAGCAGTTCCCGCGCCATCTCGCGCGTGCGCTCGCGGACCCGGCGCTTCTCCCGCTCCCACTCCGTGCCGCCGAGGCGGTGGATCTGCGGCGCGTCGCCGTCCACGCCGACGTAGCGCTGCACGAGCGCGATCTGATCGGTCGGGACGTACAGCGCGTCGCCCTGCGCGTATTCCAGGCGCAGGTAGTCGCGCGCCGCCCCGTCCACCGACAGGCGCTCCAGGCCTCGATAGACGCCGATGCCGTGGTGGACGTGGACGACGAGGTCCCCCGGGACCAGTTCCGTCCAGCTGGCGAGCCGCGCACCATCGCGGAACCAGCGCGGCCGGCCGCGGCGCCGGCGCCATCCCAGGATTTCGCTGTCGGTCACCACCACGAGCTCGCCGAGCGCGAAGCCCTGCGTGAGCGGCCGGTCCACGATCGCGACCACGCCCGGTTCGGGCGGAGCCGCGAGCGCGCCCGGCTCCGCGGCGGCGACGCCGTGCTCGCCGAGGAGTTCCCGAATCCGCTGGGCCTGGCGGCTGGCCACGACAATCCGCCGGCGGTCGGCGATCCAGCGGCGGGCCTGCTCCGCGAATCCCTCGACCTGGCCGGCAAACGATTCCACCGTGCCGAACTCCATCTGCACGGCGGCGTAGCCGGTGCCGTTGGGGGGAGTGCGCAGGGTTGAGATCGCGGCGGTGCGGCGGGTGCCGACCGCGGCGGCGATCCGGTCCCACGGAACGGCCGCCGCCGGCGTGCCCTCCGGAACCTGGCCGGTCGCCACGGCGTGGGCGCGCGCGGCCTCGGCCTGTTTCACCAGCGCCGCGGCCTGGCGGCCGACTTCGTCCGGCTCATCGAGTACGCACACGGCGTGCTCTGGTAGGAGCGCCGGGAGCAGGGTGCCCGCGCTCGCGCCCGGGCCGGCGAAGTCCGCGCGGGCCGGGAGAATCGTCGCGGCCTCGATCGCCGCGGTCGTACGCTGCGTCTCCGGGTCGAACAGGCGGACAGATTCGATCTCGTCGCCCGCCCACTCGGCGCGCACCGGATGATCCGACGTCGGCGGATAGACGTCGATGATGCCGCCGCGCACGCTCATCTCGCCGGGCACGTGAACCAGCTCGACGCGCTCGTACCCGGCCGTGCTGAGACGCGCCGTGACGTCCTCGAGGCGGAGGGGCGCTCCCTGGCGGAACTCCACGCGCACCTCCTCGAGCCAGCCCGCGTCGGGCAGGGGCACAACGAGGCCCGCGGCGGATGCGACGGCGACCACGGGCTCGGCCCGCCGGAGCGCCTCGAGGAGATTCTGGCGTGTCCGCTCGGCGTCGAGCGACAGCGGCTCGCCGGGGACCGGTGGATCCCAGAGCTCCAGGAGGTGGACGGCCGGCCGCGTCTGGGGCGTCGCTGTCATAACGCCCCCGGCCGCATCTCCCGGCGTCGCCGGGTGCGCGTCCGGAAGGAACATCGCGAGATCGTCGGCGAGGCGTTCGGCGTGATCGCGGTCCGGCGCAACGACGAGCCAGGCGGGGACCCGCGCGCCTGCGCGCACGATCAGGCCGGCGAGCAGGCATGCCTTTCCCGCGCCGACCGGGCCCGTGACCCAGGGGCGCCGGCCGGCATCCAAGGCCTCACCAATGACAGAAAACTCCCGGCGGCGCTGCACTACCGGGAGCACACCGGACAGCGACATCACCTAGCCTCCGCCCCGCCATTGTACGGGACGACGGGAAAACGCGTCAATCGAACTGTTTACGCGCGCGGTGGGACCGTCGGGGTCTCGGCGCCGGCGGGGCGCCGCCCGCGGTACCAGTTGGTGATCGGCAGGCGCCGGTCCCGGCCGAATGCTTTGGGCGTGATCTTGATGCCGGGCGGCGCTTGACGGCGTTTGTATTCGCTGGCGTCCACCATGCGAACGACGCGCGCCACGGTCACCGGATCGAAGCCCTGCGCCACGATTTCCTCGGCGGACCGGTCGTCTTCGACGTAGAGCCGCAGGATCGGGTCCAGCACCTCGTACGGCGGCAGCGTGTCCTGATCGGTTTGCTGCTCGCGCAGCTCGGCGGTCGGCGCCCGCTCCAGCACGCCCGCGGGAATCACCTCGCGGCCCGCGTTCGCGTTGCGCCAGCGGGCCAGGCGGTACACGAGCGTCTTGGGTACGTCCTTGATCACCGCAAAGCCGCCGGCCATGTCGCCGTACAGCGTCGCGTAGCCGACGCTCATCTCGCTCTTGTTGCCCGTCGCCAGCACGAGCCATCCGAACTTGTTCGAGAGCGCCATGAGGAGCGTGCCGCGAATCCGCGCCTGAATGTTTTCTTCGGCCTCGTCCCGCGGCCGGCCCGCAAAGGCGGAGGTGAGGAGCGTTTCGTAGGCGCCCGCCACCGGCTCGATCGGCAGCTCCATGGTCCCGATTCCCAGCGACCGCGCGAGCGCCGCGGCGTACCGGCGGCTTTCCTCCGAGGTGAAGCGCGACGGCATGGTCACACCGGTGAGGGCATCAGTCCCGAGCGCGTCCGCGGCGATGGCGGCGACCAGCGACGAATCCACGCCACCGCTCAGCCCGACCAGCACCCGGCGGAAACGGTTCTTGCGGACGTAGTCGCGGGTGCCGAGCACGAGGGCCCGGTACACTTCCTCGACGTCGCCCGGCGGCTCCGCGATCGAGGCCGCCGGCAGCGCCGGCCGCCCGTCTCCGGCAGGCGGCTCCGTCGAGAGCGTGTACACCGGCGCCCGCAGCCCTTCGCCGGCGATCGCGTCGGGCGTGCGGAGCGGATTGTAACGGCGCAGCGTGCGGATCGCCTCGACGTCGAGATCGGCGATCGTGAGGGCCTCCTCGAAGGCCGGCCCCCGGGCGGCGATGCCGCCGAGCGCATCGACGACGACGCCCAGGCCGTCGAAGAGCAACTCGTCCTGTCCGCCCACCATGTTGTTGTAGGCGATCGCGATCGCGTAGTCGCGCGCCCGTACCCGCAGCATCTCCTCGCGCACGCGCCACTTGCCCATGAAGTAGGGAGAGCCGTTGATGTTGACGGCCACCAGTGCCCCCGCCAGCGACTGCGCGAGGAGCGGGCCCCCGGGCGACCACATGTCCTCGCATACGGTCACCCCGACGGGCACGCCGCGCACGACGAAGACCGGCGCTTCCGTGCCCGGCTGGAAGTAGCGCTTCTCGTCGAAGACGCCGTAGTTCGGCAGGCGCATCTTGCGATACATGCCCGCAACGCGGCCGCCGGCAAGAACGGCCGCCGCGTTGTAGAGGTGCTCGCCGGAGTCGACGCAGCCAACCACGGCGACGCTGCGGCTCGTGTGCCGCGCGATCTCGTGCAGGCAGGCGAGGTTCTCCTGGAGGAAGTCGGCCTTGATCAGGAGGTCTTCCGGCGGATAGCCGGGGACGGCAAGTTCAGGAAACGACACCACGTCCGCGTCGAGGCGCTGCGCCTCGTCGAGGCGCTCCAGAATCTTGCGGGTGTTCCCTTCGAAGTCGCCGACGGTGGGGTTGATCTGCGCCATCGCGACCCGAAAGCGCGGCGTGGCCACGGCCTTATTATAGATGATTCGCGTCAGCCCGGATTGGCATTTTCACGATTCATTCACAGATCACGCTCCGCACGGCGGATTATGTTTCGCCCCGCTCCTCGTCTAGCGGCGCCCTTCCGCCGCGATCCGCAGGCCGGCCCCGATCAGGACCGCTCCGGTGACCCGATCGAGCGTGCGTGTGATGGCAGCGCGGCGCAACAGCCGGCCGGCGGACTGCGTTGCGACGATCAGCAGGCCGAGCCAGATCACGCTGAGCGCCACGTGGATCAGCACCAGCAGCGCGACGAACGGCGCCACCGCGACGCCCGCCGGGACAAACTGCGGCAGGAAGGTGATGAAGAACACGCCGACCTTCGGATTGGTCAAGTTGGAGAGCAGGCCCCGCCAGAACCACGCCCGGTCGCCGCGGGCGCCGGCCCTGCGCGGGGGTCCGGCAACGCCGTCTCCTACCGGGAGCGCCACGCCGCCGTCCCGCGGGCGGCGGAAAAAGATGTTGAGGCCCAGCCACACCAGCCACGCCGCCCCGATGGCGCGGAGCACCGTGAAGGCGGTGTGCGACGCCGCCAGCACCGCGCTGATGCCGAGCGCCGCGGCGAGCCCCCACACAAAGAGTCCGGAACATATGCCAATCGAAGTGTAGGCGCCGCGGCGCGGGCCCTCGACCGCCGCCGTGCGCAGGACCAGCGCGGTATCCGGGCCGGGCGTGACGATCAAAATGGAACTCGCGGCGATGAAGGCCAGAAGCGCGACGGTCACCGGCATGGTTTCTCGGGGTCAGGCTGAGGCGAGGCGCCTTCAGGCAAGAAGGCCCGGGCGGCGATCGCCCGGGCCTTTGTCACTCCCGCGCGCCGGCTGAGATCCCGACGTCGCGACTAGACGTCGTAGTATAGGAAGAACTCGTACGGGACCGGACGGATGTTGACTTCGTGCGCCTCCCGCGTGCGCTTGTACTCGATGAACGTCTCGAGCAGGTCCCGCGTGAAGACGTCTCCTTCGAGCAGAAACTCGTGGTCGCTCTCCAGGGCGTCGAGCGCCGCGGTCAGCGAGCCCGGCACGCTCTTGATCCGCGCGGCCTCCTCCGGCGGGAGATCGTACGTGTTCTTGTCGAGCGGCCCGAAGCCAGCCTTCACCGGATCGATCTTTCGCTTGATGCCGTCGAGGCCGGCGAGCAGCATCGCCGCGAAGGCGAGGTACGGATTGCAGGTCGCATCGGGGCAGCGGAACTCGACCCGCTTCGCCGACGCCCCGGCCGGGCCCGTGTGGTACATTGGGATCCGGATCGCAGCGCTGCGGTTGCGCTTGCTGAACGCGATGTTGACGGGCGCCTCGTAGTGGGGCACGAGCCGGCGGTACGAGTTCGTCGTGCAGGCGCACAGGCCCAAGAGCGCATCGACGTGCGTCAGGATGCCGCCGATGTAGTACAGCGCGTCGGGGCTCAATTCGGCGTAGCCGCCCTCACTGTAGAAGAGGTTCGCCCCGCCCTTCCAGATGCTCTGGTGCACGTGCATCCCCGTGCCGTTGTCGCCGAACAGCGGCTTGGGCATAAACGTCGCCGTCATGCCGTGGCGCCGCGCGACGTTCTTGACGATGTATTTGTAGGCCAGCAGGCTGTCGCCCATCCGCGTCAGTGTGCTGTATTTCATGTCGATCTCGCCCTGCCCGGCGCTGGCGACCTCGTGGTGCTGCATCTCGACCTCGATGCCCCACTTCTCCATTTCGAGCGCCATCTCGCTGCGGACGTCGAGCAGCGTGTCGGCGGGCGGAACGGGGAAGTAGCCCTCCTTCGTCCGGATGCGGTGGCCCAACCCCGGCTGACCGGAGTTCCAGATCCCTTCCGGTGAATCGATGCTGTAACCGCTGCGGTAGGGCTGGACGTCGTACTGGACGTTGCCGAAGACGAAGAACTCCGCCTCCGGGCCCCAGTAGCTCACGTCGCCGACGCCGGAGGCCTTTAGGTGCTCCTCGGCCTTCTGCGCCACATACCGCGGGTCGCGGCTGTACGGCTTGCCGCTGATCGGATCGTAGATGTTGCAGATCACGGACAGCGTCGGAATTTCCGAGAACGGGTCGGGCCGGGCGGTTGCCGGATCAGGCATGAGGAGCATGTCGCTCTCTTCGATCGCCTGGAAGCCGCGGATGCTGCTGCCGTCGAAGCCGATGCCGCGTTTGAACGTCTTCTCGTCCACCTGGCTCGCGGGGACCGTCGTGTGCTGCCACGTGCCCGGCACGTCGACGAACTTCAGATCCACCATCTTGACCCCGCGATCCTTGATGTACGCGACGACGTCCTGCGCCGTCATCTCCTTGCCTGCCATGCGCCACCTCCCGTGTCCCGCCCGGGACGATTCGGTGCCGGAAAAACAAAGACGCCCTCCGAGCGGCAGCTCAGAGGGCGTCACGGCCCACGGTACATCTCAGTACCGCTCAATATATACCACGGGGCCCCGGCTCCGTCAACGCGATTTCGATGCGATTTCTCGCGATGTAGCGGCGCCGCGCGGGTTATATCGAGGGCTACATCCCCTTGACGAGGCCGATCAGGTGGCCCTCCGGATCGGTAAACATGGTGATGCTCGGGCCGTTTGGAATGTCCATGGGGTCCGAAACTTTTCGGCCGCCAAGACTCTCGACCTTCTTCAACGCCGCGTTGAGGTCATCGACCGCGATATGGAACGTGACGTGACCGGGCGTTCCGCCCATCGCGGCGCCGACGCCGCCGTTGACGCCCGTTTACCCGCCAACACCTGCGGAGCTTAACCGAAGAGCCGCGGCTTGCCCAGCATGGCCCGGAGCGTGCTGATCTTACCGATGTGATACCAGCAGTGGCTGTTTGAAAACGCGTACATTTCGGCGAAGTTTTTCCACGCGCCGACCGGTCCCTCGTTCGGTGTGCTGAGATCCGCCTCCGCGACGGCGGCGAGCAAGGCACCGTGGCTGTCGTCTAGGGCTTTGGCGATCTCGCCGAAGGCGGGGTAGTCCGCGCGGCCGCCGGTGCCCGTCGCGAAAAGACGGGCGTAGGCGTCCGGCAGCCGCTTGCGCGCGGCGTCGGGTCCAAGGGCGAACGCGAAGTTGACGAATGCCACATGGCCCACCTGCCACACTATCGGGGAGACCGCCGGCGAGGGGATCCGCTGCGCCTCCTCCTCCGTGACGTCGTTCAACGTGTGCTTGAGAAACCCGTGACTCGATCCTAACTGCTGCTGGATCAGTGCGCGATCGTCCACGAAAGCCTCCTTAGACTAGGATTTGATCAAGCCGATCCGGTGGCCCTGCGGATCGGTGAACGCCGCGAACGTGACCATGTTCGGAATCTCCGTCGGCGGGACCACGGTGCTGCCGCCGAGCTCACCGGCCTTCCGAAGCGTGGCTTCGAGATCCGGCACCGCCACATAGAACGTGACGTGCGGCGCGCCCTGCGCCGGTCCGATGCCCCCGTTGATGCCCTTCCCGCCGGCCGTGACAACGCCGTAGCCCATGGGGTTGTCGGCGTCTATCTCCCATCTAAACAGCGCTGAGTAAAAAGCGTGCAACGCCTTCGGGTCCCGGGCGTTGATCTCGAAGTGGACCACCGGATAGCCCGCCCCGGCACGCGCTCTACCGGCGCGGGACGGGCGGGCGGCGCCGCCGCGCCTCTGGGCTTTCTTCGCGGGCCGCGACCCGCGCCGTACGGACCTCCGTCCGGAACGTTGCGCCACGGTCATCACTCCTTGGGGGCGGATTTGGTGCCGGCGTGCGGATCAATCGAGGCGTACAGTTCGACTGCGAGCTAGCCGTTACATCCTTTCCGGCGCGGCCCACGGATCGGGCCCCGGATCACCGCCGGCGGCCGCGAGCGCGAGGCGCGGCAGGTAGTGATCCCAGACTTCACCGTGGCCGTCCCGAACCGGCTCCGGCAGCCCGGTGTGCGTCAGCGTCAGCCGCGTTCCGACGCCGTCGGGGCTCAGGACGATCTCCACGAGCGAAGACCCGGGGGGAATTCCGCGGCTGTCCACCCAGCCCCACGTGAAAACGACCCTGCTGTTTCGCACGACCTCCACGTAGTCGCCGCTGATGATGTGGCCGGGGTTGATCGCCGTGCGGTACGCGCCGCCGAGCCGCGCGTCGCTGATCGCCTCGGTACCGGCCCACCGGACGAGTTTGGCGGCGTCGGTCAGGAACTCGAACACCGTGCCCGGGCTGGCGGCGATGCACACCTTGCGCCGGACCGCATCGGGGTCCGGCGGTGCCGTCAACGGGAGGCGAGCACCCGCGTGACGAGGCCCTCGTGCGACACGCGTAGTGCCGCCATCTTGGTCTCCTGCACGTGCAGCGCCCGCCGCTGCAGGTCGTCCGTCGTGCAGTAGCGCTCAAGAATCACGCGGCCGAAGCGAATATGCGTGCCTTCGTCGGGGATGACGTCCTCTTCAAGGTGCTTCGCCGTCATCGAGTCTACGCCGGGGCTGTGCTCTGACGGCCGGCTAACGCCTTCGGCTCCTCGTCCGGCGGCGCGCTGAGGCGGCCCGCGCGGAGGCGCGGCGCGGGGCGGAGGCCCGGCGCTTGGCGGCCGAGGTGCGCTTAGCGCGGCCGGGCGCGGGCCGTGAGCGGCTCGTCCGACGGGCGCCGGCCTTGCGCGCGTGCGCGGCCCGGGCGGCCCGCCCGGGCCGGGCGCGGCGCGCCGGTGCCCGGCCGGCGGACGCGGGCGCGGGCGGCGGAGTACCGCCCACGGGCACGAGCTCGTATCGCGCCGTCGGCGCCGGGACGCCCGCGCCTTTGACGGTGCCCGGCAGGATCCGGAAGACCGGCGAGAGGACCACGTCGATGCGTCCGCCGCCCGGGGCAAACAACGCCGGAATCTGCAGTGCACGCAGACCGACAAGCGTCATCGGTCCGGTGGGGGGCGCCGTGAGCCACCGCCGCACCATTTCGTACGCGGCGGTACCGGGGACGGCGACCGCGGTGACCCGGGTGCGGCCCGGCGCATCTCCAAACGCGAACAGGAAGGGGCGCCCCTCCACGAACTGGCTGCGGCCTCCGTAGAACCGGCCCGTCATGTAGACGTAGGCGGTCTCCTCGGCCGGGGCGTGCCGGAACGTCAGCACGGCGCCCGCGATCGCGAGCCGGGTCGCGGATTGAAAGTCCGGGAACGGCATCGGGTGCACAGCCTCGACCTGCGCCCACTCCTCGCCGCCCGGCGCGTCCACCGCGATCGGCGGGAACACGAGGCCCCGCTCGGTGGCGACGCTGCGCACGGGATGGAGCTCGATGATATGCGGAATGTCCGGATGGTCCGCCGACGCGTGGTCCGGCAGCACCCGCAGAAATCCCGAGACGGTCACGCGCTGCTGGGTTGTGATAATCTCGTCGAGCAGCTGCGCGTACGGGCTGTGGGCCGTGCCGCCCGCGTCGAGCGCGCCCGGACGGACCGAGTTCTGGATCACGGCCGCGACGAGGCCGTCGCGCTCGCCCGGCGAGGTGGCCAACCCGAACGCGATGCCGAGGCCGTAGATCCCCTCCGGGGTCCGGCTCGTGACGTAGCCTTCGACCGTCACTTCCGCGCCGGGGGTCAGGCGGAGGTAGCCGAGCGGTTCGAGGCCGGACGCCATGATGTCCGCCTCCGCGGAGCCGCCGGGCACGATGCGGATGCCGGAGAGGACGCGCAGCAGGTCCGCCGGCGTCCGGATGACGATCCGCGTGGCCGCCTGCGAGGGGACCGTGCGCCGCAACTCGTCGGAGACCAGGATCGCGCGCGCGATTTCGCGCATGGGCGTGCGGGTGTTGCGGCTCTGCCGCTGAATGCGCTGGAACGCCTCCTGCTCGTCGACGCCTTCGCGCGTCATGAGGATGCCCTTGGCCCGCTCGACGAGCTTGCGGGTTTCCAGCGTGTCCTTGAGATTGCCCACTTCCTGCTGCAGCGTGCGCAGTTCGGCGAACCGCGCCATCGCGATCTCGATGGCCGGCACGAGCTCCGCTTCGCGCACCGGCTTGACGAGGTATGCGAGCACGCCGGCTTCCTGCGCCCGCTGCACGAGGTCGCGCTCGCTCCACGCCGTGAGGAGGATGATCGGCTTCGGCGCCCGCGACATGATCGTGGCCGCCGCCGAGATGCCGTCGAGCCCCGGCATCTTGATGTCCATGAAGATGAGGTCGGGCGCGGTCTTCTGCGCCAGCGTCACGGCCTCTTCGCCGTCCGGCGCTTCGCCGACCACCTTGTACCCGTGCTCCTCCAGCATGGCCTTGAGGCCCATGCGGATCACGGGCTCGTCGTCGGCGATCAGGATCTTGAGCGCGTCCGGCATCGTCCTACGGCCCGGGGGCGGGGCGCGGCATCGTGATGACGACGCGGGCCCCGCCGGCGTTGGTGAACCAGATCCGGCCCTTCAGATCGTCCTGCACCAGCGTGCGGACGATCTCGAGCCCCAGGTCGCTCGAGCGGTCGAGGGCAAAGCCGTCGGGGAGGCCGACACCGTCGTCGCGGACCTCGACCCGCAGCGCCTCGGGGCCGAGCATCAGGACGATGATCACCTGGCCCTTCGGCCGGCCGGGAAAGGCGTGCTCCATCGCGTTCTGCAGCAGCTCGTTCACGACGAGGGCCAGCGAGGTGGCCTGCTGCGTCGGCAGATGCACGTCGTCGCCGCTCACCCGCGCGTCGAGCGTGAAGCCCGGCGGCGCCATCGTCTGCGTCACGGTGTGGACGACCCGGTCGAGCATCTCGCGGACGCTCACCGTGCCGAGGCCCTCCGCGGCGAGGATCTCGTGCACCGCGGCGATGCTCAGGATGCGGTTGATCGTTTCCGTGAGCACCTCGCGCCCGGAGACCTCGCGGCCGTTGCGTATCTGCAGCCGCAGCAGCATCGCGATCATCTGGAGGTTGTTCTTGACGCGGTGGTGCATCTCGCGCACCATCGCCGACTTGACGACGAGCCCGGCGTTCTCGATCGCGAGCGCGGTCTGGTTGGCGAGCGTCTGGAGCAGCGTGAGTTCGGCCGGCGTGAACGCGTGGGGGCGGGCGAGGTAGACCGTGACGACGCCGAGCGTGCGCTCGCGCACGCGCAGCGGGACCGCGAGCGCCGAGCGCGCCGCGGCCGGGCGGCCCAGCATCTCCGCGGGCCGGAACCGGGGGTCGGCCCCGGCGTCTTCGCTTGCGACCGGTTCCCCGGATGCGGCGGCGGTGCCCGGGAGGCCCTCGCCGAGCCCGAGGGCGTGCCGCGGCCGTGCGGGCTGCCCGCCGGATGACGGTCCGGGCGCCGCGGGCGCGTCCGCGGGATGCGCCGCGGCGAGGACCAGTTTGTCACGGTCGGTCAGCATGAGCGTGCACAGCGAGGCGTCGAAGACGCGCGAGGCCATCTCGACGAGCAGCCGGAAGATCTGCTCGAGGTAGAGCGGCGAGGTGAGCGTCTCGCTGACCTCCGCGAGCGTGCGCAGCTCGAGGATCTGGCGCCGCATGCTATCGTAGAGGCGCGCCTTTTCCAGCGCGCCGCCGGCGAGATCCGCGATGATGCTGAGCAATTCGACTTCGTCCTCGGCCCAGGCGTGGACGCCCGTCGTCTGCACGTTGACGGCGCCGAGGACGCGGCCGGCGACCGTGAGCGGCACGGCGAGCAGCGACTGAAACAGCGTTTCCCGCGTCTCCGGAAGGTACTTGAACCGGGGGTCCGCGGTCGCGTTGCTCGACGCCACGGCCTCGTTCTTCGCGGCCGCCCAGCCGGTCAGGCCCTCCCCGAACCGGAGCCGCGCCCGCCCGACGGCCTCCGCCGCGAGCCCGGTCGTGGCCTTGAGCACCAGAAATTCGCGCGCGTCGTCGAGCAGGTAGATTGAGCAGCTGTCGACGCGCATTACCTCGGCGGTCTTCCGGGTGATGAGCGCGAGCGTCGTATCGAGGTCGAGGGCGGCGCCGATCGCGCGGCTGATCTCCCGCAGCGCCGACAACTCTTCGGCCTTCCGGGCCAGGCGGGCCTCCGCCGCCGTCTGCGCCGCGAAGTCTCGCGCCGGCGTCGCCATGCGCCGCGCCGTCACCCCGTCTGCGCGGGGCGGTCCGGCCGCCGCTGCCCCCGGCCCGACGCGACCAGGGACGGGTCCCCCGCCGGAGCCGTGATGCTGCCGGCCTCCGGCGCGCCCTGTTCGGCCGCGGCCATGTCCGCCGCGCTGATCGAGCTGCGGCGGTTCATGGCGACCGCCCATGCCATGAGGGCCAGCGTCACGACGACGACCGTCCCGCGCGCCGCCCAGCCGATCGGCACGATCGCGACCGGCGCGATGAGGAGGCTCACGAGGTTCATGACCTTGATGAGCGGGTTGAGGGCGGGTCCGGCCGTGTCTTTCAACGGGTCGCCGACCGTGTCCCCGATCACGCCCGCCTTGTGGTACTCGGTGCCCTTGCCCCCAAGGAACCCGTCTTCGATTTTTTTCTTCGCGTTGTCCCAGGCGCCGCCGGTGTTGGCCATGAACACCGCCATCAACTGGCCGGTCAAGATGGCGCCGGCGAGAAACGCGCCGAGCGGCGCCGCGCCGAGGCCGATCCCGACCATGATCGGCGACGAGAGCGCCACCACCGCCGGCGCCAGCAGTTCGCGCTGGGCCGCGCGAGTGACGATATCGACGCAGCGCTGGTACTGCGGGCGGGCGCGGCCCTCCATGATGCCGGGAATCTCCCGGAACTGCCGCCGCACCTCTTCCACGACGTCGAAGGCCGAGCGGCCGACCGCCCGGATCAGAAACGCCGAGACGAGGATCGGCACGGCGCCGCCGATCAGCATGCCGATGAAGACGAGCGGCAGATTGACCTGGATACCGACGCCTTCGAGGACGGTCGACGCCGTCGCTCCGGCCTGGGTCAGCACGGTGCCGAACGTGGCCGCGACCGGCAGCAGATGCGCCTGATCCACGAACGACCGGAACAGCGCGGTGGCGGCGATGACCGCGGTCGCGATCGCGAAGCCCTTCGTCAGCGCTTTGGTCGTGTTGCCCGCCTGGTCGAGATGGGCGATGATCCGTCCCGCCGCCTCTCCGCCCGCCGCCGCGCCCGACATTTCGAAGATGCCGTTCGCGTTGTCGACGATCGGCCCGAATGTGTCCATCGCGAGGATGTACCCGGTCACGGTCAGCAGCCCCAGCCCGGCCAGCGCGATGCCGTAGCCGGCCAGCGCGATGTCGCCCTGGAAGATGGTAAACGAGGCGAGAATCGTGGCGGCGATCGCGAGGATCGCCCACACCGACGATTCGAGGCCGAATCCGAGGCCGGACAGCAGGAAGGTCGCCGGGCCGGTCTTGGTCGCGTACGCCATCTCGCTGACCGGCCGGTGGTTCGCACTCGTGTACTGGTCGGTGAGCCACTTGATCACGCCGGCGAGCACCAGCCCGGTCAGCGTCGCGAACGAGAACCGCCAGTCCGGCGCGCCGGTGCGCGGATCCTTGAGGTAGACGGCGTTGACGGCGAAGAACCCCACGATCGCGGCCGCGCCCGCGACCCAGAAGCCCCGCGTGATCGGCCGCATCGGGTCGGTTTCGCCTTCGTCCCGTGCCCGCACCGCCCACGTGCCGATGATCGAAGCGAACACGCCGACGGCCTGGACGAGCAGCGGAAAGAGGATGAGCTCGAGGGCGAACGCGGCGGCCGCGGCGCCGTAGGTCGCGCGGAAATGCGCGTCGAGCAGCGTGGACGCGCCGAGGATGATCGCCGCGACCAGCGTGACTTCGTACGATTCGAAGACGTCCGCGGCCATGCCGGCGCAGTCGCCGACGTTGTCTCCCACGTTGTCGGCGATCGTCGCGGGATTCCGCGGATCGTCCTCCGGGATCCCCGCTTCGACCTTGCCGACGAGGTCGGCGCCGACGTCGGCGGCCTTCGTGTAGATGCCGCCGCCGATCCGCATGAACGACGCGACGAGGGATCCGCCGAACCCGAAGCCGATCAGCACCCGCGTGGCGTCGCCGCGGAAGATGACGAAGATGATGGTCGCGCCGAGCAGGCCGAGCCCGACCGTGAACATCCCGGACACGGTGCCCGCCTGGAACGCAGTCTCGAGCGCTTCGCGGAAGCTGCGGGTCGCCGCGTGGGCGGTCCGCACGTTGCCGCGCACGGCGAGATACATGCCGACCGACCCGGCGCCGTAACTTGCGAGACACCCGCCGAGAAACGCGATCGCGATGCCGATCGCGAGCGCAGGGTTCGTGTAAATGGGGCGGTAGAGGACGTAGAGGGCGATTGTGATGAGGACGATAAACAGCGCCATCGTCCGGAACTGCCGCGTGAGGTAGGCCCGGGCGCCTTCCTGGATGGCCGCGGCAACGCTCTGCATCGACGCCGGGCCGGCGCTGCGCCGCAGCACGCGTACGCTCAGCCACCAGCCGTAGAGGAGGGCGGCGGCCGCGGCGGCAAGCACCAGCCAGAGGAGGAGCGATTCCAATCCGCCGAAAGGCGGCAGCGTAATGGCGGATTCGCTCATTCAGGCCTCCCAGAGTCGGCGTGCGCGGCGCGATTCATAATAGCAGGTGGCGCCGCGCCTCTTCAAGCAATTCCGGGTCAAAACGGCCGAAAACGCGCGATTTTGCGCGGTTTGCGGGGCGAGACGGCTGAATCAGGGCGCGGCGGCGTGTGCCTAGGGCTTGGCGGGCTCTCCTGAGGTAAGCCGCACTTGAGCGTGCGCGTCGAGATTGTGCGTCTTAAAAAATCCTTGGTTTACCTCGAGCGCGTAGCGGTACGGCTTGGCCGGGGCCCACACGTCCGTGGGCGGCGGGTCGGCGGGATTCGGGGCCACCCGCATGTCTATGATGCCGACCACCTGCCACCGGTCACCCAGGAAGGCGATCGAAAGAGGGATGAACGTGTTCTTCATCCAGAACGGATCGCGGGTCAAATCCTCGAACACAAAGAGCATGCCGGCGTCGGGGTCGAGCGAACGCCGGCACATGAGGCCGATTTCACGCATCCGCTCCGTATCGGCGACTTCGACCCGCACGTCCACGGTGGCGCCGTGTTCGGTGAAGCTGACGATCCCGTGCCGGTATTTGAAGGTTGGCGCCGGGCAGTCTTGCGCTCGGGCGGGACGGGGCGGGACGGCGGCCGCGGCCACGAGTGCGGCGAGCGCGACGGCGACTACCACGGTCTGGTGCCTCATGCCGGCAACAACGCCGCCTCGGGGGCGAAAGTTCCGAGCCGTCACGGGCCGTTTCGTCCGTTGAGGAGGTCCCGGCGGGCCTTCGTGCCCGGAACGCCCGGCAGCCATTCGAGGATGCTGGTGACGGCCTGGTTGTTCACGGCATCCTCGATGTCGAGGTGCGTGTAGTCCGGAAAGACGGTGACGTGCACGCGGCTGCGCGGCGTCGCCGTATGCTCGATGAAGAAGTCCGCCATGCCGGCCGACCGGAGCAATCCCCGCCCCGCGCCGAGGATCAGCATGGGCAGGTTGACGTACCGCATCTGCGTCAGGCTCACGTAGCGGCGCGAAAACGGATCGGTCGTGTCGAGATTCAGGGCCAGCCCGAGATCGAGCAGCAGGCGCCAGGGCATGTACCACTGCGTAAAATCGCCGTCGGGCCGGAGGATCGCCGCCTCCAGCGCGCGCAGGTCGACGAGGCCGCGCGGCGTGCTGCGGTCGTAGGGGATCCACCGGATTAGCATCTCGCCGGGCAGCGGGCGGCCCGTGGAGAGTTTGAGCAGGCCGTCGCGGGCAATGCCGGCCGGATCCTGGACGCGCTCGAAGACGCCGAGCGGGGCGCCGATCGACGCCCGGATGAACATGTTGGGCTCCATCCGGTCCGACAGCACCGCGCCCAGCAGCGCTTCGTTCGTGATCGGCAGACCGTTCCGCGGATAGAAGGGCAGCGGGCTCTCGTCGTTCGGGCGGAGATACGCGTAGAGCGCGACCGTATCGAAGAGAATACTGTCCTTCGTGCGCGCGATGGCCGGCGTGTCGGTGAAGGGACTGACGCGCCGCCGCGCGTCGGCGCTGAGCAGCGCGTCGAGGCCCGGCACTTTGCCGGCGAGCGGAAACGTTAGGCCGCCCAGGTACTGCGCCGCTCCGAACCGCACCGGCAGCCGCAGCGGGACGCCGTCGATCAACAGCAGGCCGTCGATATCCCGGGCTCCGGCCTCGGGTGACGGCGCGGGCGTGCCCCCGGCCCCCGGCGCGGGCGCCGGGCCGGGGGCACGCCCGAAGTCGTATCCTGCGTAGAGCGCCGCCAGCATGCCGCCGAGCGAATGTCCGCCGAGCACCACCCGGGCGCCCGGATGCAGGCGCCGCACTTCCCGCAGCACAACGCGCACATCGCGCAGGTGCAGATCGAGCCCCCAGTAAGCCGCCGACGGGACGGCCATGGGATCGAGCGACGTGAATTGATGGCCGCCGATCGCAAGGCCGCCGTAATAGTAGCCGAGGACGAAGTCTGGATTCCGGTAGTCCAGCGCCGCCGTAACACCGCGGCGGTCTTGGAGAATGCCCGCGCGCGGTTCCGCGACCCAGACCTCCAGCGCAGGCGCGCGGCTCACGAGCGACCGCGCAAGGATGTCGAGCGTGTTCGGCCCCGAGTTCAGCCCCGGGATCAAGACCAGTACGGTGTTGGGACGTCCGGCGTGCGCCGCCGCCGAATCCGACGTGTAGCGGTACGCGTCGACGCGGTTGAGAACGGCGGGGGTATGCGGTTCGTCCGCCCCGGGGAAGGACACCCGCTCGCGCCGGACGTTCTCGGGCGCCGGCGCGGCCGTCTGGGCGCGCGGCCGGGCGGGCGGGGCGGCCTGTGCGCCGGGGGTGAGCGCGACCAATAGAGCGGCGATCGCCGCGGCGTGCCAGCGGACGATTGTACGGGGGGGACGTGTCATCCGGTAATCTACACGTTACGAGGAGGGCAGGAAATGCCCTGCCCGGCCAGAACCATGGTTGCCCCGTGGTGCACTGCGATGTCGTCGTGGTCGGCGCCGGCCCGGGCGGCGCGGAAGCGGCTCGGGCCGCGGCGGCTCAGGGTCTTCGCACGCTGCTCTTGGAAGAGCACCGCACGGTCGGTCTGCCCACGCACTGTACCGGCAAGTTGTCGCGGCACGCGTTCCGCGAGTTCGATCTGCCGCCGTCGCTCGCCGTCAACACGCTCAGCGCGGCGGTGTTCCATTCGCCCAGTGGTTTCGCCGTGCGCGTCCGGCGTCCGTCGGCCGACTCGTATGTGGTGGACCGCGTTGTCTTCGACCGGTGGCTCGTCGCGCGCGCCGCCCGCGCCGGCGCCGAGGTCATGACCGGCGTGCGCATCACGCACGTCGCCCCCGAGGCCGGCGGCGGGCTGCGGGTCCGCGGTGAGTATGTGGGTGCGGCGGGCGCCGCGCCCTTTGAAGCCGCAACGAGGGTCGTGATCGACGCGGAGGGCGCCGCGCCTCGCCTGCCCGCGCTCGTCGGCCTGCGGCCGGCGCGCACGTACGCCCACGGGCTGCAGTACGAAATGCGCGGCCTCGGCGGTCTCGAGCCCGACACCCCCGAGATGTTCTTCGGCCGCGACATCGCCCCGGGGTTCTTCGCCTGGCTGCTGCCGCTGGGCGGCGGCCGCGCCCGCGTCGGCGTGGCCGTCGATCCGGCCGAAACCCCGCACGCGCCCGTGCGCTATCTTGAGCGGCTGCTCGCCGCGCACCCCGCGGTGCGGCGCCGCGCGGCGGGGGCCGCGATCGTCCGGAAGGTCGGCGGGCGGATTCCGATGCTGAGTGGACGGACGCCGGCGGCCCGCCACGGCATGCTCGTGGTCGGCGATGCGGCGGGCCAGGTCAAAGCGACCTCCGGCGGCGGCATCTACTTCGCGATGCTGGCCGGCCGCCTCGCCGGGCGCGCCGCCGCGCGCTACGCCGCCGGGGACCGGGGGGCGGCGCGCCTGTACGAGCACGGCTGGCGGCGCGCGTTCGGCCGCGAGGTCGCCTTCACCGCCCTCGGTCGCCGCGTGCTCAACCGCCTCGCGGACCGCGAGCTCGATGTGGTGATGCGCGTCATCCACGCCAGCCCGGCTGTGCGCGCGAGCGTCGAGGCCGACGGCGACACGCAGTACCAATCGAAGATCTTTGTCCCGCTGCTGCGCAGCCTCGCCGCCGCCTCCCTGCGCCGGCCGGCGCTGCTGCCGCTCGTCGGCCAGGCGCTCGTCCAGGGCATGCTCGTCCAAATGTAAACACGGCGCGGCAGCGCCGGCGCGATCCAGGTTCGTCGATTCCTCCGAAATGCGGCCCGGGCATGACAGGAGATGCGCGCCGGCGCGTGAAACCATCTGACATGCCGGTCATCGCCGACCTGCACCTCCACTCGAAATTCAGCCGCGCCACCAGCCGGGAGATGGACGTCGAGACGCTCACGGCGTGGTGCGGGCTCAAAGGGATCACGGTCGTCGGCACGGGCGATTTCACCCATCCGGTCTGGCTGCGTGAACTCAAGGCGAAACTGACGCCGACCGGGCGCGGCCTCTTCACCCACGGCGCCCAGCACTTCATGCTCACCGTGGAAGTCAGCAACATTTACCCGCAGGGCGGCCGCCTGCGGAAGATCCACAACATCATCCTCGCGCCGAGCTTCGAGGTCGTCGACCGGATCAACGCCGTCCTCGCGCGGTTCGGCAGCCTGATGGCGGATGGACGGCCGACGCTGTCGCTGCCGAGCGACAAGCTCGTCGAGTACGTGATGGAGATCTCCCCGGAGTGCATGCTGATTCCGGCGCATGTCTGGACGCCCTGGTTTTCGCTTTACGGCAGCAACTCCGGCTTCGACGCGCTCGCGGAATGTTTCGGCGACCAGGCGCATCACATTCGCGCCGTCGAAACCGGTTTGAGCAGCGACCCGCCCATGAACTGGCGTCTCAGCCAGCTCGACGGGGTGACGCTGGTCAGCAACTCGGACGCGCACTCGCCGCCCAAACTCGGCCGCGAGGCCAACGTGCTCAACTGCGAGCTGGATTACGCGGATATGCTGCGCGTGCTGCGGGGCGACGATCGCGCGCGGTTCCTCTTCACGATCGAATTCTTTCCGGAGGAAGGCAAGTATCATTTCGACGGACACCGTGCCTGCGGGCGGCGCCTGTCGCCGGCCGAAACGCGCGACGCGCAGGGCCGGTGTCCCGGCTGCGGCCGCCCCGTCACCGTGGGGGTGATGTCGCGCGTCGACGCGCTCGCCGACCGTCCCGAGGACCGCGGGGGCGAGGGTCGCGTACCCTTCCGCAATCTGATCCCGCTGGAGGAGATTATCGCCGCCGCCTTCGGCTCGCAGCCCGGCACGGGCGCGGTGCGCGAAGAATACCTGAAGCTCGTGCGCGCGCTCGGCGGCGAGTTCCACGTGCTGCTCGACGCGCCGCTCGAGGACTTGGCGCGCCACACACGGCCGCGCGTGGTCGAGGGCGTGCGGCGGATGCGCGAGGGGCGCGTTGTGATCCAGCCGGGCTACGACGGCGTGTTCGGCGAGATCCACGTCTTCGGAGGAGCGGCGGACGAGGAGCGCCGGACCGCGGCAGCCGCGCAGCCGGCCCAGACCACTCTCTTCTGACCGCCCGGCCGTCGTGCTGCATCCCGGGCGCGACGCCCGGTTGCGCGCGGGACATCTGTGGGTCTACCGCGCGGAGATCGCGCGCCTCGACGGGCATGCCGAGGACGGCGACGCGGTCTCGGTCCGGGACGCGGCCGGGCGCGTGCTCGGCACCGGTTTCCTCAACACCCGTTCCCTCATCACCGTCCGGCTCCTCACTACGGCGGACCGCGATCTCGGCGAGCCGTTCCTCCGCGAGCGCGTCGAGCGCGCGCTCGCGCTCCGCCGCGAGGCCGTCGCCGACACGACTGCGTACCGGCTGGTGTTTGGGGAGGGCGATCTGCTGCCGGGGCTCGTCGTCGACCGGTATGCGGAGACGCTCGTCGTCCAGACGCTCACCGCCGGGATGGACCGGCGCAAGGACCTGCTCGCGAGGATCCTCCATGATCTCACGGGCGCGGCGTGCGTCTACGCGCGCAACGATCCCGCGGTGCGCCGGCTCGAAGGCCTGCCGCGGGAGGCGGGCTGGCTCGTCCCTCCGCCGGGTCTTCCCGCGGGCTCGCCGCCCGAGGCGGTGCCGATTCAAGAGGCGGGGGCGTCGTTTCTTGTCGACATCGCCACGGGACAAAAGACCGGGTTCTTTCTCGACCAGCGGGAGAACCGGGTCGCCGCCGCCGGGCTGCTTCGGGGCGAGGTGCTCGACGTCTTCGCCTACACCGGAGCGTGGGCCGTGCACGCCGCGCGGCGCGGGGCCGAGGTTACTGCCGTCGAGATTTCGGAGTCCGCCGCGGCGATGATTGCCCGCCACGCGGAGCTCAACGGCGTCGGGGCGCGGTGCCGGGCCGTCACCGCCAACGCCTTCGACGAGCTGCGCCGTCTCGACCGCGCCCGTGCCCGGTTCGACGCCGTGGTGCTCGATCCGCCGGCTTTTGTGAAGACGCGCGCCGCGCTCGACGGCGGGCTGGCAGGGTACAAAGAAATCAACCTGCGGGCCCTCAAGATCGTCCGGCCCGGCGGATGGCTCATCACGTGTTCGTGCTCGTATCACGTGAGCGAGGCGGTGCTGGAAGCGACGGTCCTCGACGCGGCACGGGACGCCGGCCGCTGGGTGCGCCTGGTCGAGCGGCGCTCGCAGGCCCGCGACCATCCGGTGTCGCTCGGAGTGCCGGAGACGCGGTATCTGAAGTGCCTGGTGCTCGAGGTGGAATAGCGATTGGTTGCAGGGCCGTTCGGGAAATCCTATAATAATGATAGTGATGCTTCGCCGATATCGGTGGCTCGGTGGGAGGGGAACCTCGGGCGGGTTCTCCTCCTTGTCGTTTCACGGGCTTCACAGCACGGCATCCCACGCATGGTGAGGTGACCGATGGTGGTCGCAGGCCACCAAATCCGCATAACCGACAACCTGGATCTCCTGCTCGAAATCCTGCCGCCTGAAATCCGCCGGCAGATCGAGAAGCAGGCTGACCTCGACACACTCCTGGAGATCGTGCTCGACCTCGGCCGGGAGCCGGAGGCGCGGTTTCCGGAACGCGTCGTGCGACTCTCCGACAATTTCGTCACGCGCGAAGAACTGCACCACGTCGCGAGCCGGGTCGGCACGTTCGGCAAGGACAACCGGGCCGGCATCGAGCGGACGCTGCACCGGATCTCCGCGATCCGCAATCGCGGCGGCGAGGTGATCGGGCTCACGCTGCGCGTCGGCCGCGCGGTGTTCGGCACGGTCGACATCGTCCGCGACGTCATCGAAGCCGGGCAGAGCGTGCTGCTGGTCGGACGGCCCGGCGTGGGCAAGACGACCCTGCTGCGGGAGGCCGCGCGGGTGCTGTCGGACGAGGCGGACAAGCGCGTCGTCGTCGTGGACACGAGCAACGAGATCGCCGGCGACGGCGACATTCCGCACCCCGGCATCGGGCGTGCGCGCCGCATGCAGGTGCCGTATCCGGAACTCCAGCACGCGGTGATGATCGAGGCCGTCGAGAACCACATGCCCGAGGTCATCGTCATCGACGAGATTGGCACCGAGGCGGAGGCTCAGGCCGCCCGGACCATCGCGGAGCGCGGCGTGCAGCTCATCGCGACCGCGCACGGCAACACGCTCGACAACCTGCTGCAGAACCCGACGCTGTCGGACCTCGTCGGCGGGATTCAGGCGGTGACGTTGGGAGACGACGAAGCGCGCCGGCGCGGGACCCAGAAGACGGTGCTCGAGCGCAAGGCGCCGCCGACGTTCGATGTGGTCATCGAGATCCAGGACAAGGACCGCCTCGCCGTGCACCACGACGTCGCGCACGTCGTCGACCGGTTCCTGCGCGGCGCCATGCCCCACCCGGAGATCCGCACGCGGACCCCGGAGGGCGAAGTGCGCATCACCAGCGGCGACGTCGCGGCCGCCCCGGCCGCCGCGGCGGCATCCAACGGCCACACCGCGCCGTCGGCGCCGCTCCAAAAGGTGGTGCGGATCTATCCGTACGCGGTGAGCCGCAACCGGCTCGAGCGCGCCATCCGGGAGTTGCGCGTGCCGGCGATGATCGCCGACGCCCTTCACGACGCCGACGTGCTGCTGACCCTGAAGTCGCAGGAACGGCGTCAGCCGAAGCGGCTGCGCGAGGCCGGCGACCGCGGGCTGTCGACGCACATCATCAAGAGCAACACGCTCTCCCAGATCGAAGGGGTGCTGCGGGAAATCTTCGGCGTCCAAGACCGCATGAGCCCCGAAGAGCAGGCGATGCGGGCGGCGGAGGAGGCGATCTCGGAGGTGATGGCGGCGGCGCAGCCGGTGGAATTGGGCCCGCAGAACTCCTACCTCCGGCGCCTGCAGCACCAGCTCATTCAACGCTACGGCCTCGCGTCCGAGAGCAAGGGCACCGATCCGTTCCGGCGCGTGGTGATCTATCCCCAGTAGGCCCGGCCCGGCCGGCGCTACCGGCCGCGAGGCGGCGTCCCGCGGGCGGGGCGTCTTCATTACCCTGGAAGGACCGGACGGCGCCGGCAAGACGACGCAGGCGGCGCTTCTGGTCGAGCATCTTCGAGCGGCGGGCCACGATGTGCTGCCCCTGCGGGAGCCCGGCGGCACCGCGGTGGGCGAACACATCCGCGCCCTGCTGGTCGACCCCCGCCACGCCGAACTGGCCCCCCGCGCGGAGATGCTGCTGTTTGCGGCCTCGCGGGCGCAGCTCGTCGCGGAGGTGATCGCCCCCGCGCTCGACCGGGGCCGCCTCGTGGTGTGCGAGCGCTACGTCGACGCCTCGCTCGCCTATCAGGGGGCCGGGCGAGGGCTCGGCGTCGATGTCGTCCGGGCCGTCAACGAGGTGGCGACCGGCGGCCTCCGTCCGGATCTTACGCTGCTGCTCGACCTCGACCCGGAAACCGGGCTGCGGCGCGCCCGGTCGGCGGCCCGCGGCGGGGGCCCGGACGGCTGGGACGGGGGCGACCGGCTGGAACGGGAAACCCAGGCGTTCCACACGCTGGTCCGGGAGGGGTTTCTGGCCCTTGCCAGAATTGAGCCGCAGCGCATCCGCGTGATCGACGCGCGCCGGGCCGTGGCGGAGGTGCGCCGGGAGATCACGGAGACCGTCGAGGGCCTGCTTCAGGAACGGCGTCGGGCGGGAGGGCGTTCGTGAAGCTGATCCTGGCGATCGTCCAGGAAAAAGACCAGCGGCGGCTCATGGAGGGCCTGGTGGCCGCGGAGTTCCAGGCCACCATGCTCGCGAGCACCGGCGGATTCCTTCGCGAGGGCAACGCGACGATTCTGATCGGCGTCGAAGAAAATAAGATCGACGACGTGATGGCCGTGATCCAGAAATACTGCCACGTGCGCGAGCAACTCGTGAGCCCGCTGCCGCCCGTCGTCGAGCCCGTCGATTCGTACATCTCGTATCCCGTCAAAGTGCAGGTGGGCGGCGCGATCGTCTTTGTGCTCGACGTCGAGCGGATGGTGAAGGTCTAAGCGTCCCGCCGCGCCGCCCGAAGGAACGCTCAGGTTGACGACATGCCCTTCCGCGATCTGATCGGCCAGCGCGATGCGCGCGCCGTGCTGCAGGGCGCGCTGCGGAGCGGGTGCGTCTCGCACGCCTACCTTTTTGTGGGCCCGGAAGGCGTGGGCCGCCGCGCGGCCGCGCTCGCCTTTGCCCAGGCGCTGCTCTGCCGGCGGGGCGGCGATGACGCGTGCGGATCGTGCGACGCCTGCCGCAAGGTGGCCGCGGGCGCGCATCCGGACCTGCGCGTGATCGCGCCCGGCGGCCGCACGGAGTCCGGCGCCGAGCGGCGCGCCGTCGGCATCGAGCAGGTCCGGGACCTCAAGCGCGACGCCGCCTATCCGCCGTACGAGGCGCGGTGGAAGGTGTTCATCGTCGAAGACGCGGAAGCGATGCGCGCGGAAGCCGCGAACAGCCTGCTCAAAGTCCTCGAAGAGCCGCCCTCGCAGAGCGTGATCGTGCTGATCTCGGAATCCGCGGCCGCCTTGCTGCCGACGATCGTGTCCCGTTCGCAGATCGTGCGCTTCGCGTTCGTGCCGGCCGCGGATATCGCGGCGGCGCTCAGCGAGAGCGCCGGTGTGCCGCCCGATCACGCGCCGTTTCTGGCCGCGCTGTCCGGCGGGCGTCCGGGGGTCGCGCTGCGCGAAGCCGCGGAAGGCCAGGCCGCGCTCACCTTCCGGCAGGAAGTTGTGCGCACGCTCGGCGCGGTGGCCGCCGGCAGTCCCGTGCGGCGGCTCGAGGCCGCGGACGCGGTCTCGCGCCGGAAGGACGAGTTGGACCGCTGGCTGGACACCGCGCTCTTATGGCTCCGCGACGTCGCGGTGTGGCAGACAACCCCTGATCCCGCGCTGCTCGTCAACCTGGACCGGCGTGATCAGATCGCGGCATGGGCGGACCGCGCCCGGCCGGACGGCGTGCGGGCGGCGGCCGCGGCGATCGAAGCGGCCAAGACGAACCTCCGCGCCAACGTCAACCCCCGCCTCGTCGTCGAGCACCTCTTCGCCGGCATCAAGCTGGCGCCCGGCGGAGCGCTCCGGCCGCCGGGGGACGCGGGCCCGGCGCTCAGCGGACGAACAGCCGCACCGCGACGAGCAGCACCAGAACGGTCAGGACGATAAGCCACCACGGCAGGCTGCGGCGCGGCGCCGCGGCCGTGGGGTTCGCGCACACCTCGCAGTAATTCCCCGTCGAGAGGCGCACCAGGCATTCCGAGCACAGCGCTTTGCCGCAGCGGGAACAATACCCGAGCGCGGGCCGGTCCGGATGGTTGCGGCATCTCATCGGGCGAGGGACGCCGGCGGCGTCCGCGGCCGGGCCGTGCCGGCACGCGGTCTCAGCCGGCGCACGGCCGGCCGCGCGGGCGTGGAGGCGCCGCGCGCCGCGGGGGCCAGGGCCGCCGCGCGCAGGCGCTTCAGCGCCATCACGTTGCGCCGGTCGGGACCGTGGTGATTGAAGCCCGGCGTCTCGATGAGACCCGGCAGATCGCGCAGCGCGGGATGACCCAAGACGGCGCGAAAGCCGGCGCGTCCGATGTGGCCCTCGCCGATGTTTTCGTGGCGGTCGAGACGGGACCCGAGCGGACTCTTGGAATCGTTGAAGTGCAGCACCTTGAGCCACCGCAGGCCCACGCGGCGGTCGAACGCGTCCACCATCGCGGCGACGCCGCGCGGTGTGCGGATGTTCCAGCCCGCCGCGAAGAGGTGTGCCGTGTCGAGACACACGCCGAGGCGCGGACTACGCCCCGCGGCGTCCAAGATGTCGCGCAGTTCCTCGAACGTGCCGCCGATCGTCCCGCCGGCACTGCCCTCGAGCAAGACCATCGCCCGCGATGAGCCGGCGAGCACCGCCCGCAGCGCCCCGGCAACGCGGTCGCAGCACGGCTCCCACGCCGCGCCCTGCGTGCTGCCGAGATGCGTGATGGCGCCGAGGCCGTCGAGCGCGTCCATGCCGCGTACGGTGTGGGTGAGCGAGGCGACGGAGCGCCGGAACAACTCGGGATCGGGCGACGCCAGATTGACGAGGTACGCGGCATGTGCGACGAGCGGCTCGAGGCCCGTGCGGGCGCGCCGGCGCCGGAACTCCGCCACGTCGGCCGGATCGTAGGTCACCGGCCGCCACATGCGCGGGCTGCCGACAAAGATCTGCAGACACTCGCATCCGATCGCCAGAGCCCGCGGGATCGCCTCGTAGAGGCGGCCGGCAATCGAGACGTGGGCGCCGATCGGCATCCCGGGGGGCTTCGCGTCCGCCCCGCGCGCTCTCCTGTGGACGGCGGTCTGGCGGGCGCGGCGCCGTTACGCCGCCGCGACGGGTGCCGGAGGATCGTTCCCTCCGCCCCCGAACCTGCGGGCATGCCCGCGCTGGCAGTGGCTTCCACAAATTCGCCGCTCGTGCGCGTGGCCGCCGAGGCAGCGCTCGCGGCCGTCGCCGTCGTGTGGGGCGCGACGTTTCCGCTCGGTAAACTCGTGCTGCGGCACCTGGGACCGTTTCAGTACCTGGCGCTTCGCTTCGGTCTTGCCGCGATGCTCATGCTGCCGATGGCCTGGCGCGAGCGCCGCCGTCTCGGTCCGGCGGGCCTGCGCGCGGGCGTGCTCGCGGGCGTTGTCCTCTTCGCCGGCTACGCGCTGCAGACGCTGGGGCTCCGCGGGACGACGGCGAGCAATGCCGGCCTCATCACCGGGCTCAACGTGCTCTTCATCCCGCTCATCCTGCTGGCCTGGACGCGGCGGCTGCCCAACGCCGCGCTCGCGGCGGGCGTCGGCCTCGCGGTGCTCGGCCTCTGGCTCCTCCTCTATCAAGGCGGGCGCCTCGGCGCGGCCGACGCGTTGGTCCTGGGATGCGCCGCCGCGCTGGCCGTGCAGGCCATCGTCGTGGGGTCCGTGGCGCGGGCGGTCCCGGCCGCCGCGTTTACGTGCCTGCAATTGGCGGCCGTGTCCGTGCTGGCCGGGGCGGCGGCGCTGCTCTTCGAGGGCCGCCCGGCGGGGCTCCCGGCGCCGGCCGCCGGCGCCATCGTCTTCATGGCGGTCGCCGCCACGTTCGGCGCCTACGCCGCGCAGACGTGGGCGCAGCGCATCGTGTCGCCGACGCGGACGGGACTCTTGTTCGCGCTCGAACCGGTGGCCGCGGTGGCGTTCGGAGTAGCGTGGCTCGGCGAGTCCCTGGGGCCGCGGCAGGCCGCGGGGGCGGCGGCGATTCTCCTCGGCGTGGCGGTCAGCGAAGGAGGACGGGAACATGGCATCGCGTGAGCGGCGCGGCTTCACCACGACGGCGATCCACGGCGGGCGGATCGACGACGCTAACAAATCCGTGGCGCCGCCGATCTACCAGACGGCCACGTTCAAGTACGATACCGTCGATGACGGCGCGCGCCTCGCCGCGGAGAAGGGCCCGGGTTACATCTACACCCGCTGGGGCAATCCGACGACCAATCTGTTTGAGCAGAAGGTCGCGCTGCTCGAGGGCGCCGAGGCGGCGCTGGCCACCTCGTCCGGCATGGCGGCCATCGCGACCGCCGTGGTCGGGCTCCTCAAGGGCGGCGATCACGTCATCGCGCCCAAGGCGGTCTATCAGGCGGCGTATCAGCTGTTCACCGAGGTGCTGCCGCGGTTCGGCGTGGAGGCCACCATGCTCGACGACCCCGACGTCGCCGCGTACGAGCGCGCGCTGCGGCCGAACACGCGCCTGCTGTACATCGAGACGCCGAACAACCCTCTCCTCGGCGTCATCGACATCGCCGCCGTGGTGGCGCTCGCGCGCGCCCGCGGCGCCCGCACCGTCGCCGACAACACCTTCGCGACGCCGTACAACCAGCGGCCGCTCGCGCTCGGCGTTGATCTCGTCTGCCACAGCGCCACCAAGTACCTCGGCGGGCACCACGACGTCACGGCCGGCGTCATCGCCGGGTCCCGCGAGATGCTGCGGTCGAGCACCGAAACGCTGCGCATCTTCGGCGGCGTGCTCGACCCGTTCGCCGCGTATCTACTGATCCGCGGCGTCGCGACGCTCGGCCTGCGCATGGACCGGCACAACACCAACGCGCTCGCGCTGGCACGGCACCTCGGCGCGCACCCGAAGGTGGCCTGCGTGCACTATCCCGGGCTGCCTGAGCATCCCCGCCACGACATCGCGGTCCGCCAGATGCCGGGCGGCTTCGGCGGCATGATGAGCATCGAGGTCGCCGGCGACGTCGCCGCGGGCGCGCGGTGCGTCGAAGCGCTCCGCGTAGGGAAACTCGCCGTGAGCCTCGGCGGCGTGAGCACGCTCGTGACGCACCCGGCGTCGACCACGAGCGTGAATATGCCGCGGGAGGTGCGCCTCGGCGCCGGCATCGCCGACGGCCTCATCCGGATTTCGGTGGGCATCGAGGACCTCGCAGATCTGATCGACGATTTCGATCAGGCGCTCGAGAGCATCTAGCGTCGTCCCGGCGGTCGCGCGCGCGTCCCCGGGTCGCGGGCTTGACATTTATTCCTATATGGGAATATAATCGAGTCGTGGCCAGGGCCGCGACGACCGCCGATGTGTTCAACGCGATCGCCGAGCCTCGGCGGCGCGCGATCGTCGACGCGCTCCGGGACGGTAGAGGCCACGCGGTGGCGGAGGTTGTCGCACGGCTTCGGCTCCGGCAACCGTCGGTCTCGAAGCACCTCGGTGTCCTTCGCAAGGTTGGGCTCGTTTCGGTGAGCCGGTCCGGCCGGCAGCGCCTGTATCGCCTCAACGCGGAGGAGTTGAAGCCGGTGCACGATTGGGTGCGGACCTACACACCGCTCTGGAACCGGCAACTCGAGCGCATCAAGGAGCGGGCGGAGCGCAAGACGCACGAGCGGGTAACGGACCAACGCGAACGACCGGAACCCAAGGAGGGATCTTCGTGGTGACCAGCACGTCAGCGTTGACGGTTCAGACGTTCGAGATCGCGAAGGAAGAGAAGATCGCGGCGCCGATCGAGATCGTGTTCGAGACGCTGCTGGAGCACCTCGGCCCGGACTTCGCGCCCGCGGAAGGCGCTTCACTACACATGCGGCTCGAGCCGTGGCCCGGCGGGCGCTGGTACCGGGATCTCGGCAGCAACACGGGGCATTTGTGGGGACACGTCCAGGTCATCAAGCCGCCCACGCTCCTGGAAATCTGGGGGCCGCTCGCTATGTCGTATCCCGCGCTCTCCCACGTCCAATACCGGCTGACGGCGGACGGCGGCGGCACACGCCTGAGTTTCGTGCACCGTGCGATGGGATATGCGCCCGAGCAGCGCGAGGGCGCCGCGGAAGGCTGGGGACGCGTTCTCGCGAGCGTTCGTGAACAGGCGGAACGTCGAAACCGGTCGCGGGGTGAGACTCGCTGAGCGAAAGGCGGCGGTGTGGCTCTACACGCGGCGGCCCGGGGCGCCGCTCCACTCGCGAATGATTCGCGGAATCTCGTCCAGGCGCGCGACCGTAGCGGTCGGCCGCGCCTGCCCGGCGTACTTCGTATTGTCGGGGTGCGGCTCGATGTCGACGAGGATCGAGCGCATCCCGACCGCGTTGGCCCCCAGGATGTCGGCGCCCAGGGTGTCGCCGATCATGACCGCCGAGTCCGGCTCGAATTTCCACCGTTCCAGCACGTGCCGGAAGATCGCCGGATGCGGCTTCGTCCGCCCGTGGCCCGCCGATGTGACGATGGGGTCGAAGTAGCGCTCGATGCCGTGCCACCGCACGATGTCGAGGACGAGGCGGTGGCTGGTGGCATTGCTGATCATGGCGAGGCGGAGCCCCATGCCGGCAAGTGTCTCCAGCATTTCGGACGCGGACGGATAGAGCCGGCTCATCTGTAGTTCCGGCTCGAAAAAGACGGCCTCCGCCTCCGCGAGCACCGCGTCGCCCGCCCCGAGGCCCTCCGCGGCAAACGCCTCCGCGAAGGAGGCCGTCGCGGGGACTTCGACCTGCTCGGCCTCCGCGTGCTTCCAGCCGGCGAGGCGAATCTCGAGCAGGCGCGCGGCGAACGCGTTGGGGTCGCGGCAGCCCCAGTGCGAGCCGGCGTGGGCCGCGAGCGCGGCGCACTTCGCACGCTCGAGTTCGAGGCCGGTCCGGCGAATCAGCGTACTTCCGAGATCAAAGATCGCGCCGCGAATCATGCGCGTGTCGTACGGTGCCGGAGGGGAACCCTCCTTTGCTCCCGAATACGCGGGGCGCATCCCATGCCGGCGGTCCCCCCGCGCTCGTCCCGACGGCCACTTCGCGTTGCCGTTCTCTTCGGCGGTCCGTCCGCTGAGCGCGAGGTGTCGCTGTGGAGCGGGACCCGCGTACTCGGCGCGCTCGACCCCACAAAATACGAAGCGCTGCCGGTCGAAATCACGGTCGAGGGCAAGTGGCTGCCCCGGCCTGATCTCCTCGCGCTTCCCTCCGGGGGCGCCGCGCCGTCCCGCTCGACCGGCGCCGCATCGTCGTCCGCGGTGCCGGCGCTCGCCTCCGCTTCGCACCACATCGACGAGGTCGTGCGCGAAGGGGACGTGGACGTAGTCTTCATCGCGCTGCACGGCCCGTACGGTGAAGACGGCACGGTGCAGGGCCTCCTCGAGCTGCTCGGGATCGCCTACACGGGATCCGGCGTGCTCGCGAGCGCGCTTGCGATGGACAAGCTTCGCAGCCGGCAGGTGCTGCAGGCCAGCGCCATCCCCGTCCCGGCGTGGCTCGCGCTCGAGGGCGGCCGGTGGCCGGGGGCGCGCGCCGAGATCGCGGGGCGGATCGCGCGCGATCTCGGCTATCCGTGCGTCGTGAAACCCAACGCGCAGGGATCCAGCATCGGCGTCACCATCGTGCGCGACGAGCGCGGACTCGAGGCGGCCGTCGAGGCCGCGCTGGAATACGATGACGTCGCCCTGGTCGAGGAATACCTGCGCGGCACCGAGCTCACGTGCGGCGTCCTGGACGATGCCGACACCGGCGCGCCGGCCGCGCTGCCGGTGATCGAAATCGTGCCGAAGCGTGAGTTTTTCACGTTCGAGGCAAAGTATCAGGGCGCGTCTGAAGAGATCTGCCCGGCGCGGATTTCGGCGGCACAGGCCGCGAAGGCCCAGGAGCTCGCGCTTCGGACGCACCAGGTCCTCGGCTGCGACGGCTTCTCGCGGACTGATCTCTTCCTCACCGCCGGCGACCTGGTCGTCCTCGAGACGAACACCATTCCGGGTCTGACCGAGGGCAGCCTCATTCCGCTGGCCGCGCGCGCGGCCGGCATTCCGTATCCGGAGCTGCTGGACCGGATGATCGCCTCCGCGCTGCGGCGGCACCGCGTCCGCCGCCGCATCCGATCGGCCGGGAGCGCCCCGGGCCGCGGCGCCCCCGGCGGCGCGGGACGGTCCCGCCCCGGGGGCTGACCCGTGCCGCGTCTCGGCCGCAACGAGTACGTCCGCTCCCATGCGCTCGGCAACGACTATCTGGTCGTGGATCCGCGCACGTGGTCGATCCGCCTTACGCCGGAGCGCATCCGCGACATCTGCGACCGGCATCGGGGGATCGGGTCGGATGGAATCCTGGCACTCGAGCGCAGCCGCCGGGCCGACGCCGGGCTTCGCATCTTCAATCCGGACGGCAGCGAGGCCGAGAAGAGCGGCAACGGCCTTCGGATCTTCGCGAAATGTTTGTGGGACCATGGCTATCTCCGCCGGCGATCGTTCGCGATCGAGACGAAAGGCGGGATCGCCGGCGTGGCATTGGATGTCCGTGGCCGGGCGGTCCACTCGATCACGGCGGACATGGGCCGCGCGACGTTTCGGAGCCGCGACATCCCCGCCGGCGGGCCGGACCGGGAGATCCTCGGCGAGACGATCGACGCCGCGGGCGCGCGGTTCCGGATCACGGCGGTCTCTGTGGGAAACCCGCACTGCGTCGTGTTCGTCGACGATCCGGCGGCCGTCGACCTGCAGCGGCTCGGCCCGGCGCTGGAGCACCACCCGATGTTCCCGAACCGCACGAACGTCCAGTTCGTCCGCGTGGACTCCCGGCGCGAGGTCACGATCCGGATCTGGGAGCGCGGCGCCGGCGAGACGATGGCATCGGGCAGCAGCTCGAGCGCGGTGGCCGCGGCGTGCGTGCGCCACGGCCGGACGGACGCGCGCGTCGCGGTGCACAGCCCGGGCGGCGTGCTGCGCGTCGAGGTGGCGTCCGATTACTCCCTGCGGCTGACGGGGCCGGTGGAAGAAATCGCGCGGGGGCGGTTGAGCCCGGACCTGCTGGCCCGGCTGCGGCGGCGCCGCGCGGGGCGTTGACGCATTCCCGCCGCCGCGGCGGCGGGAGGAGGTGACCGGATGGCGCGCATTCTCTACACGATCCTCGACGGGCTCGGCGACCGGCCCAACCCGGCGCTCGGAGACCGGACCCCCCTCGAGGCGGCCGCGGTGCCGTTTCTCGGCGCGTTGACCCTCGACGGCCGCACCGGCCTCGTCCAGACGGTCGGCAAAGGGATCGCGCCTGAGTCCGACGTCGCCGTCATGGCGATGCTCGGCTACGATCCGTTCAAGTACCACACCGGCCGCGGCGTGTTCGAGGTCGTGGGTTCCGGCATGCGGTTTGCGGCCGGCGACCTCGCGTTGCGCGGCAACTTCGCGACGGGCGGCGAAGGCCGGACGATCGTCGACCGGAGGGCCGGGCGCAACCTCACGACCGAGGAAGCGCACGCGCTGGCCGAGGCGGTGAGCCGGGAGGTCCGCCTCACGGCCGTGCCCGCCGACGTCGAGGTGCGGGGCAGCGTGGCGCATCGCGCCGCCGTCGTGATGCGCCGGCGCGGCGGCCGGCTGTCCGCGAAGATCTCGAATACCGACCCGGCGTACGGGCGCGTCGAAGGGCTGGGGGTGGCGCGCGAACACGCCGGCAACGAGGTGGAGGTCTGTGAACCTCTCGACGGCAGCGAAGAGGCAGGCGCGGCCGCCGCCCTCGTCAACGAGTTCAGCGACAAGGCGCGGCAAATTCTCGACCGCCATCCGGTCAACGCCAAGCGGCGGGCCGAGGGCAAGCCGCCGGCCAACCTTCTCCTGGTGCGCGACGCCGGCGACCACACGCCGGAACTCCCGCCGATCGCGGAGCGGTTCGGCGTCCGGTTTGGGTGTTTCGTGGAAATGCCGGTGGAGCGCGGGATCGCGGAGCTCACCGGGATGCAGGTCATCCCCGTGCGCCCGAGCGGGGACGACAAGGAACGCGTGTACCGGGAGTGGGCGCAGACGGCGGCGCGCGAGTACAAGAACTTCGACGGGCTCTACATGCACCTCAAGGGGCCGGACGAGCCCGGCCATGACGGGCTGGCGGAGGCGAAGCGCGCGGTCATCGAACTGATCGACCGCGCGTTCTTCGGCACCCTCTTAGAGCTCGTCCCGCTCGACGACGTCGTGATCGCCGTCACGGCCGATCACGCGACGCCGTGCATCTTGGGCCGTCACTCGGACGACCCGGTGCCGCTCGTCGTCGCCGGCACGGGGATCGACGCCGACGGGACCCGGGTGTTCAACGAGAAGGCCTGCGCGCACGGCGCGCTCGGGATGCTCGCGGGCACCGACATGATGCCGCTCTTGGTGCGGCTGGCGCGGGCCGGCTGACCGGACGTCCGCGCACCGCGATCACATGCGCTCCGCGAGGACCACGCATTCCACGTGGTAGGTGTGCGGGAACAAGTCGAACGGCTGCGCGCGGCGCACCGCGTAGCCCGCGGCGGTGAGCTCGCGCAGGTCCGGGGCGAGCGTCGTCGGGTTGCACGACACGTAGATCACCCTCGCCGCGCCGGCGGCGGCGACTTTGCGCATCACGCGGGCGCCGGCGCCGCTGCGGGGTGGATCGAGGATTAGGACGTCGGGCCGTCCGGCCCGCGCCGCGATCTCGGGCAAGAGCCGCCGGACGTCGCCCGCGGCAAACTCCGCGTTCCCGAGCCCGTTGAGCGCGGCGTTCTCGCGGGCCGCGTCGACGGCCGCCGGCACGAGTTCGATCCCATACACGCGCGCCGCGCGGCGGGCCAGCGCCAGCGCGAAGGTGCCCACCCCGCAGTACAGGTCGACGACGATTTCCCCGCCGCGCAGACCGGCGTAGGCTTCCACCGCGCCGACCAGATACTCCGCTTGAGCGGTGTTGGTCTGAAAGAACGTTTCAAGGCCGATCCGAAATGTCAGTCCCGCCAGCACTTCATGGATGTAGGGTTGCCCGGCCACGATCGTGATGCCGGTGAACGGCGCGCCGTCTGAGGGGCCGGGGTTGACGGCGTGGACCACGCTCACGATCTCCGGGACCGCGGCGGTGAGGCGGTCCCCGAGCGCCCCGAGGCGCGGAACCGCCGGCGCCGCCGTGACGAGCGCGGCCATGACCTGGCCGGTGCCCTTGGCTTCGCGGATCACCGCCTGTCGCAGCATGCCGCTGTGGTTGCGCGGGTCGTAACTCGAAAGCCCCGAGGCGCGGGCGAACGCCTCGAACTCGGCCAGGATGATGTTGGCGCGCGGCGACTCGAGCAGGCACGTCTCGATGGGGACGATCTTGTCGAACGCGCCGCGGCGGTGCAGGCCGAGACCGTCCGGGTGAAACGAAAACTCCATCTTGTTCCGGTAGTACCACGGCGCCGCCATCCGGCGGATCGGCTCGATCTCGACGTCGCGCAGTCCGCCGAGGTGCGCGAGGCTCTCCCGCACGATGGCCTCTTTGGCCGAGGCCTGCGCGTCGTAGGTGAGGTGCTGCCAGACGCAGCCTCCGCAGGGCCCGAAGTGGGGGCACGCGGCGGCCGTCCGCAGGCGCGACGGCGACTCGACCGCGAGGAGATCCGCTTCGCCGTAGCCGGGCTTGACCCGCCATAACCGCGCCCGGACGCGGTCTCCCGGCGCGGTATCGGGGACGAAGACGACGAAGCCGTTATGCCGGCCAACGCCCCGGCCGCCGTAGGCCAGCCGGTCAATCGTGAGGGTTAGTTCGTCTCCGCGGCGCGGGCGCGCCGCCGCGACAGTCACCATCGCCGCGCCATCATAACATGTCAGCCGTCTGCGTCATGCTGGCCGGCGCCAGCGGTCGATGCCGCCATTGGCGACGCCTCTTTAGGCGACGCCTCTTTAGTGGAAGATAGTCGCACGTATGTACGCGTACCTCCGTGCCTCCGATCGCCTTCTCAGTGCAGTTTATCGCACCAAAAGCTATGCCGTCCTTAACCGCATCGTGGGCGTCCAGGTTCCGTGTAGATTGACTTGGATGCCTTGACAGGCCGGACGGTTTGGGGACATTATTGAGTCGTCTGATGGTCCGACCACTGGGCCACGAGCCGCGGTCCTCCAGGGGGCGATGATCATCACCACGGGTACGACGTTCGGTACGGTGTCGCGGATCCAGGCCGATCTCGGCCCAGTCCGGAAGACCAAAGTGTACGCCGAGGTCGCGGCCCAAATCCAGCGCCTCATCGCCGAAGGCCGGCTCAAGCCGGGCGATAAGCTGCCGGCCGAGCGCGAACTCGCGGAGATTTTCGGCGTCAGCCGCAGTTCCGTCCGCGACGCGATCCGGGTCCTCGAGATGCAGGGATTGGTCGAGCCGCGGCACGGCGACGGCACGCTCGTGCGCAAGATTCCCATCGACCGTTTGGTGCAGCCGTTCGCACACGCCCTCAGCGCGAATAAGGATCTCGCGGCCGACCTCTTCGATATGCGGAAAATGCTCGAGCCCCCGCTCGCCCGCGCGGCCGCGTTCCGTGCCACCGACGACGACGTGCAGGCGCTGGAGCAGATTGTCGACCACCAGGCGGGCCGGGTGGCGGCCGGACAGATCGCGATCGAAGACGACAACGCCTTCCATTACCGGATTGCCGCCGCCGCGAAGAATCAAGTGGTGCTCCGCACGATGGACATCCTGATGGATCTGCTCAGCGACAGCCGCGTGCGGTCACTGCAGGCGCCGGGCCGCGCGGAGAAGTCGCTGGACGGACACCGGCGCATTCTCGACGCGATCCGGCGGCGGGATCCCGAGGCCGCGGCGGTGCGGATGAGGCGGCACATCGAGGAGATCGAAGGTACGCTGTTCGCGCACGGCCACCGGGACGAGACGCCGGCCGGCGCGGAGTCCTGACGGAGCATCGCGGGAGCGGGCGCAGCCGGCCCGGGAAGGGGACGGAGCATGGGACGAACGGTTTCGGTCGAGGTGGTGTACCGGGGCATCTTCCAGACTAACCTCGCCAAGAACATCTGCCGCGGGATCGTGCTGGCGGCCCGGAAAGAAGGCAAGATCGGCATCGCCTTCGGCCGCTACGGCGATTCGCCGCAGCGAAACGGTATCCCGGCGAAGAACTTCGCCATTGTCGCCCCCGACGAGGAAGAACTGCAGTTGAGCATGGCGCAGTACGAGCCGGCCGAGACGGACGTCACCATCAACCTCGACGACATGCTCTGCAAAGGCGTTGAGTCCTGGGCCTGGTACGGCCTCCAGCCGATCAACGAGAAGGTCCGCGAGAACGGTGTGCTGCTCGTGACCTCGACGCTGCCCGCCGCGGAGGTCGTCAAGTTCTGCCACACCCGGAAGACGCCGTACGGCCTCGCAATTCTCCCGGCGCTCCCGAGCTTCTCAGGTCTGTGGGTGTACAAGGACGACCACACCGACGCGCGGGTGCTGGGCGCGCTGCCGAAGCTCTGCCCGGACCTGGTGAGCCTCGATGCGATGCTCGCGGCCGTCAAGGAAGAGTGGAAGGACGACCTGAAGGTCGCTTCGGCGCGGCGTGCGTACGAGTCGGTCGCGGCGCAGACCGTGCGGCCCGGCGAAGGCAACCCCGAAGTGCCCTACAAGTTCGACCTGCCGGGCTGGACCAAAATGCGCGAGGGCGTCACGGTGGACGCGATGACCCTCGGCGAGCCCATCAAGTTCGGCGACCAGATCGGAGGGTACCGGCCGGCGCGGAATCCGTACTTCAAGAAGTACACGACCCGCACGATGCGACCGGTCATCGACTTCGACAAGTGCATCAAGTGCACGCTGTGCTGGCTGCAGTGCCCCGATTCGTGCTTCGACGTCACGCCCGACCAGACATACGACCTCAACGCCGAGGCGTGCTGCGGCTGCGGGGTGTGCGAGGCGGTGTGCCCCGTGGACGCCTGCGTAACGATGGTGAACGAGCAGGCCTTCACGGACAATAAGAGCCAGTGGGAAGCGTACAAGACCGACAAGAAAGCCTACGCCAAGTGGGTTCAGGACAAGATCGGGAACCGTCCCGAGCGGTCTCACGGGTTCCGGTACAAGGGTCAGTATACGGAAGAGCTGGCCAAGACCGCCGGCGCGTCGGGAGGTGAGGAGTAAATATGGACGCAGAGAGCGCAACGGCCGTCCGCACCGCGGTCGCCGAGCAAGAGGCGCTGATCAGCGGAAGCGAGGCGGTGGCCGTCGCGTCCAAACTCGCCGACGTCGACGTGATTACGGCGTATCCGATCCGCCCGTACGACACCATGATGCAGTTCGTGGCCAAGCAGATCGCGAACGGCGACCAGGACGCCGAGTACATCGTCGCGGAGAGCGAGCACAGCCAGTTCGAGATCGCCAAGCACGCCAGCGCGGTCGGTGCGCGCACCCTGACGGGCTCGAGCGGCGTCGGATGGTGCTACGCGTTTGAAGCGATTGCCGTCACACCCGCGCTGCGCCTGCCGATGCTCGCGATGGTGGGCAACCGCGCGCTCGACGATCCCGGCGCGTTTGGGACCGAGCACAACGACGCGCTGGCCGCGCGCGACCTCGGCTGGATGCACGTGTGGGTCGACACAGCGCAGGAAGCGCTCGACACCACGCTGATTGCCTACCGGGTCGCGGAAGACCGGCGGGTGTTTCTGCCGTGCGCGATCAGCACGGACGGCGCCTTCCTCACGCACTCGCAGACGCTCGTCAAGATCCCGCCCAAACAGTGGGTCGACGAGTTTTTGCCGAAGTACGAGCGGAAGGAACTTCGCCTCCACCCCGACAACCCGATCACCATCGCCCCGCAGGTGAACGAGGACTGGCTCATGGAGATCCGCCGGCAGACCGACGAAGCGATGCGCAACGCACGCGGCGTGATCCGCGACGCGTATCAGGACTTCGCCCGGATTTTCCGCCGCGGGCCCGCCCTCGACGGCGCCAACCCGTTTTTCGAGGAGTACCGCACCGAGGACGCGGAGATCGTGCTCGTCGGCATGGGCACGCTGTCGATGCCGGTCAAGGTTGCCATCCGCAAAATGCGGGAGCAGGGACAGAAGGTCGGGTTCGTCCGCATCCGGTGGTTTCGGCCGTTCGACTACGAGGGGCTCGGTGCCGTCCTGTCGCGCTTCGCCGCGATCGGGGTTGCGGACCGCGACTTCTCGATGGGCTCACCCTACAACAGCGGCGTCGTCGCCAACGAGGTGCGCGCCGCGCTGTACAATCAGCCGAAGCACCCGCCGGTCGTGAGCTTCATCACGGGACTCGGCGGCCGCGAGGTCACGATCCCGGGCGTCCGGGAGATGTTCGAGCATACGCGCAAGGCGGCCGAGGCCGGGACCGCGCCCGGCGACACGCTGTGGATCGGCGTGCGGGCCTAGGGCCGGGGCGGCCCAAGGAGGCATTTTGATGGACAGTCCAGAGATCGCCACGATGCCACTGCCGGTGCTCGAGCCGATCAAGGGCGTCAAGCGCGCGCCGCTGGAGGAGTACTTCACCTCCGGGCACCGGACGTGCCAGGGGTGCGAATCGGCGCTCGTCATGAAATTGATGGTCAAGGCGTCCGGGCCCCGGACCGTGGTCCTCGGCAGCACCGGATGCATGTACGTCGCCAACACGACGTACTACAGCACGCCGTGGGTGGTGCCGTGGATGCACACGCAGCTCGGGTCCTCGGGCTCCGCCGCGGTGGGGACCGCGGCTGGTTACCGGGCCCTCATGCGCAAGGGCCGGATCAAGACCGAACCGATCAACATCATTTCGTTCTGCGGCGATGGCGGCGGCGCGGACATGGGCCTGTCGGCCATCTCCGCCGCGCTCCAGCACACGGAGTACAACCATCTGATCCTGATGTACGACAACGAGTCGTACGCCAACACCGACATCCAGGTCTCCGGGAGCAGCCCCTACGGCGTGCACACCACGTTTTCGCCGCCCGGCAAGGCGAAGCGTATTCTGCACAAACGCTGGAAGAAGAACATGGCCGCGATGCTGGCCGCGGGGCATCCGGAGTGCCGGTATGTCGGCACCGTGTGCGCGAGCTACGCGGTTGACTTCATGAACCGCATCCGCCGGGCGCTCAGCATCGGCGGACCGACCTACGTCCACTCGCTGGATCCGTGCCCCAAGGGCTGGGACTACGATCCGATGCTGTCGCACGAACTCGGCGAACTCGCCGTGTTGACCGGCGTGTGGCCGCTGTTCGAGGTCGAGAACCACGTCCTCAAGCTCTACGGTAAGAGCAAAGGAATCGTGGAGGGCCGCCAGAAGCGGCTGCCGGTGCGGGACTATCTGTTGAAGCAGGGCCGCTTCGCCCACTTCACGGAGGACGACATCGACTACTTTCAGGCGAAGATCGACGAGATGTGGACCAAGTGGCTGGTTCCCGGCGTGCTGCCGTTCAGCACGGAGGTGTTGAACGACCGGCCGCCCGTGTAGGCCGAAGGACCGCGGCAGCGCCGGGGCAGTATCACCTTCGGCGGCGGGAATTTTCGGGAAAGGCGCGAACTGCATAGCAGGATTGCGTGATCCGAAGTGATGCGCGGCGTCCGGCCGCGACACGAGGTGACCGCGAATGCCTGAGGGGCTTCTGCGATGGCCGGATGGAACACCGGGCGGGCCGTCGCGGGAGCCTTTTCTCGTCGGTGTTGCCGCTGACTAAACGCCCAGGGTCCAGGGGCATTATGAAGGTCCGGGGAGGGACGCCTTCATGAGTATGGCCGCAGCGACGCGTTCGCAGCAGTGGATGGAGAAGTACCGCTGGTGGATCCTCGTCGCGGCGATCATCGCCCAGATCCCGAATGCCAACTTACAGTACGCGTGGACGCTCTTTCCCACGCACATGGTCAAGGACGGCTTCGGCAAACTCAGCCGCGTGCAGGAAGTCTTCGCCCTGTTCGTGCTGCTGGAGACCTGGCTCGTGCCGGTCGAGGGCTGGCTCGTCGACCGGATCGGTCCCCGCACGCTCACGATGGTCGGCGGGGCGCTGATCGGCATCGCGTGGGTCATGAGCGCCCAGGTGAAGACGCTCGGCGGCCTGCTCTTCTGGTACGGCGTGGTCGGCGGGATCGGTGGCGGGATTATCTACGGCGCCACGATTGCGACCGCGCTGAAGTGGTTCCCGGACCGGCGCGGGCTGACGGCGGGCCTCGTGGCCGCCGGGTTCGGCGCCGGCGCCGCACTGTCCGTCGCGCCGATTGAAAACGTGATCAACCACGCCGGGTGGCGCGCGGCGTTTCTGCAATTCGGTATCCTGCAGGGCGTCGTCGTGATCCTCGCCGCCCTCTTCCTGCAGGCGCCCCCCGAGTCGTTCAAGGTCGCGGAAATCGTCAAGAAGGTCTCGCGCAACGTCCGCCAGGCGGCCGTCGACAGCACGCCGGGGCAAATGCTGCGCACGCCGCACTTCTGGGTCATGTACATCATGATGGTCCTGGTCGGTGGGGGCGGTCTCATGGCCACCGCGCAGCTGGGGCCGATCGCCAAGTCGGCGGGCGTCGACCAGGTCAAGCTCCTGTGGGGCCTGACCGCGCTCGTGCTCGCGCTGCAGATCGACCGCGTCCTGAACGGCATCACCCGGCCGATTTGGGGCTGGATCTCCGACCGGATCGGGCGCGAGAACGCGATGTTCATCGCCTTTGGACTGCAGGGTTTCGCGATTCTGTGGCTGCTGTCGCTGCTCAAGAATCCGGTCGGCTTCGTGGTCGCCTCGGGCGCCGCGTTCTTCTTCTGGGGCGAGATGTACTCGCTCTTCCCGGCGACCGTCGGTGATCTGTACGGCCGTAAGTACGCGGCGACGAACTACGGCCTCATGTACACGGCGAAGGGCGTCGCTTCGATTTGGGCCGGTCCGGTGGCCGCGATGATGTTCGAAGCGCAGAGGAGCTGGACCACCGTTTTCTACCTCGCGGCGGCGGCCAACTTCGTCGCCGCGGCGATGGCCTGGGGAATCTTGAAGCGCATGGCCACGCCGCAGCAGGGCCCGGCGCCGCGCATGGCCGCGGTGGCAACCGGCGGCGAGTAGGGTCTCCCGGCCGCCGAGCAGCGGCGGTACCAGCCGGGTTAGTTACACGCACGGTTCGTTGACGCTTCCGAATCGTCCGTGCTAGTATCACGGTGTCCCAGGAGCCTCCTCGTCCCCGGCGGGACGTGGAGGCCTCCTTATTGTGTGGAGGCCCCGTGATGTCGCGGCCAGCGGCTCGTCCTGACGACGAGCGCGAATTCGTCAAAGAGATCCCCTCGAAGGCCGAGCACTTCTCCGACTGGTACACCGCGGTCGTCCTCAAGGCGGAGCTGGCCGACTACTATCCGGTGCGCGGGTGCATCGTTGTCCGCCCCTACGGGTATACGATCTGGGAGCTCATACAGCAGGGACTCGACCGCCGCTTCAAGGCGACGGGCCACGTCAACGCCTACTTCCCGCTCTTCATCCCGCAGAGTTTTTTTGAGCGCGAGAAGGAGCACGTCGAGGGGTTCGCGCCGGAGGTCGCCTGGGTCACCCGCGGCGGGGGCGAGGAATTGAGCGAACCGCTCGCCGTCCGCCCCACGTCGGAGACGGCGATCGGCCACATGTACGCTCGCTGGATCCGGTCCTATCGCGACCTGCCGGTGCTGATCAACCAATGGTGTAACGTCGTCCGGTGGGAAAAGGCGACGCGGCCATTCCTTCGGACGATGGAGTTTCTCTGGCAGGAGGGCCATACCGCGCACCGCACCGCCGAGGAGGCGGAAGCGGAAGCGCGCCAGATGCTGGGCGTGTACCGCGACTTCGCGGAGACCGACGCGGCGATCCCGGTGCTGGCCGGCCGCAAGCCGGAGAGCGAGAAGTTCCCCGGCGCCGAGCGGTCGTACACCATCGAGGCGCTCATGCCGGACGGCCAGGCGTTGCAGTCCGGCACCTCGCACAACCTCGGCCAGAACTTCGCCCGTGCGTTCGACATCAAGTTTCTTGACAGCGACAACGTCGAGAAGCACGCTTACACGACCTCGTGGGGCGTGAGCTGGCGGCTGCTCGGCGGCATGCTCATGGTGCACGGCGACGACCGCGGGCTCGTGCTGCCGCCGGCCCTCGCACCGTTTCAGGTCGTCGTCGTGCCGATCCTGACGGGCCCGAAGCGGGACGACGTGCTTGCCGCGGCGCGGGAGGTGGCGCGCCGGGTCGGCGCCGTCGCGCGGACGCGGCTCGACGATCGCGTCGAGGTTACGCCGGGCTGGAAGTACAACGATTGGGAGATGCGCGGCGTGCCGCTGCGCCTCGAGATCGGGCCGCGCGACCTCGCCCAGCAGCAGGTGGTGCTGGCCCCGCGGGCGGGCGGCGGCAAGCAAGGCGTGCCGATGTCCGGCCTCGAGCAGTCGGTGCCCGAGGCGCTTGCGGCGGTCCGCCGCGCGCTGTTCGACCAGGCCAAGATGTACCTCGACGCGCACATCGTCGCGGCCCGCTCGCTCGCCGAGGTCGTGGAGGCCGTCGCCGGCCGACGCGGATTCGTGCGCGCGGTGTGGTGCGGCGCGGAGGCGTGCGAGCAGGCCATCCGCCGGCAGAGCGGAGCCTCGCCGCGCGTCATCACCGAGGAGGCCGCGGACGGCCCGTGCGTTGCCTGCGGCGCCCAGGCGCGTGAGGTTGTCTACTTTGCCCGTGCCTACTGAGCGGACGCTGCGGCGCCGGCCCACCGCGCGTTCGGTGGCGGTGATGTGGGCGGTGGCGGGAATCGCGGCGATCGGCGCGGGGCTGCTCTGGCTGCGCCCGCCGGCGCGCGTGAGTATGAGTGGCGGCTCCGCCGCCGTAATCGGCGCCCCCGGGACGGCCTTTCCGAGGACCGCCGTTCAGCCCCGGCGGCCGGCCGCGCATAACTTCACGCCGGTGCCGGCGCCGCCGTTTACCCTCACGGTGCTGTCGGCGGGCGCAGCCCACCGGCCGTCCGCCGCAACGCAGGCCGCCTCGCCGGCGCCGTCCGTGATTCCCCGAGCCGGCGCGCCCCTCGCGCTCGCGGCGCTGCGCGGGCATCCCGTCGTGATCAATTTCTGGGCGTCGTGGTGCGCGCCGTGCCGCGCGGAGATGCCGATGCTGGTCAAGGCCTCGCACGCCTATGCCGCGCGCGGGGTGGTGGTGCTCGGCCTCGACGTCGACGATACACCGCAGGATGCGCGGCGGTTTCTCGTCGATTACGGCGTCGACTATCCCATCGTGACCGTGCCGAACGACCGGCTGCCCCGGGCCTACGGCGTGATCGGCCTGCCGACGACGGTGTTCGTGGACGCCGCCGGGATGATCCGCGCCCGGCAAGTGGGACAGTTCGACGGCCCGGAGGGCGAGCGCACGCTCACGCGCGATCTCGATGCGCTCGTCTCGGGCGCCGCGCGCTGACGGCCATCGCGCGCCGCCCCGCAGCGCGGCGGCGAAGCGCAGGGAAGACCCGCCCCCCCGTCTAAAGTCGTATCCCGGCAATCCGCGCACGGCCTCCGTGTGCCCATCTGTTTGTCGTGATCGGGGGTGAACGATGTCTTCGCGCCCGCTGGCGGGGGCGCTGCTTCTCCTGTGCGCCGCCCTGACGGGGTGTACGGGGCGCCAAATCCAGGCGATGCGCGAGCGTCCACCCGCACAGCCGACGGGTCCCACGGCGTCGGTGTCGACGGCGCCGTTTACCGGGCCGGCGGTCGTGGCGAACAGCAACTACCCGAAGGACCCCAATGCCGCGCGGCCCGAGCCGCCCGCGCAATTTGCTCCGCTAAAGGATCCGCTCCAGCCGACGCCCGACAACCTGGCAAACGGCAAAGACCTCTTCAACGCCAACTGCGCGCCGTGCCACGGCGCGGACGGCGCGGGCGACGGCCCCGCGGCGGGCTCGCTCAACCCCAAGCCGGCCGATTTCATGACGCCGATCCACGCGAAGCTGCCGGACGGATACTGGTTCTGGCGCATCTCCGTGGGCGGCACCGTCGCGCCGTTTAAAGATGTCGGCTCCGCGATGCCACCGTGGGAAGGGGCCCTGAACCCGCAGCAGCGCTGGCTGGTCATTCTCTACGAGCACACGTTTTCGCAGCACAAATGACGGGCGCCGGACCGGTCACGCGTGAGCCGGCGCCCGACGCGGTCTCACGCGTCCGCGCCGCGCTCGCGGCCGGGGGCGTCGAAGCGGCCATCGTCGAGTTCGCCGAAAGCACCCGGACCGCCCACGACGCGGCGCGGGCGGTGGGGACGTCTCCGGCGCAGATCGTGAAGTCCCTGGTGTTTGTCGCCGACGGGCGGCCCATCCTCGTGCTGGCCTCGGGGGCGAACCGGGTCGACGTGGCCAAACTCGCCCGCCTCGCCGGGGCGGCGCGTGTCGAGAAGGCCGCCGCCGAGGCCACCCGCGCGGCGACGGGTTTCAGCATCGGCGGCGTGCCCCCGGTGGGACACCGCGCGGCGCTGCCGGTCTACGTCGACGAGACGCTCATGGCGTACGATCTCGTGTACGCGGCGGCGGGCACCCCGCTCGCGGTCTTTCCGATCGCTCCCGCCACGCTGGCGCGCATTACCTCGGGCGCCGTCGGCGACATCGCCGAACACTCGTAACCGCCGCCTCGCGCGGCGGCCCGCGGACCTTTGGTCAGGCCGCGCGCTCGATGCGCCGGAGGCCGGATGCGGGCACGAGGCCCGCGAGCGCCAGCGCGAGCCCCAACAGCCACACGACGGTGAAGTTTCGGGTCAGGTCGAGCACGTAGCCGAACAGCACGCCGGAGATCGTCGAGGCGACTTGGCCGACGGCGAGGTTGAGCGAGATCGCGACGCCGGCGCGCTCGATGCCGAAGAGTTCCGTCGTCAGCGCCGTGAGGATCGGCAGCGTGAGCGCCAGGCCGGTACCGGCAAGTACCGTGCTGACGACGATCCCGGCGGGGGCACGCACCCCCGCCAGTAGTGCGAATGATGCCACGAGCCCGGCGAACCCCGCGAGGATCACGGGCGCTCGTGCACCCACCCGGTCCGATAGCGCGCCGGCGACCGGCGACGCCGCGAGCAGCGCGACGTTGACGACGGCCACAAGCCCTCCCGCCGCGGTGCGGCCGAAGCCAAAGACGTTGGCCAGGTAGGTGGGCAGCCACGCGGTGATGCCGTAGGCGCTGAAGAGCGCGAGGAACACCGAGCCAGACAGGTAGCGGAACGCGCGCTGTCCCGCGATGCCGGCGATTTGGCGGAGGGGCGATTCCGCGGCTGCCGCCCGGCGCGGCGCGCCGGGCGGCAGCCACAACCCCGCCCCCGCGAGCACGATCACCGTCGCCGCGGCGGGGGCCAGAAAGACCATGGAGACTCCGGCCGACTCTGCCGCGAGCGGCATGAGAAACAGCGCCGCGACGGTGCCCGCCCCCACACCGGACTGCAACATGCCCATCACTGCGCCGCGGTTCGCCGCCGTCCCGAGCATGAGCTTCACGGTGGACGAATAGAGGCCCGCGGCGGCGATGCCCATGAGAAACCGAAGCACGAGCGCGGTACGATAGCTTGCCGTGAGCCCGAACAGCGTGGACGCGACCGCCATGGCGGCGAGGCCGGTTATCGTGACCCGCCGCGCCGGCAGGTTGTCGGCCGCGAGTCCGGCCGGGATCTGCGCGAGCACGTAGCCGAGGAGATAGGCGGACAGCAGACCGCCGACGCCGGCGTAGTCGACATGGTAGAGTCGCCGGAGATCGTTGAAGAACGGGACCACGTCGATCCGCTGCGCGTTGGCGACAAAGAAGACACCCCACGCCGCGACGGCCGCCACGCGCGGCGCCGGCGGGCGGCCGCCCGCGCCGTGCGCGGACGCCTCAGCGGGCGTAGGCGTCGTAAACGGCGCGGCCTACCTGGGCAATCGCGAGGCGTCCTTTGAGATCGTCCGCGAGGTCGCGGGTGAACACGCTGAGGATGCACGGGCCGGCCGGCGTGAAGAGGACGCCCGCGTCGTTGCTGATCCGCGTGAGGGATCCGGTCTTGTGCGCCAGGTCGACGCCGGGCGGGAGGAGCAGCGGGAGCCGATCGCGCACCTGCTGCCGGCGCATGATGTCGAGCATGGTCGCGCACGCCTCGCGCGGCAGGGGCCCGCCGTCCGTCCCCGCGCCCGCTCCGGCCGCGCCGTCCTCGAGTGTGGGGCGGACGATGAGTTCGAGGAGGCGGCCAATCTCGCGCGGCGTCGTCATGTTGGCGCGTTCGTCGTGATAGACACGCGCGTTATAGTCGAGCTCCCGCCGCTTCAGCCGGTCCGCCGCGAGCCGGCGGGTGTCCGGCGTGTCCGGCGCGCCCGCTAGCCCGACGAGATCGGTGAGCAGCGCGCGGCAGCCCATCGTCACGATTGTGCGCGTCAGGCCGCATGCCCGCAGCCGGGCGTTGACGGCGTCCGTGCCGACGAGGCCGAGCAGGATGTCGGTCGCGGTGTTGTCGCTCACGATGATCATCAGCGTCGCGAGATCCCGTGCGCTGAACCGCGTTCCGGGGGAGAGTTCCTTGAGCACGCCGGAGCCCGGCGTCTTCATCGTGTCGGTCAGCGTGATCCCGTCGTCGAGCGACCGCGCGCCCGCCGCGGCCTGCGACGTCAGTTCGGCGAGCAGCGGCACTTTGAACACGCTCGCCATCTGAAACGGCCGGTCCGCGTCGAGCGCGACCGTCTCGCCGCGCGCCAAGTGGTGAACGTACACGCCCATCGCGCCATCGAGCCCGGCCGCGATGCGCGCGATGCGGGCCTGCAGCCGGGCCGGGGGGCGCCGCCGCGTACTCGGACGAGTCTGTGTCGCCGCCATCGTGCCGGGGTCTTCGGCGCGCGCGGCTTGATCCCCCGGCGGCGCGCGTGCTATAGTGAGGGCCACAACTGAAGAGAGTACGCCACGGACCTTCGGGGCAGGGTGAGCCGGTGCGGTAGGGCAAGTGTGCGCCGGCAATTCCCGATCGGCGGTACAGCCCGCGAGCCGGTTGCGCGTTCACTCCGCGCGGTGTCTTCGATGCGGAGGGAGCGAGAAGACGGCCGGCACGATCTGGTGTGATTCCAGAGCCGACGGTATAGTCCGGATGGGAGAAGGCTGACTGGCCTGATCTGCACGGGTGTGGTGCGCCCCGGGGGCGATGACGTTCTCCTCGGGGTGTTGTTTTTGGCGGACCGGCCGCGGGACGGCGGTAACGACGAGATGTACATGCGCGAGGCGCTCGCGCTCGCGCTGCGCGGGACGGGCACGGCGAGTCCCAATCCGATGGTGGGCGCCGTCGTCGTCGCGGACGGACGCGTCGTCGGACGCGGCCACCATCCGAAGCCCGGCGAGCCCCACGCGGAAATCTTCGCGCTTCGCGAAGCCGGCCCCGGGGCGCGCGGCGCCATACTCTACACGACGCTGGAACCGTGCGCGCACACCGGGCGCACCGGCCCGTGCACGGAGGCGATCATCGCCGCAGGCATCCGGCGGACCGTCGCCGCGATGATCGATCCGGACCCCCGGGTGAGCGGCGCTGGGCTTGCGCGCCTTCGCGCGGCCGGCGTCGAGACCGCGGTCGGTGTCGGCGAAGCGGACGCCCGCCGCATCAACGAGGCCTACATCAAGCACCGGACCACGGGCCTGCCCTTCGTCATCGCAAAATGGGCGATGACCCTCGACGGGCGCATCGCCACCCGGACCGGCGACGCCCGCTGGATTTCCAACGAGACGTCCCGCGCGCACGCCCACCGCGTGCGCGCGGCGTGCGATGCCGTGCTGGTCGGCGTCGGCACGGTGCTGCGCGACGATCCCGCGCTGACGGCGCGCCCTCCGCTCGCGCCGGACCGGCCGCGCCGCGTCGTGCTCGACAGCCGGCTCCGGACGCCCCTCAGCGCACGGGTGCTCGCCCAAGACGGCGTGGCGGTCGTCGTCGCCACGACGCACGCCTCTCCGCCCGACGCGCGGCGCGCGTTCGCCGACCGCGGCGCGGACGTCCTGCTGTGCGACGGGGCGGACGGACGGGTCGATCTCGGCCGGCTGCTGCGCGAACTCGCCGCGCGCGGCGTGCTGAGCGTTCTGGTGGAGGGCGGCGCCGCCGTGCACGGGGCATTCCTCGACGCAGACGCCGTCGACAAGATCCTCGCCTACGTGGCCCCGATGGTCGTGGGCGCCGGTCCGGCGCCGGCCGCCGGCGCCGGCGTTCCCGTAATGGCCGATGCGCGGCGCCTCGGCCCCGTGTCGATGCGGCGGTTCGGCGAGGACGTACTGATCGAAGCCTACCTCGCGCCGCATCCCGGGCGGGCCGATGTCCCCGCGGCGCGGCTGGCGGACGCGGCGGCGCTCGGCGCACGCGGGCCGCTCGACGGGGCGTAGGGCGCGGCGATGTTTACAGGAATCGTCGAGGGCACGGCCCGGGTTCGCGAGATGCGGCGCGCGGTCCCCGGCCGGCCGGCCGGGACGGCGGGGGCACGGCTGGTGTTGGATACCGATTCCGTCCTTGACGGCGGCCCGCTGCGGACGGGCGAGAGCATCGCTGTCAACGGGGTGTGTCTTACCGCCGTCGCCGTCGAGCGCGGCGCGTTCGCGGCGGACCTCTCGCCCGAAACGCTCGCGCGTACCACGCTCGGCCGGCTCGCCCCCGGCGCCGCGGTCAACCTCGAACGGCCCGTGCCGGTCACCGGGCGGCTCGGCGGGCACATCGTTCAGGGACACGTCGACGGCGTCGGCCGGGTCGTGGCGCTCCGCGATGAGGCGGAAGGACGGTGGCTCGAGATTGCCGCGCCGCGCGATCTCGCCCGCTACGTCGTCGACAAAGGCTCGATCGCCGTGGACGGCGTGAGCCTGACCGTCGCCGGCATGACCGGCCGGGGATTCGGCGTGGCGCTGGTTCCGCATACGTGCGCCGTGAGCACCCTCGGATCGCTGGAACCCGGATCCGAAGTCAACCTCGAGGTCGATATCCTCGCAAAGTACGTGGAACGGTTGGCACCTGCGCCCGCCCTTCGGCATCGCGTGCCGGCCGGCAGGGCGGGCCGGCCCTCGCGTGGAGCGCGCGGCCGGCGGCGAAGGACGGTGAGGAAGTGATGGGAGAGGCGGAGCGGGCGGAACGCGGAGGGGAGGCGCCGCTCGCGGACGGCCCCCGCCGCGCGCGATCGATCGGCGTGTCGCGGGCGGCGAAGGTCGAAGCTGCGGTCGAGGCGATTCGCGACGGTGAATTCGTCATCGTCGTCGATGACGAAGACCGGGAGAACGAAGGCGATCTCGTCATGGCGGCGGAGTGCGCGACCGCCGCGAAGGTCAATTTCATGCTCACGCACGCCCGAGGGCTCGTGACCGTGCCGCTGTCCGCGGAACGCGTCGAGGCGCTCGACCTGCCCCTCATGGTGTCCAACAACACGTCGCACCAGGGGACCGCGTTCACGATCTCCGTCGGCGCGAAGCACAAGATCTCCACGGGGATCTCGGCCGCCGACCGCGCCGCGACGATCCAGGCTCTCGTCGATCCCGCAACCAGGCCGGAAGACTTGTCGCGGCCGGGCCACGTCTTTCCGCTGCGCGCGACCCCCGGCGGCGTGCTGCGCCGGGCCGGCCATACCGAGGCCGCGGTCGATCTGGCGGTCCTGGCCGGCCGGTGTCCCGCCGGTGTGCTGTGCGAAATCATGAACGACGACGGGACGATGGCCCGGCTGCCGCAACTGGAAGCCTTCGCCCGGCGGCACGGCATGGCCGTCATCTCGGTCCAGGACCTGATCCGGTACCGCATCCAGCGCGACCGTTTCGTCCGCCGGGAAGGACAGACGAGACTGCCGACGGCCTTCGGCGAGTTCACCGCCGTCGTGTACGTGAACACGCTCGACGGCGCGAGTCACCTCGCGCTCACCCGCGGCGACCTCTCGGGGAACGATCCCGTGCTGGTGCGCATGCACTCCGAGTGCCTCACGGGCGAAGTGTTCGGCTCGCTGCGCTGTGACTGCGGCGAGCAGCTCCGGGCCGCGCTCGCCGCGATCACGCGGGCGGAGCGGGGCGCGCTCATCTACATCCGGCAGGAAGGACGCGGGATCGGGCTGACCAACAAGATCCGCGCCTATGCGCTGCAGGACGCCGGACGCGACACGGTCGAGGCCAACGAACTCCTCGGCTTCGCGCCGGATCCGCGCAACTACGGGGTCGGCGCACAGATCCTCATCGATCTGGGACTGCGGCGCATCCGTCTGCTGACGAACAATCCGGCCAAGCGCGTCGGGCTCGAGGGCTACGGCATCGAGGTCGTCGAGCGCGTACCGATCGAAGTGCCGCCCAACCCGGAGAATTACCGCTACCTGGCGACGAAGCGTCACAAACTGGGCCACCTGCTGTCCATCGAGTAACGGCGTGACGCGCCACCGCGAAGACGAAGGCGGACCGACGCGTCCGGGGGCGGAGGCGGTTCGCGGGGCGCCGGACGGGCGCGGGGTCCGTGTCGCTGTCGCCGTCAGCCGGTTCAACGAGCGCATCACGCGGCGGCTCCTCGCCGGCGCGCACGAGGCCTTTGCGCGGTGCGGCGTGCCCGAATCCCAGGTCGACGTCGAGTGGACGCCCGGCGCGTGGGAGCTGCCCATCTTGGCGCAGAGCCTCGCGCGCACCGGCCGCTATGATGCGGTGGTGTGTCTCGGCTGCGTGATTCGCGGTGAGACGACCCACGACCGGATCATCGGGCTCGGCGCCATGACGGGCCTCGCCCGGGTGGCGCTCGACGAACGCGTGCCGGTGACGCTGGGCCTCTTGACCGTGCATACGATGACGCAGGCCGAGGACCGCAGCGGGGGCGCGCACGGCAACAAAGGCGAGGACGCCGCGCTCGCCGCGATCGAGATGGCCGTGGCGCTGCGCCGCATCCGCGGAGGGCCGGCATGACCCACGAGGAGGTGCTCTTCGAGCACGCCGCCGTGCACACCGACGCGGCGGCCGCCTCGCCGCCCGCCGGCGCCTTCGTCGCCCGCGGCGAGTGGATCGTCGCGGTGGGAGACCGGGCGGCGCTGCGGGACGCGTTCCCGCACGCGCGGCGCGTCGATCTCGGCGGCGTGACCGTGTTTCCCGCCTTCACCGACAGCCACATTCACCTCGCGGCCGTCGGGCTCGCCCTGCGCAGCGTCGACTTGAGCGGAGCGCGGTCGCTGCGGGACGCTGTCGCGACGGTCGCGGACGCCGCGCGCACCGCGCCGCCGGACGGATGGCTCCGGGGCCGCGGCTGGGACAAGAATCTGTGGCCCGAAGGCCGCTTCCCCGGGCGCGACGACCTCGACCCGGTGACGGGCGGCCGCCCCGCGGTCTTTCGCAGCAAGGACGGTCACGCGGCGTGGGTCAACTCCGCCGCGCTGGCGCGCGCCGGCATCGCCGCCGCCACGCCCGATCCGGAAGGCGGGGTCATCGTCCGCGACCCGGCGACCCGGGAACCCACCGGCCTGCTCACCGAACGGGCCATTCATGCCGTTACGGCGCTCGCCGAAACGGCGTCGCCCGAGGCCATCGAGCGGGCGATCGGCGACGCGACGCGGGCCGCGCACCGCGGGGGGATCGGCGCCGTGCACGTCGTCGAGGACGGTGAAGTCTTCGCCGCGCTGCAGCGCCTGCATGCCCGCGGCCGGCTCGGCCTGCGGGTGTGCATGGCCATCCCCGAAGAGTCGCTCGACGCCGCCATCCGCGTCGGACTACGGACGGGGTTCGGCGATTCGTGGCTTCGGGTCGGCGGCGTGAAGATCTTTGCGGACGGCGCGCTCGGATCGCAGACCGCGAGCATGCTGGATCCCTACGAGGGGCAGCCGGAGAACCGCGGCGTGATCGTGCGGACGCGAGATCAACTGCGCGGCTTGGCCTGCCGCGCGGCGTCCCATGGGATCGCCGTGACCGTGCACGCCATCGGCGACCGCGCGAACCGCTGGGTCCTGGATGCCATCGAGGCCGCCCGGCGCGAGACGCCGCCCGCGGCGCCGGCCGACGAACCGCCGCGCACGCTGCGTCACCGCATCGAGCACGTACAGGTCCTCCACCCGGACGACCTGCCTCGCCTTGCCCGGCTCGGAGTCACGGCGTCGATGCAGCCGATTCACTGTACGCAGGATCGGGACATCGTGGACCGGTACTGGGGCGAACGCGGCCGCTACGCGTACGCGTTTCGGTCGCTGCTGCGCCGCGGCACGCATCTGGCCTTTGGATCCGACGCGCCCGTTGAGACGCTCGATGTCCTGACCGGCATCTACGCGGCGGTCACTCGGAAGCGGCCGGAGGAGCCAGCGCGCCCCGCGTGGCGGCCCGAGGAAGCGCTGACGATCCACGAAGCGGTGCACGCGTACACCGAAGGCGCGGCGTACGCGGCGGGGGAGGAGCGCGCGAAGGGACGGCTCGCCTCGGGGTACGCGGCGGACTTCGTCGGCCTATCGGAGGATCTGTACGCGGTGCCGCCGGAGCGGATTCCGGACGTTCGAGTGCGCTTGACCGCGGTGGGGGGCGTCGTGCGCTACTTGGACTCTTCGGCCTCGTCTTGATCCGCGTCGGCCTCTAGATCGGCGTCGTCGTCAACCCACGCGTCGGGGGCGAGCGCCGGACCGGCGTCCTCGTCGTCGGTGTCCTTCTCGATGCGCGTCTCTTGCTGCGAGCCGCACTCCGGGCATTCGTACACGAGCACTTCACCGACGTCATCCGCCGTGATGAGTTCCATTTCTTCCTGACACTCGGGACACACGCGTGTCAGAGGGATCGCCGCCCGAGCGTCGTCGCGGTGGAATCGATCGCTCATGACACCGACATCTTCGTGGGACCGTCCGCACCTCCTGCTCGATCACCGCGTCCGCCGCGGGTCGGCCTCGCGCCGGAAACACGCCGGGCCCGGACGGCGTCCGGGCCCGGTGACGCGCGAACACGCGCGGACGCTCAGCGGTTCAAGATGCCGAATTGGTCCGCGCGCTTCGTGATGACGTCCCAGTCGAGGTTCTTGAAGAAGGTGTCGATATACGAGGCCTTCCCGGTGCCGTAGTCGATGAAGTAGGCGTGTTCGAAGCAGTCGAGCGCCACCAGCGGTGTGGCGTTCCAGATCGGATAGGTGTTCTGCTCGTCGCCGATGTAGTTGAGGCAGGCGCCGGTGTCCCAATCGTATGCCAGCCACGCCCAGCCGCGCGCCGCGACCGCGGTCGCCTTCAGTTCCGCCTGCCAGTTCTCGAAAGACCCGTACGCCTTTTCGAGCAGCTGGAGCATCTTGCCGGAAGGTTTGCCGCCGCGGCCCCCGAGATGCTCGAAGTACAGTTCGTGGTTCTTGACGCCGCCGACCGCGCGCGTCAGTTCGACTTTGAGTTCGCGCAGTTCCGAGTAGGTAGGATTGGCCTTCGTGAGGTCGACTTGGCCGCTGGCGAGCCGGTCCAGGATCTCGTTCGCTTTGCCCACATAGCCCTGGTACAGCTTGAAGTGCTCTTCCATCGTCTTCTTGCTGATGCCGGTCAACTCCATGTCAAACGAGCGGAATTTCTTGGCCTCGTACTTGGCCATGCGCTGTTCCCTCCTCTCGGAATGCCTGGCAGGTTGCCGGGCAAGACGCGTGTGAGCGTGAACGTGTACGCCGCGGGGCGTCTGTGGAGCGGATGCATCGATTATAGGCCGCGGGCCGCGGAACGGGCAAGTCCCTGCGTGGCAAGTCGAACGTCTGTGGGATGCTCAAAGACCGGGTGCGCGCCCCGCGACCCGGCGGCACGGCGCCGCCGGGTCGGGAAACTTAGCGTCCGGTCGGCGGCCCTTAGGCCGCGGCCTTCTGCGGCGCGCCCGCCGCCGCGCGCCGGCGCCCGGCGGCGGTGGTGAGGCTCGTGAGCACGCCCAGCGCGGCCAGTGCGGCGATGATCATCCAGATCGTCCGGGGCAGGAACGTGCCCCACGCCGCGTCGAGCGAGTACGCGCCGCGGCCCGCGATGCCGACCGCGACGGCGACGGTCAGCATGGTCAGAGCGTGTTCGTATCCGCCCTCCGCCGCCCAGAACTTGGGCCAGTGGAACCCGCCAATCGCCGTAAGCATCGCCGCGGCGATCGCGATCGACCCGAGCGGACTCAGGAACCCGAGCAGAAGGAACAGTCCGCCGACCGTCTCCGAGACGCTGCCGCTGACCGTCCAAAACATCGCCGGCGCGAATCCGCGCGACGCGACGAAGCCCGCCGCCTTGTGCGGTCCCGGACCCCCGAACCACCCGAAGAGCTTCTGGGTGCCGTGCCCGATCATGAGGAGCCCAAACACGACACGCAGGATCAACAGGCCGGTATCCATCGAAGCATCCCCTCGCTTTCACCGATCATGAGTTTTAGTCGCTGCCGCCACCGGCCGCCAAAGCCGGCGGCCGGTGGCGGCGTCGCTCGTACAGTGTATGTCGCTTCTCTTTCATAAGCGAGACTAACACCGCGACTTATGATTTGTCAAGTCGCTTATTTTATGTTAGGGTGTGGGCATGAAAAGCGCGACACGGGCCCGCGGCGCGCGGCGCGGGCCGCAGGGCGGCGCCGGGCCCGAGCAGATTTGCCCCCGCTTCCACAAGACGATCGAGCTCGTCGGCAGGCGGTGGACGGGTGCGATCGTGCAGCTGCTGCTGAGCGGTCCCCGCCGCTTTACGGCGCTGCGCGGGGCGGTACCGGGCCTCCACGACCGGCTGCTCTCGGAACGCTTGAAGGAATTGGAAGCCGAAGGTCTGGTCGCGCGGCGGGTCTACGCGGAGACGCCTGTGCGCATCGAGTACGCCCTCACCGACAAGGGCCGCGATCTCGACCGGGTGTTCGCGGAGCTTCACCGGTGGGCGGATCGTTGGATTCGAGTCCCCCTAAACGGGGCGCACGGTCCAGGGCGCTAAGCGGGCGGCGCCAGTTCACTCCAGGCGTTTCCGTCCCTCTCGCGGCCGGCCGCTGTCTCCCGCCGGTTCGGCCGCCGTTGATTCCACCGGTTTGTAGTCGGCTTTCCCGTACGTGCCGCGCCGCCCGCACATGGGGCACACGTGATAGTTGGCGGCAAAGGTGGCGCGCGCGAAGTTACGGGCGTCCATCCGGATCCCTGTATCAAACTCCCGGCCGCAGGCGAAGCATCGGACGGTCAGCGCAAGACGCGACACGGCGGTGCTCTCACTCGGCGGCCGGCATCGGACCTGCGGCGTGCCCCAGCGGCCCGCGCCCCGCGGCTTCCGCCAGGCGGACGATGTCGCCGCGCCGCCACAAGCGGCGGCGGTCCGTTCCCCAGACCGGCGGCGGTAGCGCCGCGTCCGACTGAGGCGTCAGCAGTTCGGCAGCCGGCCGGCCGAGGAGTTCCGCGGCCTCGACCACCGTGACCACATCATCGCCGTCGCGGGCGGCGCGGCACAGCGCTGCGAGAAACGAATCCGCCGGAGCCGGCCGGGACAGGAACAGCTCGACTGCGCTGCGGCCGCGCGCCTGTTTGACGGCGTTAGCGAACCGGTGCAGTTCTTCGGGGAAGCCGCGGAGGTGCCGGAGGACCACGGCGTCGAGATCGCGGGGCTGCGGGGACTCAGACACAGCCGGAGCAGCGTGGTGCCGAAGGGGAGACTCGAACTCCCACAGGCTTTCGCCCACTACGCCCTGAACGTAGCGCGTCTGCCAATTCCGCCACTTCGGCACGCGGCGTCTGATGCGAAATCAGCATATCGGAGTCCACTTGTCCGGTCAAGGCGCGCGATGCGCACCCGCCATCTCGTCCACCGTGTCCGGCAGCGCGGCGAGATCCGCGAGGACGCGCGTGGGCGCCGCGCCGCCGACCGGCGCACCGTGCCGGTTGACATAGACGGTCCGGTAGCCGAGCGCGCCCGCCGGCACCATGTCGTGATACAGGCTTGCGCCGACGTGGATCGTGCGTTGGGGTGCCGCGCCGCTCCGGAGTTGAAACGTCGTCCAGTGTCCGGGATCAGGTTTATAGCTTCGGCTGTCTTCGGCGGTCACGATGAGGTCCGGTGTGACACGGAGCCGCGGAATCGACGCGGCGATCAGATCGCGGTCTACGTTGGAGAGAATGGCGATGCGATAGCCGGCGTCGCGCAGCCGGTGGAGCACCGCGGGGACCTCAGGAAACGGCCGCCAGTCCGGCAGCGAATCCGCGAGGAGGCGCTCGCGCCCCGGCGGCAGCGAATGCCCCAGTTCGCGCATCAGTCGCGCACCCGCTTCGGCCAGCACGTCCCGATAACGCCGGTACGCTTCGTGCTCGACCTGGGCTTCAATCTCGATGTAGCGCACCGCGAGCGTCCGCCGCCGCGATGCGGCATCCGGGCCGAGGAACGGCGCGAGCGCATCGGCGACGCCTCGTTCCCAGTCGATCAGCGTCCCGTAACAATCGAAGGTCAGCCACTCCACAGGCCCCATGGGGCCTCCTCTCGTTGACGCGTTCCGGATGCAGGGTGACGCGGCCCGAATCCGCCGGCCCACACCCTTTCGCGGTGTAAGGGGGCGCGGCCTCGGGGCGCGCCCCAATGTTTGCCGCGCGAGAGCCGGAGGGTAAATCCGCGGTGACCATGACCACCGCCGGCGCGACTATTCCCCGTGTGCACTGGCCCGCCTTGATTCGCGCCCGGCGGGCCGCGCTTATCGGGTGGATTCTCCTCACAGCGGCAGGCTGGAGCGCCGCCGTCCTCGCGTTCTCCGTGGCTGTTCAGGAGCAGCGGCGCACCTCGCAGTACGCCGCACTCGCCGGCCTCACGCCGGTATCGGGATCCGGGGTGCAGGTGACGCTCAGTGATTCGAGCCGCGCGCTGCCCCCCGGAGCAAATCCGAGCGCCGCTCTCGTGCAAGACGGGGACCTGACCTTCCTCATCATGATGCTGTGGTACGGTGGGGCCCGCGCAGTGGCCATCAACGGCGAGCGGGTGACGGCCGTGACCACGATTACCTCCTCGGGCCCGACCATCCTCATCAACGGACGGCGCCTGGTGGGGCCGTTTGACGTCATCGCGGTGGGCGACCCGGGGGTGCTTCGCGGGGTCCTGGAAACGCAGGGCGGGTTCGCGGATCGTGCCCATGAAAGCGGTTTGGGCCTGCGCATCACCGCCCGCGAGGCCCTCACCGTTCCGGCCGGCCGCGAGGCCCCTCCGGGACTGTAAGCCTAGCATACGCGCCCCATACCGCCCGACCCGGGGCCGCGGGCGACCTCTCCCACAGCGCTGCCGCCAGCCGGAGTTTTTTCACCCGCGCCGAATAGGGGCCCTACCGCGTTAGGGGCTCACGGGACGCGGAAGGGGTGAGGTCGGCATGAAGCGATGGGGTCGGTTCGCGGCAGTGGCCATATGTTTGACAGTCGCATTCTCGCTGCTGTTCGGACTCAACGGCCAGGCGCAAAACGCGGGGTACCACCAGATTGCGCTGATCCAATTGCCCGGGATACCGCCGCAGAGCGGTTCGTTCAGTTATGACATCAGTTGGGTCGATCCGTCGACGCACCGCTACTATTTGGCGGACCGCAGCGGGAACGGGATCGACGTCGTCGACACCAAGACGAACAGGTTTCTCTACCGGATGGCGCAGGGCCAGTTCGTCGGCAATACGGGCAAGACCGACACCTCCGGGCCCGACGGCATCCTGGTGATCGCAGATCAGCAGATCGCCTGGGTCGGCGACGGTAAGAGCCGTGTGAAGGCGATCGACGTCCGAACCGGCCTGGTTCTGACGACCATTTCGACCGGCACGACGAACAACCGCGCCGACGAGCTCGCCTATGACCCGGTCGATCACCTGATCGCGGTCGCCAACAACGCGGACGATCCGCCCTTCGTGACCTTCATCTCGACGACAGACCGTCGCGCGGTGGGCAAGATCGTGTACACCGATGCTACGGACGGCGTCGAGCAGGCCGTCTATGAGCCGGTCAGCCGGATGTTCTACCTCAGCGTACCTGCGACCAAGGCGGAGCCGGGCGGGCGCATCGACCGGATCGACCCCAAGACGATGCAGATTGCGGCACGTTTTCCTGTCAGTAACTGCCATCCGGGCGGCCTGACGGTCGGTCCGAGGCAGCAGTTGCTGATCGGATGCAGCGAGATCTACGCGGAGGGGCACGCGCAGTCCATCGTTATCGACGCGCGGGACGGACATGTCGTGGCCGCCGTCCAGGAAGTCGGAGCATCGGACGAGGTCTGGTACAATTCCGGCGACAATCACTATTACCTCGCGGCCCGCAACATGACGGCGAACGGCATGAAGGGCGGGACGGTGACGCCGGTGCTCGGGATCGTCGACGCCTCGACAAACCGGTGGATCCAAAACCTTCCCACGGGAGCGGCGGCGCACTCGGTCGCGGTGGACCCGACCAACAACCACATCTTCGTGCCCGTGCCGAACGGGATCGCCGTGTTTTCACTATAGCCTATGGCTCGAGCCGGTGATCCGATCGGCCGGCCGCGAGGCGCCTGACGTAACCTGCCGCACCGCCGGGCGGTGCGGAGCACGGTGCGGGCCTGGTTGCTGCACTCCTCGCGCTCGCAAGACGAGGTAATTTACCGTGCCGAGCTCGAGGATGTGGCCCGCCTTGCCGGGGTCGAGGTGATCTACACGTTCAGCCGGGCACAACCGCCCGGCTGGACGGGGTCTCATCGCCGGATGGATGAAGAGCTGCTGTTGCGGGAAGTGGTGTGGCCGGCGTAGGACCGTCCCTTAGCTTTCATCTGTGGCCCGACGCTGCGGGACCGATGGTGCAGAAGAGGAGGGGCGAGAGAAGAGGAGGAGCTTAATGAATCGTGCTCACAGCGACGTGGACGAAGTGCGGCAGTATCTTCAGAAGCGGATCGACCGTTCCAACTCGCGGATCGCGCGCGCTCGGAAGGGCGTCGCAGGTCGCCCGCGGCGTGGCAAACGGCGGCCCCAATCTTCAGCCGGGGCCGAGCTGGCGGAGCGACGCGCGTATCGAGACGCTCTCCGGGCGCTTGCTTCCATTCCATCCGACGGTGACGCTTCCGCGGCGCTGCGGCTCGCGGCAGAAGAAATTGAACGCGTCAAGTCCGCGCTCGCGCGAATCTACGAAGTGACGCAGCACGCGAATCACAATATCGCCGGCGCAGGAGACTGGGCGATTGTCGAGGGTGAAGCCCAGACCGCGCTCAATATCGTTCACGAAGCCGAAAAGAATCGCTAAAGGAGCAGAGTCGAGCCGCCGCGAGGGGGAGGGGAATGCTATGCAAATTGCTCGCGAGGCGCTCGGTTTTGTTCCGTGGTCCCCCCTCGCGGTGGGGCGTTTGGCCGTATCCCGCGGGCCGATCGGCGAAGCGGCAAAACGCCATGGCGCGATGCCCGGACAGATCGCGTTGGCGTGGTTGTTACGGCGCTCTCCCCTGATGGCGCCGATTCCGGCACGTCGTCTGTGACCCATCTAGAGGAAAACATTGCCGCCGAAGGGCTAGTTCTGGGGGACGGCCGAGCTCGCAGCAATCGGCCGTGAGGCGTGACCCGTGACGCCGCGATTCGAATTCAACCTGTCGGGCAGATCAAACGTCCCTCCACGCCACCTGTATGACTGACGCACCACCGCGAACTCCCATTGTGTTGCACGCGAGTGCCGAGGCGACATTTCCAACGTTGACGTCGGCGCAGATGGCACGCGTTGCATCCCATGGCAAAGTCCGAAAGGTCGATGCCGGCGAGGTGCTTTTCAGCGCAGGAGACCAAGCCACGCAGTTCTTCGTCGTCACTGCAGGCCGCCTCGAGGCCGTTTGGGAGTCCGAGGCCGGCGAGGAATTCCTGGTCGACTTTCGACCCGGCCAGTTCAGCGGCGAAGTCACCACGCTGGCGGGTCGTCAAGCGTTGGTCACCATTCGCGCCGCCGGATCGGGAGAAGTTATCGAAGTCAGCCGCGACGAGTTGCTGTCTCTCGTACAGGCTGACAGCGAGTTGAGCGACTTGTTTGTCAGAGCGTTCATCCTCCGACGGCTCGACCTCCTGGCCCACGGCATCAGCGACGTCGTGCTCGTCGGCTCGATGCATTCGCCCGCAACGCTGCGCATCAAGGAATTCCTAACCCGAAACGATCATCCCTACGCTTACGTCGATCTCGATCGAGACACGGGCGTTCAGGATCTGCTCGATCGATTCCACGTGCGAGTCGACGACGTCCCGGTGGTGATCTGTCGTGGAACGGTCGTCCTGCGGAACCCGACGAACGACGAGATTGCCACGTGCCTTGGATTCAACGAAACCATCGACCAAACGCATACGCGCGACGTCGTCATCGTGGGGGCCGGGCCGGCGGGACTGGCGGCCGCCGTGTATGCCGCGTCCGAAGGCCTTGACGTCGTGATGGTCGAGGTGAACGCCCCAGGCGGCCAAGCGGGCTCGAGTTCGAAAATTGAGAATTATCTCGGCTTTCCGGCCGGCATCTCAGGGCAGGAACTCGCGGACCGCGCGTACCTCCAGGCCGAGAAATTCGGAGCGCAGATCATCATCGCCAAAGCGGCGACGCGTCTCGTCTGCAACCGCAGACCGTTTCGCATCGAGTTCGATGATGACTCGCATGTTGTCGCGCGGACGATCATCGTGGCGAGCGGCGCCGAGTATCGACGGCTTTCGGTCGCCGAGCCGCTGCGGTTTGAGGGCGCTGGAGTATACTATGGCGCGACCTTTGTCGAGGCGCAGTTGTGTGAGGGCGAAGACGTGATCGTCGTTGGCGGCGGCAACTCGGCGGGACAGGCTGCCGTCTATCTCGCCGAGTCGGCGCGCCGCGTCGACATGCTCGTGCGATCCGGTGGGTTGGCGCAGAGCATGTCGCGCTACCTGATCCGACGAATTGAGGAAAGCCAGAACATTTTCGTCCATCCGCACACCGAGATTCTGGCGCTCGAGGGTGAGACGCATCTGGCGCGTGTGCAGTGGCGGGACACGCAGACCGGACGGATCGAAGAGCACGACGTCCGGCACGTCTTTGCCATGCTCGGCGCCGTTCCCAATACGGGGTGGGTCATCGGTTGTCTCGCGCTTGACGCAAACGGTTTCATCAAGACTGGGGCGGATCTCTCCCGCGCTGACCTGACCGAGGTAGGCTGGCCGCTCACGCGGGCTCCGCATCTGCTCGAGGCGAGCATTCCCGGCGTCTTTGCGGTCGGGGACGTGCGCGCCGGGAACATCAAGCGGGTGGCGTCTGCGGTGGGCGAGGGCTCGATCGCGGTCTCGTTCGTGCATCAAGTGCTTGGCGAGTAACTTCCTGTTAGCGGATCGTGTTCTTATCCATTATCCTCGCGCACGTCTGAGCCGCCGCGCCATCTGCAGGCAATCTCCGCGGATTGAGAACGGCCGTTCTTGCGTCTCAGGCGACGGGGCGGATCTTGTCGATCTGCTTCGACGCCCTGGAATGGATTGCACCGCGTCCGACGGGGAGACGTGGAAACTGGGTCGGTCTTCGGCGTGAAACGGACATAAAGCTTCGAAGTGAGCCGCCTGTAGGTCGGAGAACAACGCCGCGGTCCTCAAGCACTTGGCGGATGCTCAGGTGCTCGCGAAGCTCTATGGCAACTTCGCGTAAGTCCGCCGCGACGCCGGGACCTGCTCCGAAGGACGTTATGATGCGGATTTAGGATGAAGGATAGAATCTCTAGGGGGCTTACAGAGTGCACCCTGGTGCCCTACCGGGGGCACCTCTTAGTCTCCGCGCCCAAAACGGGCGCGCAGTTAGATGAGTGAAATCGTCGTCAAGACGGCGGACGCCCTCGTGCAGCGCATCTAATCACTCGAACGTGCCCGGCCAAGGATTCATGAACCCAGAGCGTTTGAATCGCGCTGCCCCGTGGAAATGACCGATAACGAGCGCTGCAACTCTGCCACGGTGCGAACGATCTCCTGGCCGCTGGGCGATGACGTCATCAACTCGACATCGCCTTCGTACTGGTGCTCGAGCCGCCGTTCATCCCAGGGTTCGCTCGCTGTGAGTCCGTGAACGTAGAACGAATGCCCAATAACCGTCACCGCGAAGAAACGGACACGCGACATACGCCACGCGAAATCGGCGTCGTCAAAATGGCTACGCCGGCGAGAACGCTTCCTAAGCCGATTGCCGTCGAGGGCGTGAATGTTTCGTGTAGGAACAACGTCCCAAGAAGGACGGCTACGCCGGCACGCAAATAGCTGCCGCTTGCCGTGCCGAGTGGGCCGACCAGTGACAACAGTCGAAAGTACACGATATAGGCTGCGGAGGTCGAGAAGACACCGAGACATACCGCCGCCCCAAGAGACTGCGCGGACGGTGTAAGATTCCACGGGTGCTCGACGATCAGGCTCACCGGCACCATCGTTGCGGCGGCGCAGACGACCGTGCCGGTCGCGCTGACGAGCGGCGGCAGCGTTCCCAATCGGTGCCCGCCGACAGCCGCCAGGGCATAACATAGCGATGCAGCAAGAATCGCCAACTCGGCGAGTCCGTAGCGGCGCCAGTCAAGCAATACCGATGGACCGACGATGACGAGGACGCCGGCGATCCCGAGGAACACGCCGACCGCCTTACGGACGGTCAAGGGTTCATGACGAGTCCCGATCCATGCCAGGAGGGCCACAAAGACCGGCGGCGTCGCGTTGAGAATGCCGGCGAGGCCCCCTCCGATGAACTGCTCGCCCCAGCTGATCAAGGTGAAGGGGATCGTGATATTGAGACACGCTTGGACAAATAGGCGTCCCCACACTGAGAGACTGCGGGGTAAGCGGAGGTTCTGGCGGTACCAGAGCAGGACCAGTAAGCCGCTTCCGATGACCACTCGCATCGCTACAGTCGATGCGGGAGGAATAGTGCGCACAGCGATTCTTATCAGCGGGTAGGATGCTCCCCACAGGAACGACAGCAGCAGCAAAAGCAATGGTCCCGCCCCTGGAAGGTAGCTGATGACAGCCCGCGCCGGGGAGAGAGGGGCGTCCGTTTTCACCGTGGTTCATAGCGTAGTGCCTTCGTCGGACGAGGGCTGGCCGGATTCGGACTTCATCGTTAGGTGCCTTCCAGGACTCGTGCCGAGTGTGCTGAATGCACGAGACGTATGAGCGTAGCGGTATTGACGAGAAGCACCGAGCCCACCGTGGGGGCCGAGAGCAATTCGCTCAACGCCGACGTGTGCGACCGTGCCCGCGTCGCACGAGATCCTCGCTTCGATGGGCGCTTCTTCACCGGCGTACTCACCACACGAATCTACTGCCGCCCCGTGTGCCCGGTCCGACCGGCCCGCTCGGACCACGTGCGGTTCTTTCCAAGTGCCGCGGCGGCCGAACAGGCAGGCTTCAGACCCTGTCTGCGCTGCCGACCGGAACTCGCGCCCGGTACCCCGCGGCACCTCGACCCGAGTGGGACGGTTTCACGCGCGGTCGATTTGATTGAGTGCGGATTTCTGGATGAGCGACGCGTGGAGGATCTCGGGGCGGCAGTGGGCATAGGCGCTCGACATCTGAGCCGACTGTTTGACCGCTATCTTGGTGCTCCGCCCGCAGTGATTGCACGAACGCGCCGTGTCCAGGTCGCGAAGCTGCTGCTGAGCGAAACACGCCTGTCTATCACGGCGGTCGCGTTCGCCGCTGGCTTCGGCAGCGTTCGTCGCTTTAATGCGGTATTTGCGAGTACGTACGGTGCATCGCCGTCGCGCATCCGACACGTGCCACGTGTTCAGTTATCCCGCGCCCACGAGATCACGATCCGGATGGCATTCCGTACTCCCTTCGACTGGAGCCTTCTACTAACGCTCTTTAGAGCGGAGGCGATCCCAGGCGTAGAAGAGGTGACCGAAGACACGTATCGTCGCACCTTGCGGATTCGTGGGCAAACCGGCTGGCTGGAAGCGCGGCTGGCCAGCCGCGGCGATTATCTTGCCGTGTCGCTCGCACTGCCGGATCCATCCGGATTGCGCGACGTGCTCTCCCGCGTGCGACGCATGTTTGATGTGGACGCCGATCCATGGAAAATTAAGCGGCAACTCGAACATCAACCAGTCGCGGGGGCACTGGTCCGGAACCGGCCGGGCGTGCGGCTTCCAGGAACTTGGGACGGTTTTGAACTGGCCCTCCGGGCGCTCGTCGCGAGGCAGGTTGAACCGTCAAGGGTTCGTACAGTCCTCGAACATCTTGTGCGAAAGTATGGGAAACTGGCGCCAGCGTCGCGCTACGTCTTCCCCACGCCAGCGGTGCTCTCGAGGGTACCGACGAGCTCGTTCATTTCCGCCCGGCTCGCCTGTGGCATCAGACGGTTGGCCTATTCAGTGGGCCGGAAAGGGGTTCGGTTCGACCCAACGGTGACGTACGGGGACATCGTGAGTGGCCTATGTAGATGGGCGAAGTTCGAGCAAGCGGACGCTCACTGGATCGCCATGCGGGTCACTGGTGAACCGGACGCTGACTCGACTTCCGTCGTACAGGTGCTAACGAATGAGAAGATCGCCGAAACTTGGCGCCCGTGGCGATCATATGTCGCCGTCTTGATAGCGTGCACGCGGCTCACGAGAGGTGTGCAAGCGCACTCGGTGGCCGAAGTACGCCGTCTACGATGGCCCGATTCTGGGGGCCAGTGTAATAGTCGTAACGCTTAAACTGGATCGTCAAAGCAACTCGCCCTCTTGGGCCATCACGTCAAGGCGCATCAACTTCCGGCATCCTGAAGGCGGCCCAGTGCTCGCGCCTCGATCTGACGGATCCGCTCAGCGCTGAGACGGTAGCGCTCCGCGATGGCATCTAGCGTTTGAGGGCTTCCGTCGAATCCGAACCGCGCACGCACGACGGCTCGTTCTCGGGCCGGTAGACGTCTTAGTAGCCGGTGAACTGCGTCGCATACTTCCTGGCGTACCGCCTCCGTCTCAGGATCCAAGAGGCTCCGGCTCCGAGATTGACCGCACCGCCCTGCGCCGCCGCGGGATAGGCTTCGCTAGCCCATTAATGGGCATTTGACGGCGACAGGCCGCGAAGATCGTGACACGAGCTTTCCGTCGCCGGCAGCATCCTCGCCACCTGATATTCTCGTCTTGGCCGAGTAGGAAATAGTCGGCCCGCTATCTCGTGGTGAGAGCAGAACCTACGAAGCAGAGGCTAGGCTGAACGGACCGCATTGCCGTAACCGCGCCGGGCCAGCACAGACAAGGCGCCAGCGCCAGTCGAAGAATGAGCGCATGCGGCCGGCCTGCCACACGATGCGGTAGCGTCCGGCTTTCATCGCTCCACCTCCAGTGTGACCTTCTGGATGCCCCACTGCCACGCCTCGGCGTCCACCGGCGTATAGATGTCGATTCGCTTCCGCCAGTTATCGGCCATGCGATCGCGGACGAGGAACTCGCGGCCGTTTACGCGCACCTTGCGGCCCCATAGCCATTGCAGGTCGTCCGAGACCGCGATCATGCCGCGCTGTAGCCGGTGCCCCTTGGAGCCGGCGCAGACGACGCA